>Ga0194062_1001203_pt1 | contig 10868 bp, 5 predicted proteins | sample SepL2225m_MetaG_FD_155481 | JGI IMG/M metagenome (GOLD analysis project Ga0194062, IMG submission 155481) | Anoxic zone freshwater microbial communities from boreal shield lake in IISD Experimental Lakes Area, Ontario, Canada - Sep2016-L224-25m | ecosystem: Environmental > Aquatic > Freshwater >... | reverse complement strand
GTCCGGATTGGCAATTCCCACCGCCCATTTTTCGCCAAAATATGTTCCACTGGCATACAGGTCTCCGCCGGCGTTTACCAAAAAACTGGGAAATTTCTCGGCAAGAATTTTGCTTGCCTCATCCACTGCGTATCCTTTTGCACATCCGCCAAAATCAAAACTCGCATTTTTAGGAAGCGTTATTTTTCGCTCGTGCTCATTAAAAACAATATTTTCAAAAGAAAGGTTTCGTACTTCGTCTTGGATTTCAAAAGTTCCACTCCAAAAATCTTGGGAATATCCCAGCGCATTCAGGTTTACAAGCGGGTTAAATACACCATCCGTTTCCTGGGCAAGGGACAGGGAAAAATGGGAAACCGTCCAAAAATCTTCTCCCACCACTCCACCTTCCGCAGCATTAAATTGAGACAAAAAACTATCAGAGCGAAATCGAGAAAAAAGCATTTCGAGTTCTCGAAAGCGATCAAAGGATTTTTTAGTACACTCTTCTGCTTTTTGGGAAACAAAAAAATCATCCTCCGGAATAAGAATTTCTACTGTGGTGCCCATCAATCGTTCGGTACGAGAAAAAAGAGACGGCATACCGCAAAGAGAAAATTTGAAAATCGAAAAAAAGTGGTGCCGGGAGCGGGACTCGAACCCGCACGGAGGTAAATCCAAAGGATTTTAAGTCCTTCGCGTATACCATTTCGCCATCCCGGCATATTGAAAAGATCTTTTCTAGCCTACCGTTTTTTTTAAACTTTTCAAGGGTGATTTTTATCATGGCAGAAATTGACCCTAAGGGTCCTACGGGACCCTAGGGTCGGATAGAAAACTATCCCAACATCTTCACCAAAAACCTTCCCGTGTGTGACGCTTCTACCTTTGCCACCGCCTCGGGCGTTCCCGTCGCTATCACTTCTCCTCCGCCACTTCCGCCTTCTGGACCAATATCAATGAGGTAATCACAATTTTTCACCACATCCAAATTATGTTCAATCACCAATACGGTATTTCCCTTATCTACCAGAGTATTCAGCACAAAAAGCAGTCGTTCGACATCTTCAAAATGAAGCCCCGTGGTGGGTTCGTCGAGAATATAAAAAGTTTTTCCTGTAGATCTTTTGGAAAGTTCTGTGGCAAGTTTTATTCGTTGCGCCTCTCCTCCCGAAAGCGTGGTAGCGGATTGTCCGAGTTGCAAATAGCCCAGCCCCACTTGTTCCAGAGTTTCCAACTTCGTTTTAATAGTAGAAACCTTTGAGAAAAACTCACAGGCCTCTGAAACCGTCATATCTAAAGCATCGGCAATATTTTTTCCCCGCCAAAAAATTTGGAGTGTTTCCGCATTATAGCGCTTTCCATGGCATACCTCGCACGGCACATACACATCCGGTAAAAAGTGCATTTCAATGCGCGTTACCCCATCTCCACTACATAACTCACATCGCCCACCCTTAACATTAAAAGAGAATCGTCCAGATTTATATCCTCGCAATTTTGATTCCGAAGAAGTCGCAAAAAGATCACGAATATCAGAAAAAACTCCCGTATAAGTAGCAGGATTAGACCGTGGTGTTTTTCCAATGGCGCTTTGGTCGATCACAATGGCTTTATCGAGATGTTCCATTCCGAGAATTTCTCGGTGATTTCCTAAATCTTGTTGTGCGCGATTTAACGCATTTAAAAGAGCCGGAGCCAAAATGCCGTTTACTAAAGAACTTTTTCCGGACCCTGAAACTCCTGTGACTCCCACAAAACATCCGAGCGGAATTTTCACATCGATATTTTTCAGGTTGTGTTCCCGCGCATCAATAACCTCTAAAAATTTCCCATTTCCCTTCCGTCGTTTTTTCGGCACTTCAATTTTTCGACGACCGGAAAGGTATGCCGCCGTGGAGGAGTTTTGGCACTGCATAAATGTTTCTGGATCCCCTACCGCAATTACTTTTCCTCCATGCACTCCCGCACCGGGTCCGATTTCAATAAGATAATCTGCCGCACGCATGGTTTCTTCATCATGCTCTACTACCAAAACAGTATTCCCCAATCGCTGTAACTCCCGCATGGTTTCAATGAGCTTCTCATTATCCCGTTGGTGCAATCCAATAGACGGCTCATCGAGCACATACAAAACCCCTTCCAGCTTTGATCCGATTTGTGTTGCCAATCGAATGCGTTGCGCTTCCCCCCCAGAAAGGGTAGAAGAATTACGGTCTAGGGTGAGGTATGCGAGTCCCACCTTTTTCAGGAAAGACAGGCGCGCATTGACTTCCCGTAAAATGGGCGTCGCAATAATTTTTTCGGAATCAGAAAAAATATTCAGGAGCGACTCAAAAAAATCTGCTGCTTGGGCAATAGAAAAAGCCGTGGCATCAATAATGTTTTTTCCGTGCACCGTAATCCCCAAAACCTCTTTACGAAGGCGCGCCCCATGACAAGCAGGACATTTTTGCTCTTCCATAAAGCGTCCAATATTTTTTCGGACATATTCACTCTCGCTATCCCGGTACCGGCGCTCTATATTTTTTACCACTCCTTCATACCGCGTTGCATATTCCCCTTCAAAATGGTCAGTATCCACGGCAATAGAATATTCTTCGTCTCCTGTTCCATGGAGAATAATATCAATAACCTCCTGAGAAAACTTACTGAGTGGCGTTTTGAGATCAAATCCGTGCTGCTCTCCCACAGCGTCCAAAATCTTCATATACCAAGAATTACTCGTGGCACTACTCCAGGGGGTAATCGCCCCCTCCTCAATAGAAAGCTTATAATTTGGCAAAATATGCTCCGGAATAGCCACTAATCGAGTTCCCAACCCATGACAATCTGGACAGGCTCCATACGGAGAGTTAAAAGAGAAACTCCGTGCCTCAATTTCAGGAATCACAGAACCGTGATCTGTACACGCAAATTTTTCAGAAAAAGTCTCTACTGTGCCATCTTCGACCATTAACACTTCCATTACTCCATCTCCTTTTTTTAAAGCCAATTCTACGGAATCTGCCAACCGAGATCGATCGGGATTCGGCGCTTCTATTTCCGTTCCATCTGAAAGGGTTTTTACTGTTTTTGCCAAATCTTTTACCACTAACCGGTCTACCACCACCTCAATATTATGGGTCTTTTTAGAATCGAGTGTAGGAATTTCATCCGCAATGGAGTACACCACGCCGTCAATCCGCATTCGTAAAAATCCTTCTTTTTCCACATCATCTACTATTTTTATATGTTCTCCTTTTCTCCCCCGAACCACCGGCGCCAAAATCATTATTTTTGCGCCTTCAGGAAGCATTGCAATTTGGTCTACAATTTGTGATGCCGAAGTTTTTTGCACTCGTTGCCCACAATGAGGACAGTGAGGAATACCGACCTTCGCAAAGAGGAGTCGCAAATAATCGTAAATTTCGGTGGTGGTTCCTACCGTAGAACGAGGACTTTTAGATGCTGTTTTTTGCTCGATAGAAATCGCGGGAGAAAGACCTTCAATAGCATCTACATCGGGTTTATCCATCATTCCTAAAAACTGCCGCGCGTAGGTAGAAAGACTTTCCACATATCGCCTTTGTCCTTCGGCAAAAATGGTATCAAAAGCTAGAGATGATTTTCCGGAACCAGAAACGCCGGTCATCACCACCAGAGAATTGCGGGGAATATCGACGGTAATATTTTTAAGATTATGAGTTTTTGCTCCTTTAATGCGTAATACATCCGACATAAAAATTTAAAAAAAGTGGAAAAATGGCAGAGATATGCGAAATATAGCAATTTCACTCCCCTCTTGGGGAGTGTACCAAACAGGGGCGGTATGTGGCAAATATTCCTCCCCCAGAAAGAAGAAATATTTGCCCTCTGCAAAACTTCCAATATTGCCTCTTATTTTTTTAATTGGTGCATTCGTTCTCGAATCTTTCCAAATTCTTCAATATTTACGCCACTTCCTTGCGCAAATTTGGGTGACCCACCACCTTTTCCGCCAAAGGATTCTGTAATGCTCAGCAATAGTTCTTTTGCTGATTTTTCTCCGTTGGTGGCAATCGCAACACCCCCATCTTCTGTAAAAAGGACAGCAGTAGAAAGCCCTTTTTCCACCAGTATTTTTACCAGTGCAGAAATCTTTTGGAGATCCGTGGTAGGAAGAGGTTCACAAATGGTTTTTTGGAGAGACGCATCGCAATGCGTCTCTACCCGTTCCAAAATTTCATCCGCCTCAAATGACAGCAACTCTTTTTCCGCTTTTTGGAGAGATTCTTCTAGTGCTTTTTTCTCCGCAAAAAGTGCATCTACCCGCTCTAAAAGTTTATCAGTCGGCGTTTTCATTTTTTTTGCTAATGTTTCTAAAGCATCATATTTTTGGAGAAACAATTCTTGGGCAACGGGTCCCACCACCATTTCTATCCGTCGAATACCACTGGCAACCGAACTTTCGGACAGAATTTTTACCGCCCCGATATCGGCAGTATTGGCAATATGCGTTCCTCCACAGAGCTCAAAACTCTCATCTCCCATTTTTATGGTTCGCACAATATCTCCGTATTTTTCCGAAAAAAGAGCCTGAGCGCCTGCCTCCTTTGCCTCTTTTATTCCCATACTTTTTACCACTACCGGAGAAGCCAAATTCACCCATGCTGCCATTTGGAGTTCCACTGCACGAATTTCTTGTTCTGAAAGTGCTTTCGGATGAGAAAAATCAAATCGGGTACGATTTTCATCCACTAGAGATCCTGCCTGTGCGACATGATTTCCCAGAATTTTTTGGAGCGCCGCGTGAAGAAGGTGCGCCGCAGAATGGTGCCGTTTAATGCGTTCTCTCCGAGGAATGTTTATTTCAGCAAAAACTTCTTCCTGATTATTAAGGGCATCAAAAAAATTACCTTTTTTAATTTTAACAATTCCAGAATGTATAAAAACCCCATCATCTCTCTTTTTTACACTATCAACATCTATTTCAAAAAAATTGTTTTTTACAACTCCCGTATCAGAAACTTGACCTCCGCTTTCCGCATAAAATGGAGTTTCGTTCAAAGAAAATGAGATATATCGAGGATCATCAATATTTGTTGACCTTGAATGATAAACTCCGATTTTTGTATTACACGAAAATCGATCATATCCGATAAAGTTTGTAGGAGACTCGTTATTAAATACTGATAAATTTTCTCCTTTCCGATCAAAATTTGCATTTGCCCGAGAGCGGTCTCTCTGGGCTTTCATTTCTACTGCAAATGCTTCTTCATCAACCATAAATCCATGTTCCGCGGCAATTTCTTTCGTAAGATCCAGCGGAAATCCGTAGGTATCAAAAAGGATAAAAGCGTCTTTTCCAGAAATAATACCGGTTCCCGTAGAGACGCGATTAATCGCGTCTCTAAAACACACATATTCTCCCCATACACCATGGTCTCTTTCTTCATTTTTTCGGCGTTCTTGTTTTGCATCTTCCAAATCTCCACCAACAAGAATGGTATCTATTGCAGAGAAAATCCCACGATGTGCGACAACCAGAGTTGTCCCATTTTCTTTTGGAAGCGTTTGTAATTCGCTTAATCCCATTTTTATTCTTTCAAAAAGGTCTTGGTAACGCTCTCCCGTTCCATGTTTTTCCGCATATTCTATAGGAGTAAGTGGTAAAACCTTTTCCTTTGGAGTTCCGGCAACACTCCCTGTTGCTCCTGCTGCAAAATTTTTAAAAATCTCAACTGGAATGTTTAACTGGTCCGCAATAATTTCTGCCGTTTCTAATGCTCTTTTGGTAGGACTAGAAAGAATTTTGGTAATATTTTTCTTTTTTAATTCCTCACATACCGCTCGTGCATGGGATTTCCCGTTCTCCGTCAGAGGAGAATCATCATGTTGAAGCACTTTTTTCTCTTCATCCTCACTTTCTCCATGACGAACAAAAATAAATGTATTTCCTTCGCTTTGCACTTTTAATTTTTCATTAATAATTCCATCCAAAATCCCCTCTCCCCTTTCAATCGTCTTTAAAAAATTCTCCTCTTCAATTTGAAAAGCATCAAAAATGACTGACTTCCGCGCTTCAATTTCTGGGTAAAAACAAGAGTAAGCAGAAATATAGCATTCGGCAATTTTCCCGAGGAATGGTTTTTCAAATCCCAGTTTTTTCCCGTAGCGCACCGCCCGCCGAATAAGCCGACGCAGAACATATCCCCGACCTTCATTAGATGCGGCAACACCATCGGAAACAAGGTGAGAAGCCGTACGAACATGGTCGGCAATGACGCGCATTGCCCGGGTGAGAGGATTTTTATCGTCCAAATTTCCAGAGTATGGCGGGTACGCTTTGCCAGAGAGTTTTTCTAAAATCTCAAAAATTTCGGCATACACATCTGTTTCAAACACCGTTTTTTTGTGGTTGAGAATCATCGTCAGGCGTTCAAGCCCCATGCCCGTATCCACATTTTTATTGTCGAGAGGTGAAAGTTTTCCGTTTTCATCACTATAAAACTCCATAAACACATCATTCCACACCTCTATAAAACTCGTGTCATCGGTCGCGGGGTTTTGCCCGGGCTTTGGAGTTCCTTCACCAATCCAAATATGCATTTCGCTACACGGTCCACACGGTCCAGTTGGTCCAGCAGGTCCCCAAAAATTATCACCTCGTCCTTTTTTTAAGTTTTTTGGATCAGGTCCAATAGGAATAATGCGTTCTTTTGGAATACCAAGTTGAAGCCAAATATTTTCCGCATCCGTATCCAGGGGAATGTCTTTATCGCCCCCAAAAACGGTAACCCAAATTTTTTCTGCGGGAATATTCATCTTTTTCGTGAGGAATTCGAAACTCCATTCCAAAGCCTCTTTTTTAAAATAATCGCCAAGTGACCAGTTCCCCAACATCTCAAAAAAAGTGAGATGCCGATTATCTCCTACTTCATCAATATCCACCGTACGCACGCATTTTTGAATGCTCATAAGACGAGTCCCTTTGGGATGCGGGAGTCCCATAAGATTGGGAACAAACTGCTGCATTCCCGCAGTAGTAAAGAGGACCGTTTGGTCATCCTCGTGCGGAACCACGGAAGAACTCTCAACCTCTGCATGATTTTGGTCCGTAAAATAGTCGAGGTACATTTTTCGGATTTGGCGGGAAGTAAGCATAAAGTGTTATTGAAAGATCTCGCACAAAAGGGTACAATACACAGAACAAAAAAAACAAGATTCTTAATTTTTCTCTCTTCTATGCCCGAAAATAATGGTGGAATTTCTTTTGGTCCCCTCTCTTCTTCCCCCAGCAATGGAGGAATTTCTTTCGGTGGCGGTGCCTCTTCACCAAACACTTCCAATGGAGGCGGTATTTCTTTTGGCAATGCGTCGACTTCTTCTCCAACACCGGGTTTAAATCCTCAAAATAATCTCCCTAATGTACCACCCCCACCCCAGTCCGCTCCACCCGCTCAAAATTCTCCATCAAACATCTCTTTTACAGTTCCTCCGCAAAATTCTGCCCCTTCTTCAATACCTAATAATTCCCCTTTTAATGATGAATTTAAGGCCATGATGCACGAAATGGGTGTCCACCCTATCCAACAAAAGGATATTATGGACCACCCGGAGCAGCATTTGGACGAGATACAACAAGTTCGGGAACGCATAAAAAAGAAAAAGGAAGCAGAAGAAAAAGAAAAACTTAAAAAGGAGAGCGAGACCAACGAAGAAGGCGGAAAAATCGTAAAGGTAAAATCCATTGGAGATCAGGTCCACATGGAAGATATCTTGGATGCGATCTGTGAACACAAAGCGTCGGACTTGCACCTTGCCGCCAATGCCCGCGTTGCCATGCGTATCAATGGAGCAATTCACTTTATTGAAAATATTCCCCAGCTCTCAAAAGAACAGGGAGAGCGTATTATCCTCTCTATGGTTCCCAATAAAACAATGCAGGAAACGCTTTTTCGTACCAAAGAATTGGATCTCTCGTACGAGCACAGCAATGGAACATTTTTCCGCGTAAATATTTTTTATAAACGAGGAAATATGGCAACGGTTATGCGCCGTATTGCCAGTGAAGCCCTCGCCATGGAAAAACTCGGAATGCCAGAATCAGTACTCAAAGCGCTCCGCAGTAAACAGGGACTGATTCTCGTAACAGGACCAACAGGATCCGGAAAATCCACATCCATGCAATCCATGCTGAACTATATTAACGAAACGCGGGTGGAACATATCGTGACCATTGAGGACCCGATTGAGTTTGTATTTTCCAATCAAAAATCCGTTTTTTCTCAACGAGAAGTGGGAAATGACACCCTTTCCTTTGCCAACGCGCTCAAAGGAGCACTTCGTCAGGATCCGGATGTGGTAATGATTGGGGAAATGCGAGACCCAGAAACTATTTCTGCTGCCATGAACCTCTCCGAAACGGGGCATCTCGTGTTTTCTACGCTCCATACTTCTGGAGCACCACAAACTGTTTCCCGTGTGGTAAATGCCTTTCCTCCCGATCAGCACGCCCAAATTCAATCCCGATTAGCAGATTCTCTCGTGGCGGTTCTCTCCCAACGGCTTATTCCTAAGGCAGATAAATCCGGACGAATAGCGATTTATGAGTTTATGATGGTGAATTCGGCTATCAAAAATATTATTAGAACAGGAGATGTCGCCCAAATGGAAAATGCCATCCTGGCAGGGCGAAAAGAAGGAATGGTGCTCATGAAAAACTCCGCTGAACAAAGAAAAGACGAAGGCCTTATTTTGGAAAAAGACTATATGGGATTTTTTATGGACGATATGTAATCCAAACTTTGCCACTCCTGTACTCAACCTCATTGGAGAATAGGGCGTACAGAAAAGTATTTTACGAGCGTAAAAACTCGGGGAAAAAATACTCCAACTTTTCTTTTTGCGCTTCAGTAAAAGCCAAAATCTCTTTTTTATACGCTGGAAGATGCTGAAGATTTTCCAAAAATTTTTTCTTCCCCGTACTGCTGAGGAATTTTTGAGGAAAAACAGAAAATTTTTCTCCAAAAAACTGAGAAATCTTTTTGCGTGTGGCAATGGCAGTAAAAGGCGTACCCACGATGCTTGCCAAAATTCCCGCGTGCAGCCGAGTGGTGAGAACATATTTAGCACTCGCAATTCGTTCCTGCACTTCTAATACATTTTGCGGCACACAAACCGGAAGTGCGTGTCTTTTAGCAAATTTTTCGTCGGAAGATTGGTGGGATTGCATGGATAAAACCGTTATTTTCCCGGTTTTCCACTCCTCTGAAAACGCCTCTTGTAAAAACTTTATCACACCTTTCTCTTGAGATTGGGAAAGTTCTCCTTCCCGAAAAGAGAGGAGAATTTCTGTTTTTCGCCCTTTTTTGGGAGTAAACGGCAAAAAATATGCCGCATCGGTAGAAAGGGAAATTTTATCCTGAAGATTTTTTGGGAAATTTTTAGCAGAAAGAGAATCTCGAACAGAACAAAACGGCACTTTTACAAGGATTTTTTCCATGAGAATTTGATTTTTTGGTTTTTTAAACGGCTCAAACGAATTTCCCAGAAAAATAACCTTTTTTTGAAACAATCCACAAATCCAAAAATACCAGCGCCAGAGTAAAAACGCTTTGGGAGGCGAATCTTGAAACAATCCTCCACCGCCAAATGCCACTAAATCGGCACTTTTTAACTCCTGAAAAAACGACCACCAATCTGTAAAAAACGACCGAATACCAAATGGAGGCGGATACACGCCTTTTACACCTGAATGAGACTTGGTGAATTGGGGATTACTGGACACCACCACCACTCTCCACCGCTCCATATTTATTTGGGACAGCATTCCCGCCAAAATGGCTTCGTCACCCCAATTAGGAACGCCGTAATGACCAAAGATCAGGAGGGTTTTGCGTTTGGACATGAAAAAGGGAAAGGCAAGAGGATTCTATATTGACAACAAAAAGAAAGAAAGAAAGAAAGAAAGAAAGAATGAGGTCTTCCTTTCTCTCTTTTATGGAAAAAAATGATCATTATGAACCAACTGCCAAGAACAGAGCTCTTCATGACGCGCTTTTTGCTTTAGATAATGTTATGGTTGCCGTTGACGAAAAGAAAAATCAACTCGAACAAGGAGGAATAATAGAAGGCATTGTTTTCGATCAACTCACAAATGAATTTCGGCATCAAATGCTTGCCGCTATTGATGAAGTTCGCAAATTTGGAGATGCAAGAGTTGGAGCGTATTTTGATGACTTTATGGGGCATGGCTGCAAGCATTACAAAAACTCACTCGTGGAGATATTGACGATTTAGTATTCAATCAGTAGCACAATCTTTTGATTGAAAAGAAACCTCATCAATAAAATTTCCAGCACCATCATAGTAACGGTGTTTCATGGTTGCTCCTGCGTCTAGTATTTTTCGCGCTTCCGGGGTGTTACAGTTCATGTCTATAATTTTTTGTTTTTGGATATCCACGGTTCTTACAGTGGTCCCCTCTGGAATGAGATACTGGAGTTGGTAAACAATAGTGCCCCCTGATACAGAAGTGGAAAGAAGCTGTGTAGTTCTATTCACATTTACCGGTGTATCTTTATTGATATCCTCAGATAATTGCAAAAGTATAGAATGCACTTTCTCTTCTTTTTGATTTACTTCTCCAGTTTTTTGAGCAGATTTGAGCGGTGGTAATGTTTCTCCTGCAATATCCAAAACAATAAGAGAAAACACAAAAAATACCAGTAATACGGCAATGGTAACAATCACTGATCGGATTTTTATATTGCGCTCATAAATCACACAGGTATCCGCCACCATATCGTGCAGAGCCTGTTTTTTTTCTGTCCATCCCGCCATCATATACCCCACATAGGTTATACCCGACAAAAATTTCCCTACTATTTCTCTTAAAAAAACGGATCTCCAGCCTAAATTACCAC
>Ga0194062_1001201_pt1 | contig 10874 bp, 16 predicted proteins | sample SepL2225m_MetaG_FD_155481 | JGI IMG/M metagenome (GOLD analysis project Ga0194062, IMG submission 155481) | Anoxic zone freshwater microbial communities from boreal shield lake in IISD Experimental Lakes Area, Ontario, Canada - Sep2016-L224-25m | ecosystem: Environmental > Aquatic > Freshwater >... | reverse complement strand
TCCCAGGACTGGTTCCCGGCGACCGTTGGTGTGTGACCGCCGCCAACTGGCTCCGTGCGCACTACGACGGAGCGGCGGCATTCGTGGTCCTCGCCTCGACGCACGAGAGGGCGCTCGAGATCGTGCCGCTCGAGATCCTTCGTGAGCATGCCGTGGACGTACCCCTTGGGCCCGGCGATCTCCAAGGCTGAGCACGAACCTGACATGGCCTTCGCGACGTCGAAGTCTTGAACCGCACGATGTTGCGTCGGTTGTACAGATAGATAGATATATGTACACTCTGTACATGAGCTTGACTGACCCACTGAGCATCACTGAGGCTCGAAAGCAGTTGGCGGCGATCATCGATCAGGTCCGTGCCGAGCACGAGCCCATCTACTTGACCCGTCGAGGCCGACGGGTGGCCGCAGTGATCGATGCCGACGATCTTGCATCGATCATCGATCTGGCTGAGGACATGGCAGATATACGCGCCGCAGAGGCTGCGACGGCCGAGATGGAAGAGACCGGAGAGCATCCGATTCCCTGGGAGGACGTCAAGGCGGAACTCGGCCTCACGTGAGCTACGCCGTCAAGCTCTCGCCATCAGCGGCGTGTCAGCTGCTCAAGTTCGATCCCCAGACTCGGCGCCGGCTTCAGGCGGTGATCGAGCTCTTGGCGGATGCACCCCGTCCGCCGGCGGCGACTCGGCTCGTCGGTGGCGCTGGAGAGTGGCGAGTACGAACGGGTGATTACCGAGTCATCTACGAGATCCATGACGCCGAACTGCTTGTGCTTGTTCTCCGAATGGCACATCGTCGCGAGATCTCCCACCACTGACGTTCGAGACGTCAGCGACTTGAGATCGGGCGGTTGGCACGGCATCAGAATCAATGACCAAGAGAGGATCTACTCTCGACGCCTAGATCGACCTTCCTGCTCAATGGAGCCCGAGGGCTAGCGTTGGTGCAATTCTTCTGGGCGACGCCATTGTGCTCAGACAGACTGGACAGGGCAGAACCCTTGGTGCCACCGGTAGGCCGCCGGGTCTCGATGCCGGCACCTTGGGAAGACGGCAGGGGAGTCCACTACCGACCACCGAAGTCCATTTGCGCTGGTCAAAGACTTGTGAACGTCCACCACGGTCCGCCCAAGAGCACCTCGAGATGCTCCTGAGGCTGCGAGCATGGCGACACATCGAGGTTGGCGCCAAGACCGGCGCCGTGCTCTCCTCAGGCCCAACGGCGGCCAGCGCCCAGGCCCTTCGGCCATGAGACCCTGTTGCGGACCCTGCCCTCCGCTCGAACGTTGACGGCGGTTGACCTGCCCACCTTGTGCGGAGACACCGTTGGCCTTCTGAGAGAGGGATCGTCGTGTGAGCGTTCGGGTTCCACCGGGTCGTGCAGCAGTCCCACCCCTGCGCTGTGGGCCGTCAGCTTCGCGGCATCCTCGAGAGCTCGCTCGCGACCGCGATGGCTAGTTCCCTCGACCGTGGCGAGCAGGCCGATGGCTCCGAGGAAGGACAATGTGCTACACATGACGTACATGAAGACCGTTGGCGTGCGCGAGCTGCAGCAGCATGCGTCGGCAGCCCTGCGCCGAGTCGAGCTCGGCGAGACCCTTGGCGTGACCGATCGCGGCCGCCTCGTTGCGGTGCTCATGAGCCCATCAGCGGTCGGTGGTGCCGCAGCGCTGGTCGCTGCGGGAAGGGTGCAGCCCGCTCGGCGCTCAGGCAAGCTTCCCGAAGCTCACCGAGCGGATCGCAGCATCAGCGAGGTCCTCGACGAGCTTCGCTCCGAAGGCTGAATCAGCGGCCGATGTGGTATCTCGACACCTCAGCGCTGCTCAAGCTCATTGTGGATGAGTCGGAGACCGAGCCGATGCGCGCCTTCGCTGCAGCCCACGACGAGCTGTGGTCGTCGCGACTCGTCGTCACCGAGTCGCTTCGTGCGGGAGCCCGGCTCGGCCTCGACGCTGGCCACGTCCTCGAGCTGCTCGAGAGCGTGAGCCTGGTGCTCCCCGCAGCGAGCACCTTCCATGTCGCGGGCTTGCTGGCACCGATCGAGCTCCGCTCGCTTGACGCACTCCACCTTGCGAGCGCTCAGGAGCTCGGAGCCGACCTCGAGGCGATCCTCACCTACGACGAGCGCCTGGCGGGTGCAGCTCGACGGATCGGCATGGCGGTGCTGTCGCCGTCGTGAGCCGGCCGTCGTCTCAGAGGCTCTGATCCGCCCCGCATTCTTGGGTGCCACCTCCGGTATCGCGCCGCGGGCATGAGGCAGAGCGGAGAGCAAACCCGGGTGCGAGCAGTGTCCAGCCTGGAGGTCCGCAGGCTGCCAGCCGGCCAGTGGGAGGTCTCGATCTCCTTATCCGGAGACGTTCGGAGCGCGGATCCACGGCAGCCCTGCCGCCCGAGCCCCGTCGGTGAGCTCGACTGCGAGACGCCAGGCCGAGCCGATGAGCGCGCTACCAGGCATGCGGGTTGTGCGATGGATGGATTTCCCCTACCCTCCGCGTCGAAATTTGTTGTCTTGAATGTCGAAATAGTTGAAGTGACACCAGTTGCAAAGATGGAAGGTTGCTGTAACCACGCGCGTTTCCGCAGGCTCGAGACGTGGTGCGGAGCCTGTCTCCCCGAGAACACCTCCTCGGCATCACCCGATCCGCAACGAAACTCGAAGCGAAACCCGTCTTCAGAGGGAGTGTCGGTCCGTCAGCAAGCACCATCAAGACCCACCGACCCTCATGGCATGATCGTCACTGCGTTGAGAATGCTGCTGTCCTAAGTGACACCACTCAGCGGGACGTGATCCAGGGGAGCTTGGCTTTGGCGCTGAGGAGCGCGGCTGGCTCCGGCACTCTTGAACTCGGATTGGCGGGTCCAATGCTCGATACGCAGCAGCAGCCTGATTCGCGGGCGGATTTGATGATCAAACCGCTGGTTTGGGTGCCGTTTGGTGGTCATTCGAGGTCTGTACAAGTTTTGTGACAAAAAGAAAGCCTGTTTCGTTTTGTCAGGTACTATGTACGTCGTGCAACGTGATGATCTCGTCCTTCGTGAGCTCCATCGGGCAGCAGCGGATGCTGGTCGACGGGGTATCTCAATCCCCTCGAAGGATCTCGTTGTGGTCGAGAGGGTCGCTCCGAGTCGAGCGTCCGCTCAGAAGGCCATCCAGTGGCTCGTGCGGTCCGGGCGAGTAGTTCGAGTTCGCAAGGACCTCCTCGTCCTGCCAGAGACCACCGGCCACCTCGTAGTCGACATGGTTGATCTGATCGACGCTGTCGCCGGACACCCGCACCTCATCACCGCCGGGCGCGCCCTCGAGCATCACAACCTCACAGATCAGCACTTCTTCGGCCTGTCCGTGCTCACGCCCCACCAGATCGAGCCCTTGAAGTTCCGAGGACAGACGGCCAAGTTCTTCCAGACGAGCCCGGACCACATCTGGGGAGCTGGTCGAGGTCCCGGTCCGAGGTACGCGCTCCCCGAGCGAGCGATCGTTGACGCGCTGAACCACCCTCGCTACGGCGTTTCGCTGAACCAGGCCATCGATGCCCTGCTGATGGCCACCGCCCGAGACGCAAGGTTCCTCGATCGGCTACGCAAGACGGTCGTTCGATACCGCTCTCCTGCAGCAGCTCGGCGCGTTGGCCTGGTCGTCGCCCGGTTCCTCGGACCCGAGGCCGCAGCCCCGTTCCGAGACCTGATAGGCCAGAACCGATCGCCAGTGCTTATGCGACCACGAGGCAGGAGCGAAGGCGAGCTTGACGCAACGTGGCGGGTCAACGTGAACGCACTGCTCGAGCCTGAACGGGTGCGGACGTGAGTCCCTCGCAACTCCGCCGCCAGTGGGGGAGTTCAAGTTCGCTCATGGACCTGCTCGAATCGATGCCGGGAGGCCTGGTTGTCGCCGTCCGTGACTTCGCCCTGCTCACTCTTGCCGGACAGTTGACCACGACGTTCCCAGGACAGCTGGTCTTCAAGGGCGGCTTCGTGCTGCGCCATGCGCACGGTGTATACCGCGTCAGCAAGGACGTCGACGCCACTCGGCACGCCCCGGCCAAGCACAAGCTCGACTCGGACGAGGTGGCGCGAGCCATCCGCGACGCCAGCATCCACGACGTCGTTCGCTTCCAGCCCAAGCCTCCCACGACCGACTCCGCTCGGAGCCTGGACTTTGACCAGGTTGAAGTCCTCGGCACCGAGTTCCCCGACAGTTCTGTGCAGGTCGAGGTCAGCTACCGCGAAGAACTGGTCGACGAACCGGAGTTGGCGAACATCGGCGCGCCCTTCTATGAGCCGTTCGAGATCCTCACCATGACGAAGGAGGAGATGGCTGCCGAGAAGCTCCGCGCTATTGCCCAACGTCTGCGACCTACGGACCTGGCAGACCTCTCGTGGCTTCTGACGGCGACGCAGGCCAGCGACGACCACATCGCGGAGATTACTGTCGAGAAGTTCGAGCTGGTGAAGACCGGCCGTGAGAACAAGCTCATGCGAATCGAGAGCCGGCTCGCCGAGATGGCGGACACCTACGACATCGAGGTCCCCTCATTGTTCCCCGAAGCCCCCTCCTACAGAGAGGCGATGGCGATCGTCGGGCCACGTCTCAAGAGATTGGTCCATTAGTAGCGACTGGGCTTGGGGAGCTAGGTCATTCGCCCTGTATCGCTGGCGCCCGGACGGGCTCACTGACTCAGAGTTGCACCGGAGAGGGATCACGTCCCGCCGAGTGGTGTCACTTGGTGACTGAGCAACCGCAACGCTGCCGTCATCCTGGCATCACGTAGTCGCCAGCGTCACCTCCAGTTCGGGAGCACTGGCCGTCGGGGCCAGGAGTGCCATCGAGCCCTCGGACGTGATCGCATCATCTCGTTGATCAAGACAGGTCTCTTCTCGGCTGAGCAAGGCGACAAGAAGCTCTCGACTTGTTGCCACCTCAAAGCTGTGTTCAAGCCGACCGAGATCTCGATCGACATAACGTCTTGCGTTCATAACGCAACCCGTTATATTTAGGCCATGCTGCAGTCGTTCGGAGACACGGACACCGAACGGGTCTGGCATCGGACCAGGGTCAAGAAGTTCCACGGCGATCTTCAACGAGTCGCATTGCGAAAGCTCGCGATCCTGGACGCAGCAGAAGTGCTCGCTGACCTTCGGGTTGCACCGGGTCATCGACTTGAGAAGCTCAGCGGCGACCGAGCTGGTCAGCACAGCATCAGGGTGAACGATCAATGGAGGATCTGCTTTCGATGGACGAAGGCAGGGCCCGAAGAGGTCGCGATCACGGACTACCACCGAGAGGAACAGCGATGACGATCACCATGCCACCGATCCACCCCGGCGAGGTCTTGATGGCTGACTTCCTCGAGCCACTTGGAGTCACCCAGCACCACGTGGCCGTCTCGATCGGCGTCCCGCCGCGCCGCATCAACGAGATCGTTCACGGCAAGCGTCGGATCAGCGCAGACACAGCTCTTCGGCTGGCGAAGTACTTCGGCACCAGCGAGCGCTTTTGGATCAACTTGCAGGCTCAGTTCGACCTTGAGGTCGAGCGAGATCAGCTCGGTCCAGTTCTCGAGGCCATCACGCCGCTGGCTGTGGATTGAGAAGTGGTTCTCCTGATCCGGAGCGTCCCCTGCCGGCACTTCGGGGACGCCAGCGGAACGGATCACTTTGGCCTGGAGGGCTGCGATAATGCGTTCTCCGGTCGCCGAGCCTCTTCGTGCAGAATGGGTGGCGATGCCAGGTCCGCACGCACTCGAATTTGGAGAGGCTGAGATTTGGAGTGGACGGCCTGTCCCACGTCGGATACTGGGCGTGGCCGACATCTTCCTCATTCCGTTCAGCGTCCTCGTCGCAACAGCGACGCTGCTTCTGGTCAATGCAAAAGGATCAAGCGCTAATCCCGTCATGGTGGCCGGCTTTGTCGTGTGCTCGGTATATCTGCTCATCGGCCGCTTCGCGGTGAAGTACCTGATGAAGAGGGCCACAACTTATGAACTGACCAACCGCAGAGCACTCGTGATTCGGCACGGCAAGGTTGTGTCTGAGCAGCGCGTTGAAGGCATGAAGGTCCAACTCTCTGAGTCGGTGAGTCAGAAGTACGCCACAGCGACGTTCAACTCAAACCCCCTCGAGAACGTGCTCGGCATGTCGATGATAGGGAAGGAGGCATGGCTCCATGAGAACACCGGCCTGGATTTCGTGCGAGTCCTCATAGGCGGGACGGGCACGGTGAGGTTCTTCGACCTGTCCGCCGACGAAGCCAAGCAGTTGTCCGCCCTAGCTCCATCCACCTAGGCATCCAGCCCTGTCATACCTGCTACAAAACGCCGGTGAGGTGGGACGCCATCTGATCCAGTTCGGATCGAGCGTCCTCTGGAGCGACCCGCCTGCTCATTGGAGCCGGAAAGTTGGCGTTGGTGCAATTCTTCCGGGCGACGCCATTGTGCTCAGACCGACTGAACAGGGCAGAACCCTTGGTGCCACCGGTGGGCCGCCCGGGTCTCGATCCCGGCACCTTGGGATTAGGAATTCCAGCAAGCTCCGTCGTTTCCCGGCACCGCAATCTGCTGGCGATAGTTAATAAGGTATCATTGAACCATGGATGGGCGAGGGGTCGCATCAACGATCGTCCGGCGTATCCGGCAGAAGAGAGCACTGTCACAACGAGAACTCGCTCACATGGCCAGCGTGCCTCAGCCGACGATCTCGGAGGTCGAGAGCGCTCGTCGAGAGCCGAGCATCACGCTGCTCAGCAAGATCGCTGAGTCTGCGGGCTTCGCGCTTGACGTCCGACTCATCCCACTTCCACGCCATGGTGCGATCGCTACTGCGCGCAGGATCTCAGATCGGCTCGCCGCCGATTCGAATGATGACCAAGGGGGTTGGGCCGGCGAGGACGCAGCCCTGCGAGCGATCATCGATCATCGAGATGCCCTCCGTCGGGCCACAGACGCCGATTTCCGTCGCCTGGTGGCTGCGCCCCCGAGCCTCATCGGGCGGCCGAGATGGGACGCGTTCCTTGCAGGTATCGTCGAAGACGAGTGCGCCCGACGACTTCTGGCTCCGCCAACGTGGGTCGAGGACGATCGGCGATTCGTGACGCCTCCGTGGTTTCTCTCTAGAAATCCAGAGCTCCACCCCTGGGAGGCGGAGACCGCCCCTGCAGCGCTTGCGCGACACGGGGTGCTCGCTGCCGAGGACGAGCTGGAGAGCGTCTGATGGATCGTGACGAAATCGAGGCTGCACTCGAGGAGCTTGGCTTGGAGCTCGAGAGGCTCGGAGTCGAGGGCGCCAGGCTCTACCTCGTCGGTGGTGCCGTCATGGTGCTGGACTTCGAATCACGAGAAGCGACCGAGGACATCGACGGCCACATCTACCCGTCGGATGAAGTCAAGCTGGTGGCGCAGCAGGTGGGACGCCGCAGGGGACTCAACGATGAGTGGCTGAATGACGCAGCCAAGGCCTACGTCCCGGTCTTCAAAGAGCCAGAGTGGCGGCTGTTCAAGACGGCGGGATCCCTGTCGATCCATCTCGCAGACTCCAGATCGATGCTGGCCATGAAGATCCGTGCCAGCCGCGGCCGCCGTGACGAAGCCGATCTGCGAGTGCTGATGCTGGAGTGCGGCATCACATCAGAGGAAGACGCCGTAGCTCTCTTCGACGAGTACTTCCCTGACGATGCCTTGAAGCCCACCGCACGCCCGATGATCCGCTTCGCTCTCGAGAGCGAAGGTGGAATCTGAGCGTCCTGAGCAAGGGACTCGCGAGCCAGACGGGGTCGAGTCGATCAGCGTCTGCTCAGTGACTTGGTTGTCGATCGCCTGCGATGCGCCTGCATCGCTGGAAAGCAACCAGCCCCATCAATCGGGATTACGAATCCCAATCTCCACTCGAGACTGGCAGAGCGATCGGACCTGCTGAGTCGTAAAGCGCCAGCTCGCTGAGTGACGTGGCTGCACGTGGGCGACGTGAGGTCACGAGAGTCTCGGCGGCTCAGTGCGATCGATTCGAATAAGGATGGTTGCAGGTGACCAGGCTCTCCGGATTGGAGTGGGGCCTGGTGGTCTGACCACGTTTGTGCTTCCGAATGGCGCCTTTCACCCTTCGAATCCTCGGCACGGGGCCCGGGCTCTGCCGCGGATGCCCACACCTGGCTGCATCCGCTGTGTTGAGCTGTCGGCGGCTTGACTCTTTCGGATGCTTACGTACACTTGTACGTACAGCCAGGAGGAAACCATGACGGTCAAAGACAAGCTCAGGGAAGTCCGGATCTCTTCAGCAGATGATGATGTGTTGGTCGAGGCTGCAGGACTGGCCGGCGTCTCGGTAACCGAGTTCCTTTTGGACCGTGCAATGTCTGATGCAGTGGAGATCGTTGAAACTCACCGAGCCATCGAGCTTGAGGAATCCGTCTTCTCTCGATTTCTCGAAGCACTTGATGCCCCAGTTCGACCCCCAGAGGTCCTCGTCAAGCAGGCACGCAAGGCTCGGCGGCTCAAGCGAGTTGATTGAGTGCGTGTTGAACGTTTGAACGTCGCCCACGAGCTCACAGGCTTCTCGTGCGGTGTCAAGGCACTCGACACCTGGCTCCATGATCATGCGAAGGAGAACCAACGGAGAAACCTCTCTCGCACGTTCCTCCTGATCGATGATGCTGACACCATCGTCGGTTACTACCTACTCACGATGGGTGGTGTGCGCAAGCAGTCGCTTCCAGCCAAGTACGGCCGTGGACTTCCCGGCTACGACATTGGGATGGTTCTTCTCGCGCGGCTCGCGATCGCCGACTTCCGGCAAGGTCAAGGATTCGGCCGCGACCTGCTCGTCGAAGCTGTCGAGCGAGCGGCTGACGCAGGTCTGCACGTTGCTGCGAGGTCTATTGCCGTTGACCCGATCGATGAAAGTGCTCGAGCTTTCTATACGCACTTTGGATTCAAGGATGTGGCTGGAGATCCCGAGGGAAGAATGTTCATCCGAATCGATGAGGCGCTAGCGGCCCTTGGTGCAGCGGGCTGATCGAGGATTGCACACGTCCCCGATCGCCGGCAGTGAGTCCCAGCAGCAGGAAGAATCGCGATGGTGCAATTCTTCCGCGCGACGCCTCTGTGCGCCGACAGACTGAACAGGGCAGAACCCTTGGTATTACTGGTGGGCCGCCCGGGTCTCGATCCCGGCACCTTGGGATTAAAAGTCCCCTGCTCTTCCCGATGAGCTAGCGGCCCGGGATTACAGGATAACCCTCGAGAGAACGCGCGGGACTACTCGCTGGGCCAACCGCACCTTGGACAGTGCAGAGGCGGCGGCAGGATGCATTCACCTCCGGTGCGCGGCGCTGGAGAAATGGAAGGTTCCCGCAGGGCGAACGAGAATGCGCCGCAGAAGATTGACAACAACCAGGATCGCTGTGACTGCGGAGCTTCATCATTACGGCCACGCCGCCATGAGGTCCTCGGGATCAAACGAGGCCGCCGCTCCCTTCGCCGTAGAGCCACAACGACCAACCACCACAAGTGGCGTGGCGGTATCGACACCGGGAACCCCTCTTGCCTGGGCCGCCAACTCGTTGAGGTCGTTCTGATCGAACGGCTGGGTCTCGCGCCATTTAACCGAGCCGGCAAAGGTGATCTTCTGTGCGGTCGGAGATCGATCAGCAGCGATGAGATCCACTTCGAGCTGGTTGTTCCGCGTCCAGTAGCCCCCCACGATGTTGGCATCGATCGATCCAAACGGTGCAAGGCGGAACAGTGCTTCCCTCACGATTGGCTCAATGGCCTTGCCTCTCCAGGTTGACCAGTCCGTCTTGAAGCGCTGGACGATGAGGTCTCCTCGGCCTCGATCGACCTCAGAGAGGTGCGGGCCGATGAAGCGCAACCAGAACTGGAGGTAGGGATCGGAGACTCGATAGCGTGCTTCCCTACTCGCTGTCGTCGAGAGTGGAAGCTCCTTGGTCACGATCCGCTTCGCGGTCAGGATGTCGAGCGCACGATTGAGGCTTGCATGTTGCAGCCCGCCTGCCGCCTTGGCGATGTTGGTGAAGGTGCGCTCACCGGTACCGATCGCACTGAGGACGGAGCGCGCCTGGGCCTCGGTGGGGAACTCGGCCTCGAGCACGCGGAGAGCACCTGTGACGAACATCGACGCAGCACTCTTCACCGCTGAGGCGAGATAGGCCGCTGCCCCCTTCCCTCGAGGCCACTCATCACACAGCATGGGCATGCCACCCGTGAGCAGGTATGCGTCAAAGGCATCTCCCGCGTTGTTTGCCTTGACGATGCTCCCGACCTCCGAAGGAGACAGCGGGGGGACGATCATGTCGGTTCCCCTCTGGAAGAGAGGCCTACCATGCGTATTGAGCGTCTCCATCATCGCCAGGTCAGAACCGACGAGAATCAGGAGCACGGCCTTGGAGGACAGGTGGCGATCCCAGTGCTTCTGGAACGACGCCTCGATGCTGGTGCTCTCGCCCATCAGATAGGGGAACTCGTCGATGACCACGATGGACGGATCGTGGTCATCGAGCGCCGAGGCCAGGAGGCCAAGGCATCCATCCCAATCACGAGGGGCGACGCCTGAGAAGACGTGTGAGTTGGGGAGAGACGAGTTGGCAGCGTCGCTGGAGAAGATCTCAAGCTCCCGGCCCCCTTGCCCGGACGCCGTAAAGAACAGCGCAGGGACGCCCGCCGCGTCGATGAACTGCTCAATCATGCGGCTCTTGCCGACCCGCCGTCGTCCTCGTATGAACAGACAGCGCCCAGGCTTCCCGGTCGACACCCCAGATGCCACACGATTGAGCTCCGCGCTCAGCGCGCTGAGTTCCTTGGTTCGGCCCACGAATCCAGCCACTAGCGCCCCTTTCGGCTTTTCACTCAAACTACGTATGCCACAG
>Ga0194062_1001196_pt1 | contig 10892 bp, 10 predicted proteins | sample SepL2225m_MetaG_FD_155481 | JGI IMG/M metagenome (GOLD analysis project Ga0194062, IMG submission 155481) | Anoxic zone freshwater microbial communities from boreal shield lake in IISD Experimental Lakes Area, Ontario, Canada - Sep2016-L224-25m | ecosystem: Environmental > Aquatic > Freshwater >... | reverse complement strand
CGTAATACCTCTGAAGAATTCCTTCAATTTCTTTGGTATTCATAGCTTCTATTTGTTATGAGTATTTCACGGATATGTTTCCTGGCCCTTGAAAGAGCCACACGTACAGCATTTTCCTGCATACCCAGTATCTCGGCGATCTCATCAAACCCATATCCCTCAATATCACGCAGGTGAATAATCATTCGAGGTTGTTCCGGGAGGCTGCTCATTGCTTCTTTTACCCCTGCAACAATGTCGGAATAATCGGGCCGGATCTCTTCTGCTATTGCTTCAATGAACTGTCGCTGGTCATTCCAGCTTTCCACCGGGAACTTCCTTGCCTTCAGCTTGTCGAGACAAAGATTTTTTGTTGTGACCATGGCCAGGGCTTCGAGGCTACGGTATTCATCAAGTTTCTCACGCTGCTTCCACATTCTTATGAACACTTCCTGCACGATGTCCTCAGCTTCTTCAGTCTGCTCAAGCATCCGCTTTGCAAAACGAAATATTTTGTCCTTTAAAGGGTATATTTTTATGTTAAAGTCCTGAAGATTCATCTGAAGTTTAGACGACGATTGTATAAAATTATTACATTAATCTGCAATTTTTCAGTAAAATGCATGCCGGTACAATGATAGCTGGAATATTTTTCTACATTTGCATAAACCGACCGGAATAATTTAGTATTCACCAAACAATCAGAATTATGTTTAAAGGACATCCAAAAGGACTATTTGTGGCTTTTTTTGCCAACATGGGCGAGCGTTTCGGCTATTACACCATGCTTGCAATCTTTCTCCTGTATCTTCAATCGAAGTTTGGATGGACCACCTCTGAGGCAGGGCGTGTTTACGGCTTTTTCCTATTCGGGGTTTATTTTCTTCCGCTTCTGGGAGGGTTTATTTCGGATAACATCCTGGGATACGGGAAAACAATACTCTTGGGTATTATTGTGATGTTTGCGGGATACGTTTTGCTGGCTTTACCCGGAACAGGTGAATATTTCATTTATTTCGCATTGGGTGTCATTGCCCTCGGGACGGGTTTTTTCAAAGGGAACCTGCAGGCTCTGGTTGGAAATCTGTATGATGAGGCAAAATTCAGCCACCTCAGGGATTCAGCCTTCAATCTGTTTTACATGGGGATCAACATAGGCGCTTTTTTCGCCCCCAGCGCAGCCGGTGGAATGAGAAACTGGATTCTTGCCCGTTCGGGCTTCACGTATGATTCAGCCATCCCCAGCCTCGCCCATAAATATTTAAATCACACCCTTGAAAACACAACCCAGCTCGAGCAGCTTGCACATGCACAGCAAGGTGCGCTCTTTACCAACCTTACTGATTTTTGCAACCAATACATCGCCAGCATCAGCCAGGCATACAATGCCGGTTTCGCTGTTGCTGCAGTTAGCATGATCGCCTCATTGATCATCTTCATAGGCTTTAGAAAATACTATAAAACTGCTGATGTAACTCATAAACAGCAAAAAGCCGCCAAATCGCCTAACCTGGTTGAACTTACTGCCAGCCAGACCAAAGACCGCCTGGTAGCGCTTGGACTGGTTTTCTTTGTCGTCGGATTTTTCTGGATGGCATTCCACCAGAATGGATTTACTCTGACCATTTTTGCAAGGGATTATACCGTATCGTCTGTATCTCAGGGTTCCGCAATCATTTTCAACCTGGCCACTTTCCTGCCTTTGCTGATTGCGATCCTGGGATTCGTCCTGCTGTTTGGGAAAGGCAATGCGGGCAAGACCCGGATCATTGGTGCGGTGATCGCTCTGGGATCAATACTTGTTGCCTGGTTCACGATCCATCATCTTCAGCCTGAAGGAAATAAAATTTCACCTGAGATCTTTCAGCAATTCAACCCGATCTTCATTGTATTTCTCACACCTATAGTTATCGGATTTTTCTCCTATCTCAATAAAAAAGGGAAGGAGCCATCCTCACCAAAAAAGATCGGGATAGGGATGTTGATTACAGCCGTTGGATTCCTCATCATGGTACTTGCTTCCCAGGGATTGATGAGCCCGGCAGAACTGGCTGTAAAAGGAGGAGTTTCAGACACTCTGCTTTCGCCCTACTGGCTCATCGGCACTTATTTCACACTGACTATAGCTGAATTGTTTCTCAGCCCGATAGGGATCTCCTTTGTTTCAAAAGTAGCCCCTCCCCAGTTCAAAGGGCTGGCACAGGGGGGCTGGTTTTTCGCAACCGCAATAGGGAACCTGATGGCTGGCTTTATAGGGCCTTTCTGGGATAAATGGCAGCTATGGCAATTCTTTATGCTACTTGTTTGCTTGACTATTTTATCTGCCATATTTATTTTCTCAATCCTGAAACGGCTGGAACGCGCAACAACCAGCTAATCTGAATTGAATAAGAAGATCCATAACTGGGGGCCCCACAGGTATAATTCCTATACCTGGAAAATGAAGACCCTTTTCGGAGAAAGACTTCAGAAGCTCGCCATTGATGCCGGATTTACCTGTCCGAACCGAGACGGGACGAAAGGGATTGGAGGCTGCACCTACTGCGTCAATGAAGCCTTCAATCCCTCTTATTGCAAAAGCACATCCTCCATCACCGAGCAACTCAGGCTTGGGATAGAGTTTCATGCAGTCAGGTACCGGCGTGCGAACAAATTCCTCGCCTATTTCCAGCCCTATTCAAACACCTATGCCCCCCTTGAGGTACTGAAGGAGAAATATGAAGAAGCCCTCTCCTATCCCGGCGTCGTTGGCCTTGTATTAGGCACACGCCCTGATTGTATAAACGATGAAATCCTCAGTTACTTATCATCACTGACAGGGAAATATTTCATTCAGGTTGAATACGGGATCGAGTCCATCTACAATGAGACATTGAAGCGCATCAACCGATGCCATACCGTTGAACAGGGCGTGGATGCCATCGGCAGGACCAATGCCATGGGGATCAGCACCGGGGCCCATTTCATCTTTGGGCTGCCCGGAGAGACCCCGGAAATGATGCGTGCTTATGCAGGGTTTATTTCAGCCCTGCCCCTCGACAGCGTGAAATTTCACCAGTTGCAGGTCATCAAGGGAACGGTGATGGAGAAAGAGTTCGTGGAAAAGCCGGGCGATTTTAACAAATTCACACTGCAATCCTACATTGATTTCATTATTAAATTCCTCGAGGACCTTAGCCCTGAGATCTCAATTGAACGCTTTGCAGGTGAGGTCCCGCCACGTTACATAGAAGACCATAACTGGGGATTGCTGAGGTATGATGAGGTGCTGCGGAGAATTGAACAAGAGCTGGCAAAGAGGGAGACGTGGCAGGGGAGGAAAATAGCGAAGTAGCTACTTAATTAAACATCCCTTCGAGGTACGACTTGGTCTGTTCCTCCTTTGGATTCTCAAAAAAGTCGGCAGCGGGACCCTGTTCGATAATTTCGCCAAGGTACATGAAGATCACATGGTCGGCAATCCGTCGGGCCTGCCGAAGGATATGCGTGACGACAACGATGGTGAAGGTTGACTTGATCTCCTGGAATTTCTCATCAATAAAACGGCTCGAGATAGGATCAAGGGCTGATGTTGGTTCGTCGGCCAGAATTATTTCGGGGTTTACTGCCAGTCCGCGAGCAAGGCAAAGTCTCTGTTGCTGACCTATCGATAGGCTTGAAGCAGGCTCCCTTAGTCGTTTCCTGACTTCCTCGTACAGGTTAGCCTGACGAAGATAATCCATAACCAAAAGGTGAAGTTTTCGGCTGCCCCTCACTCCCCTTAATTTGAGGGCATAGGCAATATTGTTATAGATTGTCATTGGCAGCGGATAGGGCCTCTGCGAGAGCAGTCCCATCGATTGACGCAATTTGTATATATCGGCCCCGGGGTCAAGGATATTCTTATCGTTGATCAGGATTTCACCGCTGACTTTAAGTTCAGGATAAAGGTCGGTGAGCCGGTTCATACATTTCAGTAGAGTGGTTTTTCCACAGCCGGAAGGTCCCAGGATCACGGTTATTTTGTTTTTCGGAATTTCGCAATTGATGTCTTTCAGGATCTGGGTTTTTCCTGCAAAAACGTCAAGATTGTTTATTTTAATAACCGTTTCCATCCTGCGAAGATCAGAAATTTATTTTAGTTTTATGATACCGTTTTCCAAGCCCCCTCGAAAACAGGCTTACAATCAATATGATAACTGTTAGAACCAGGGCCGAAGCATACGCTCTTGCCTGAACTTCGGGAACTGGAGAAGCAAGCTGAAAGAAGATCGAAAGCGGCAGGGTAGCAACAGGTTCCAGCAGTGAATTCGGAAGATTGTCGGTATATCCTGCCGTAAACAAAACCGATGCTGCATCACCAATTGCACGACCGAATGATAGAAGGACCGCGGTTATTATTCCCGAAAAGGATTGTCGGGTAAAAATTTTAAAAGCCAGTTCCGATTTATTGCTGCCCAGGCTGTAAGCAGCTTCAGAAAGACCCTTGGGGACAGTACGCAGTATTTCGTCCATTGACCTGATCATGATCGGCAGAATAAACAAAGTAACCGTTATAATACCTGCAAGAAGGGAAGTCTGCAAACCTATAAGAACCATCAGAGTAAATCCAAATGCACCATATACAATGGAAGGGATACCCCAGATCAGATCCAAAATAAACCGGATAATGTTTACGAGCTTTTTTTTGTGTTGAAGGAATACATTGATAAACAATGCAACCGGCAAACCTATTACGAATGCGAGGATTGTTGCTCCTAAGGAAAGTACTATAGATCCGACGATGGCATTGAGTATCCCACCTCCCTTGCCGTAATAATAACCTCCTGACGGGACACTTGTCAGCATCTCCCAGGAAATGGCTTTCATCCCTTTTTCAAATACGCTGTAAATGATGATCCCGAGAATAAACAGGATAAAAGCTGTCGACAATATCATCAGCACACGGAAAAACGTCTCTTCAATTTTCAGGCTTTTCTTCATCTCAATACTTATTATACCGGGCTATGAAAAAATGCATCAGAAGGTTGAAAAACAGGGATACCGTCAGCAGAAGAAGAGCAGCAAACATCAGAGCTGAATCATACTGTGGAATGGATAGCACTTCGCCGTAGTTATTGGCAATGAGCGAGGGCAGGGTATATCCGGGATCGAAGACACTTCGTGGAACTTTGGCAACATTTCCTACTACCATCAGCACAGCCATGGTCTCTCCGAATGCACGGGCGAGTCCGAAGCCCACGGCGGCAATGATCCCGGGCAAGGCCTTCCGCAGTATAACATGCTTGACCATCTGCCATTTGGTCGAACCCAGGGAGAGGGCAGCCTCTTTAAGTTCCATTGGAATAGTCCTGAAAATTTCAATAATAATATTCAGAATAAACGGGATGATCATAATACTCAGGACGAATGCTCCTGCGAGGATACTGTATCCCATGGTCTTGACGCCCAGCCAGGGTCCAAGGTAGCGGGAGATGAATGGAACGATAACCAGGATCCCCCATACGCCGTATACGACACTGGGTAGTCCGGCAAGGATATCGATCACCGGATGCATGATCCTGAAAAATCGTTTTTTCGCATACTGCGTCACGTTGATTGCCGTGAGAAGGCAGATGGGTGTGGAGATTAAAATAGCAGTAAGAGTAACCAGGATCGATCCGACAATAAAGGGATAAAAGCCAAATTCGCTCCTCGAAGGGTGCCACGATTCAGAGAAGATAAGGTTGCCCAGGTTGAAATTTCTAAGCAGAAGGAATGATTTGTAATACAATACGCTGAACAGCATAAATGGCAAAAATGCAACCAACAGCAAACTCAGCAGCATCCAGCTGATATTCACGTTGTTTCGTTGTTGTCGGTTGAGCAGGTACATATCAGTTCAATTTTGCCAATTCTTCCTTCAATTTATTTTCCTTGAGAGTAACATAGCCGGCTTCGCCAACAAATTTCTGTCCATCGGTAAGCACCCACTGCAGAAATTTTACTACCAGTTTGCTTGTTGGTTTGCCACCAGATACGAAATACAGCTGCCTTGCAGGGGGGGATGGGTATAAGCCGGAATTAATAGCACTCATTACCTCGTCGAGAGTTCCGTAAAAATTCTCCTCTTTGTTAATCACCCCGTCGGCATTCAGATCAATAGGAATAACTGTAAGACCCGGGTAAGGTTTGCGGGTTTGCATATCAAAAATAAAGTTCAGGTTGTTATATCCGATGCCATATACATTTTTTCTGACCGCATCAGCAACCCCCGGGTCTCCATTGACCCCTAGGCCTTCAAGGTCCTCCTGTTTTTTATTGTTCAGGAATTTGGCCCACATATCTGCAGCGCCGCAAGCATCAGAACGGGTAAACACAAGAAGTTCCTCCTTTGACGCGGAGCCCAGCAGTTGTCCCCAGGTCTTTATTTTTTCCGTAATAAAAATATCATACAGCTTTTGTTTTGTCATGCCTTTCGAGCGGATGTGGGCAATAAACTGACAGGATGAATTCATAACAGGCAGCACGGCATCTTTTGCGGAGGCAATCAACCAGGCTCCTTTGGCCCTTTCTTCAGGGCTTGGCTCCTTTGAATACATTCCCAGATCAACCATTTTTGAGAGCGCATCGGCCATTCCTTTACCGGCGCCGCCAGCAGAAATGTTGATCGTAACCCTGGGATGAAGTTTATGAAATTCTTCGGCCCATTTGACGGTAAGAGGATATAGTGCAAAAGCACCAGAGATTGTTATCTTTCCTTTAAGCTGGTCTCCGGCTCCGGCTGTATCTCTTTTATGATTACATGAGCTCATTGTAAATGCTGCAATTATCAAGGCCGTTAGGAAAATACGGTTTGAAATGATTTTCATGTTAATCTGTTTACATGAGGGCAGCGAAGGTATAATAAAATGGCTCGAGTCTTTTAAAGATGTCTTAAAGATGAAATAATTCATTATAAAAGATGAAAAATTATAGCTTCTTCCCGTATCCCCTCGGCTTCCGCCTTATAATTTCTTACAATTCTGTGCCTCAGTACCGGGGCCGCCACAGCTTTGACATCCTCGATATCCGGAGAATATTTTCCATGGAGGATGGCATGGCATTTAGCCCCGATGATCAGATTCTGAGAAGCCCTTGGCCCTGCACCCCAAGTAAGGTATTCTTTGGCCCAGGGATGTGCCGAGGCAGTTCCCGGCCTGGTCTTTGAAGCAAGACCAACGGCGTAGTTATATACATTCTCGGGCACCGGGATCTTTCTCACCAGGTTCTGAAAGAAAAGAATCTCAGCAGCATTAAGCACGACTTCAGGTTTCTGGACTTTGTCGGAGGTGGTCATCTTCATGATCCTGATCTCCTCTTCATGAGAAGGATAATCGAGCCAGATATTGAACATGAACCGATCAAGCTGGGCTTCAGGAAGAGGATAGGTTCCTTCCTGTTCTATGGGGTTTTGTGTGGCAAGGACAAAGAAAGGTTCCTCTAAATGATAGGTATGGCCTGCAACAGTAACGGCTTTCTCCTGCATGGCTTCAAGCAGGGCACTCTGAGTCTTTGGAGGAGTGCGGTTGATCTCATCAGCCAAAATGATATTGGCAAAGACCGGACCTTTGATAAACCTGAAATGCCTCGATTCATCGAGGATTTCTGTTCCGATAATATCGGAAGGCATCAGGTCGGGCGTGAATTGTATACGGTTAAAACTTAAGCCAAGAACGTTGGAAATGGTATGAACCATAAGCGTTTTTGCTAGTCCGGGAACACCTACCAGCAAACAATGCCCCCGACTGAATACCGAGATCAGCAATCCGTCAATAACTTCCTTCTGGCCTTCAATAACCTTGGCAATCTCATGTTTCAGCAGGGAGTATTTCTCAACCAGGGCATCGACCGCTTCGACATCGGAAGAAAAGTGCAAAGAATGTTTATTTAATGTATCCATTTCCTAGTAAATCCACAAGTTTTATATTGATCCGAGATCCTGATGAATGTTCCCGTAATTTTAAGATTCACCCATTCATTGATCACTTTGTCTTTTTTCTGATTCAGGGCCATCTGCTGAATACGGGCATAATCATTATCAAGATTTGCACGATGCGGATTAGTACGGTCTTTCAGATAATAAATCCTGTATTCCTGTTTCCCCCTGTCTGTTTTCATTAATACGGGAGCCGAGATCTCTCCTACTTTTAATTTATCCACGATAAAAAACACTTTAGGGTCAAGCTGGGAAAGCTGGGCAGCTTCAAAGCGTGTAGTACCGTTTGCGTTATTTACCAGTAAGCCCCCATTGTTTTTCGAAGGATCATCTGAGAATTTGACTACTGCTTCTTCATATTTCATTTTTTTCGTGCTGATCAGGAGCATGACACTGTCGAGGGAGACTTTTGCCTTATTCAGGTTAGCCATGGAAACCTGTGGTTGGAGAAGAATATGACGAACATTAATGTATTCGCCTCTGCGTTCGATCAGCTGGATCAGATGGAATCCGTCCTCGGTCTCCACAATATCTGAGACATCTCCCGGTGTCTTCAGTCTGAATGAAGCTGCTTCAAACTCGGGCCTCATATCACCCCGCTTGAACATCCCCAGTTCACCTCCCTGTTTTGCCGATCCGGGGTCTTCGGAATAGAGTACGGCAAGTGTCGCAAACTCATCCCCTTTGTTTATTCGTTCTTTGAATCCTTTCAGCTTATTGACTACGATCAGTTTCTCTTCGGGGCCAATAACAGGTTGTTTAAGTATCAGACCAATCTCAAATTCAGCATTGATAAGGGGAATGCTGTCTTTATCGATTTTCTTAAAAAAGAATCTTACTTCTGATGGCGTTATGGAGATATTTGCCGTGATCTTTGCTTCTTCCTGCTCGGTGAGCATTTGTTCGCGGATAATATCTTTCAGCTCACTTTTAATTTCCAGAAGGGATTTCTGATAGTATTCTTCCAGTTTCTCAGGGGATCCTGCCTGGGAGATAAAATACCTCATCCTCCGATCCATCTCAGCTTCCACCTGGTTATCTGTCACTTTGATACTGTCGACCTGTGCCTGATGAAGCAACAACTTCATATACAAAAGCTTATCGAGAATTTGACATTTAACTTTTGCAGGGCTTCCTTTGATCACTCCCTGGCCTCTCAACTGCAGGTATTGACCTTCAATATCTGATTTGAGTACCATATTCCCTCCTACCACCGCAACCACTCCATCGACAACAGTATCCCCGGTTTGCTGAGAATATCCTTTAAACAAAGGGATGAAAGAGATTACAATGATCAGGAAAAGGCTTCGGTATAACTGCATGGAAGTATCCTTAGAAGGTTAAAATATTTCAAAATCGTTTTGTTTCCTGGCATTTGAATAGATATATTCCTGCATCTTTCCCAAAAGTTCCATTTTCCTCTTGTTCAGGATGATGTCGCGGATCTTTTGAGTCTCAATTTCCAATGGGGAGTCGCTGTCGTGGAGTTTGTAATCCACAAAGCGGATGAGGTAAATAAAAGCGTTATCGCTTATCTCGACCTGCCGGTTTTTTTTGAGGAAGTCATCCTGGTCGGCAGGCCGTAATGGAATTTCACTCATCAATTCCGTAAAGTATATCCATTTCTGGTCTTCGATATAATATCTTATAGATTGCTGTTCACATAGATCGGCAAGTTTATTTTTACTTTCTGCTTTATCGGAAAGCAGCAGAACACGTGCCTGAGGGATAAGCTTTGATTTCAATGGAAGCTTTACATACTGCACCCTTACGATATTATCCTTTACAAGAAACGTATTTGGGTTTGCTTTATAATAATTTGTGATCTCCTCCGGGCTTACCACCGTATCAAGTTTCTGATGTAAGAGTTGGTTTTCATATTCAAAGATGATAAGGGAGTTCTTGTAGTTTTCAAGTTGCTTTGAAAAATCGATTTGAGAACTCTGGAGGTTTTTTTCAGCCTGGTGCAGGATCACGCGCTGACGAACCCAATTTTCAACATACGATTTCACAATCATGACACTATCCTTTGCTGGTAAGCCTTCAGGGACTACACCTTTAAGGTCCGACTCAAAGAGGTAATCGTCATAAACTCTGGCTAATGACCGTTCGGTTTTCTTTTTAAAAAAACCAGAACAGGCAGTAAGTAAGATCAGAGCAAACAACAAAGGGCGCCAATGCATGTTCCAGGCTTGGGTTATTGTATTTTAGAAAGAACGTCGCGATTTACCACAACCGGGTATTTGGCACGGAGATAGCGTATCCATTCCTTTTCCAGGTAGTTCTGATAATCGGCAGTGATTAGTCCGCGAGCTTCATTAAGAGTTTTAGGTTCGGATTTGAGAACCCGTTTGATGTTCACCAATACGATCCCGTCTTTTACAGTAATACTTTTTGAGACACCCGGTGTCCATGCCACCGTATCGATTAAGGAGTTGTCTTTCTTTGAGAATTTGCCTGATTCTACTGAAAGAACCTTCAGGGTATCGGAATTCACTTCTTTCAGGATATCATTATCACCAAGTCCGCTTTTGATAAAGTTTCTGACTTTCTGTTCAAGATCAGGTTTTTTCAGGGTGAAGATACTTGCTTCAACCCTCTGAGCCCACATATAATTTAAACGGTTTTTAAGATAAAAATCCTGAAGTCCGGTAGTATCTTTCACTGCTTTAGACCAGACTTTCTGATCGGTCAGGTCGAAGAGCAGGATCCCATCGCGGTATTCTTTCATCAGGGCTTTAAAATCGGGGTATTTTTCTTCAAGAAATCCGTTTTCATATTTAAGAAGGCTTTCGCTGACGAAACTCTCAAACATCATATTAACGTACATCCTGATATCCTTTTTATCTCCTTTTTTTTGTTTGGCAAGAAGATATTGGGCAAAGTCTTTCTGGGTATAGGCTGAAGTTCCGATTTTAAACATAATCTGGGTCTTCTGAAGAGCTTCAGAGCCATCCCATTTTCCGGTAAAAATACT
>Ga0194062_1001194_pt1 | contig 10912 bp, 8 predicted proteins | sample SepL2225m_MetaG_FD_155481 | JGI IMG/M metagenome (GOLD analysis project Ga0194062, IMG submission 155481) | Anoxic zone freshwater microbial communities from boreal shield lake in IISD Experimental Lakes Area, Ontario, Canada - Sep2016-L224-25m | ecosystem: Environmental > Aquatic > Freshwater >... | reverse complement strand
CCCTTTGGTAAAATCAATTGCATCTTTTTTTTTAAGGGTTAACAAAATGTATTTAAAGTGATTTGATCTATAATGTAATGCACTCATTAACTCAATACAAAAACCAATGATCATCGGCATCCTGTGATCGTCATTTTTTTCAACAAAGCTTTGATCTTATAGGGAACGAACGCAAAATGGGCAGCCACATCAACAAAGCGAACTCAGTCCTTACCAAGTATCTCATGAAAGTAGATGAAGGGTGAGGCATGAAGATATCGGGTGTATCAAATGTTGAAATTATTTCACGTACTTTTCGTATCTCCAGGCAAGTATATTTTTCTGTTGCTCGAAAGAATACAATAAATTTTTTCGATGTACTTCGCGTTATCTAAAGGAAATGTAGTCAATGAATGAACTTGGCCAAGGATATATCTTAATAATTGATGACGACAAAGATATTTGTGATTTGTTGGCGCACTTATTGGAGCGGGCTGGCTACCAAACGCAGCAAGGCTATGATGGAAATACTGCGATAAAATTATTATCAGAGCGTGAACCCGATGTCATTCTACTCGATAGCGTTATTCCAGAACCCAATGGTATGGCTGTATTAGCCAAGGTTCATGACCTGTATCCACAACTCCCCGTCATCATTATTACAGGTAATGCCGGTATTCTAGGAGCGGTTTGCGCCATGAAAGCAGGTGCGTGGGATTACCTTCCCAAGCCCTTTGATAATTGTCGTGTATTAGAGTTGGTGGGTCGTGCAATGCAAATGTGCGCGAGAAAAAACAATTTGAACAGTAAAGATAACAGAGATATCCTCGCTCGAATGACTGAGTTAATGGGGGATAGTAAAGAAAATAATAGAGTTATAAAAGATATTGTTCGTGTAGCGAACACGGATTTTTCTGTAATTATCCAAGGTGAAACGGGAACGGGCAAAGAATTAATTGCAAAAAACATTCATTTATGCAGTCGACGCGCAACGGCTCCTTTTGTACCTATTGATTGTGGAGCTTTGTCCGATTCGCTGATCGAAAACGAATTGTTTGGCCATGAAAAAGGCTCGTACACCGGAGCCGATCATGTGTGTTTAGGAAAATTTGAAGCCGCCGACGGTGGCACCCTGTTTTTGGACGAAATCGCCAACTTGTCTTTATCTGCACAAGCTAAATTATTGCGAGTGCTTCAGGAACGCGTTGTTTATCGTATTGGGTCGACAAAATTCACCCCAGTCAACGTGCGCCTCCTCGCTGCAAGCAATGAAGACTTGCTGGATGCCGTGGTAAAAGGAAAATTTCGTGAGGATTTATACTACCGCTTGAATGAATATGTCATACGTCTTCAGCCGTTACGTAATCGCCAGGAAGATATTCTGTTTTTTGCCGATCGTTTTATGAGAGAAACTTGTCTCGAATTAGGTAAAGTTCCGCTTGATTTTACAGCGACCGCTAAAGAAATGCTGCTGTGTTACCCTTGGCCGGGCAACATAAGGGAGTTACGCGCTGTTATTCGCCGGGCTGTCTTGGTTTCTGATGAAGAAATCAAGAGCGACGATTTGGGCTTGGTAATAAGGGAGAAACAACCTCCAGAGCAAGCTAAAAACAATCATCTTGACGTAAAGCCGCATTATCGTTTGGATGGTGCATCCCTCAAAGAAATAACTCAACTAAACGTTGATGAAATAGAACGTCTCATCATTCAAGACACCCTTAAAAAAACCGGTAATAACAAGGCCGAAGCAGCGCGGAAGTTGAATGTTGATTATAAAACGCTGTGTACCAAACTCAAAAAAATGAATATTTCCATGGAGATATAATTATGAACAGCAAAAAAGGTGATGTAACAGGCAATGTCGAAGGCATATTACGTGGCTTGGGCGATTTAGTGCAAAAATTGAGTGATCTCGCAGAAAAAGGCGATGAAATGAAGCGCAGTGGTGTTTTCGATATTGACACCGGCGGCAAAAATGCCAAAGCAGTTTACGGTTTTTCAGTGAAGATGGGCTTGGATGGTAACCAGGAAACGCGCGTAGAGCCTTTCGGCAATGTCCATCGCGACGAGAAAACAGGTGAAACAACGGTACAGGAAGTGTCTGAGCCACTGATCGATATTATCGAAGAAAGTGATCATGTCCTGGTGTTGGCGGAAATGCCAGGCGTTGCAGACGAAGATGTCCATCTGGATTTGAACGGCGACATTCTGGTGCTACACGCTGAAAAAGGCAGCAAGAAATATCACAAAGAAATCGTGTTGCCGCGTTCGTTTGATGTCAAAGCCATGGAAAGGACTTGTCGTAACGGCATTTTGGAAGTCAAATTAAAGGGGTAATGCGGTCATGTCTGAAGAACTTAAGCTTAAAGTAGTTGAAGCGTTAACCAAAGATACGGGACGCGGCTACGCCCGTTTAGACCCCGCTGATATGGCCATCTTGAACCTGGCAGTCGGCGACATCGTCAAGTTGAACAGTAAAAAAGGCAGTGGCATTGCCAAGCTAATGCCGACATATCCAGATCTGCGCGGTAAAGGCGTTGTGCAACTGGACGGTTTGACGAGGCGCAATGCAGGGCTAAGCCTGGATGAAAAAACGCACATCGAACCCGTCTCCTGCAAACACGCCACGCGCATCGTCCTCAATCCTACTACCATCACCCCAAGCCAGCGTGACTTGAGCTACATCGGCAGTCTGCTTGATGGCTTGCCTGTACAAAAAGGCGACCTGTTACGAGCTCATCTGTTTGGCAGTCGCTCTGCGGAATTTAAAGTTGATAGTACGGTGCCGGACGGCGCTGTACTGATTAATCCGACCACGACACTGGTAATCGGTAATACCGGCGAAGGCAAAAGCACCGGAGCTGGCGCTCAACGGTTGTCTTATGAAGACGTTGGCGGACTTAAGGGCCAAGTGCGGCGCATTAGGGAAATGATCGAGCTACCCTTACGTTATCCTGAAGTTTTTGAACGTTTAGGTATAGATGCGCCTAAAGGCGTTCTTCTCAGCGGCCCTCCAGGATGCGGTAAAACCCTGATCGCCCGCATTATTGCTCAAGAAACTGACGCCCAGTTTTTCACTATCAGCGGCCCGGAGATTGTGCATAAGTTTTACGGTGAAAGTGAGGCGCATTTACGCAAAATTTTTGAGGAAGCCGGACGTAAAGGCCCCAGTATTATTTTTCTGGACGAAATCGACTCTATTGCACCGCACCGTGACAAGGTAGTCGGTGATGTAGAAAAACGCATCGTGGCACAATTACTGGCGTTAATGGATGGTCTTAAAAGTCGTGGCAAAGTTATCGTCATTGCGGCTACCAACCTGCCTAATGCAATAGATCCGGCTTTGCGCCGTCCCGGACGTTTCGATCGGGAAATTAGCATTCCCATTCCAGATCGCGAAGGTCGCCGTGAAATTATCGAAATTCACAGTAGAGGTATGCCGCTTAATGATGATGTCGACCTGAGCATAGTAGCCGATGTTACCCACGGTTTTGTCGGTGCTGATTTGGAAGCCTTATGCCGCGAAGCGGCGATGAGTGCTTTACGCGGCTTACTCCCGGAAATTGATTTCAGCGCCGCAGAATTGCCTTATGAGCGGCTGGCGGCGTTGACAGTGACGATGGATGATTTTCGTGCTGCATTATGTGAAGTATCACCTTCAGCGATTCGTGAGCTATTTGTCGATATTCCCGATGTGCGCTGGGACGATGTCGGTGGTTTGGACGATTTGCGCCGACGCTTGATAGAGTCTGTTCAATGGCCGATTAAATACCCCGAACTCTATCAGCAAGCGGGTGTTAAACCACCTAAAGGCTTGTTGTTAGCTGGCCCCCCAGGAGTTGGTAAAACGCTGATTGCTAAAGCAATAGCCAATGAAAGTGGTGTTAATGTTATTTCAGTTAAAGGGCCCGCGCTGATGTCACGCTATGTCGGTGATTCTGAACAAGGTGTGCGCGAACTGTTTCACAAAGCCCGTCAGGCCTCACCCTGCATTATTTTTCTCGATGAAGTTGATTCAGTAGTTCCGGCGCGAGGTGAAGGTTCGACTGACTCTCACGTTGCCGAAAGGGTGCTAAGTCAATTCTTATCTGAAATGGACGGCTTGGAAGAGCTCAAGGGCGTTTTCGTGATGGGTGCGACAAATCGTGCGGATTTGATCGATCCTGCCATGCTCCGTCCGGGACGTTTTGATGAAATCATCGAACTGGGCTTACCCAATGAAGAAGCACGTCAACAAATTCTGGCAGTGCATTTGCGAAATAAGCCCTTGGGGGAAAATATTCGCGTTGAAGAGTTGGCTGCACGTTGCCAAGATGCAAGTGGCGCCGAATTGGCAGCAGTGTGTAATCGTGCTGCATTAGCGGCATTACGCCGTGCAGTTCAACAAAACAAAGGGGATGAAGCGCCGACAAAACTGACAGTTCTTATAGAACAGTATGACTTTGATGAAGTGATTGCAGAAATGTTTGGCGATGAGACAAGCAGGTGATTGTTGAAGCAGAAACCGCACTGGCTATTTATCTGTACGGTTTCACTCAATCCCCCCCTTTATCAAACGAGGGAGTGGTGGATTTACCGCCGATTTTAGGCGTTGATGATCAGCATCCGGTCAGATTGCATCAATGCGCCGGCTTGAATGCTGTAATTAGTTCGGTGGCGTTGGGGGATTATATCGGTGAAATCGGTGAAAACAATGTCCGGAATATTGCTTGGCTAACGCCACGAGCATGCCGCCATGCGCTGGTCTTGGATAGACTAATGGAACAATGTTCGGTTTATCCATTATCGTTCGGTACATTGTTTTCAGGCTTGAGTGCATTGGAAGAGGAAATGACCCTGCGCTCTTCTGAAGTATTGGCGGTGCTGCGGCATATAGCAGGCTGCCAGGAATGGTCGCTGGAGGCAACACTGGATCGTAAACAGGCGGTTGATGCCTTATTAGCGGAAGGACTGCAATCGGGGCGCTTTAGTTTGCCGGAAGCCACTGGTCGCCGTCATCTTGAAGAACAGAAATTGCGCAGAAATCTGACCGCTGATTTAAATGAATGGCTAACACAAAGCTTAACGTTGCTGCAAAAAGAACTGGGTCCCTTGACACGGGATTTTCGTTCACGGCGTTTGCTGGATGATAAAGTATTGCATTGGGCCTATTTGCTGCCTGTAGCTCAAGTCGTTGCATTTCAACAACAGGTTAGCGCTATCGCCAAGCGGTATGAAGTTTACGGGTTTAATTTTCGGGTCACGGGACCATGGGCGGCTTATAGTTTTTGTCAGCTTGCCGAGGTATGAGTTGGCTGTTGTATGGAATCGTTTCAGACGATGTGCAGCTCGTTCTTGAGCCCATTATGCAATTGATTGAAGCAGCGGGGTTAGCGGCTATCGTTAAAGCCACCGAAACTGAAATCAGTCGGGAACCCGCTATCGTAATGGCTTTCGGCGAACAGGTGATGCGTATTCATCAACAAACCACTCTGATTCCCATGCGCTATGGCAGTGTGTTGTCAGACGACGATGCGGTAACAGCCCATTTACTCGACAATCAGGCGCATTATCAAAGCCTCCTGGCTGAGTTGGAAAATTGCGAAGAAATGGGCATACGGATAACGCTTGACTCAACGCCGGAGGATGTTATTACCCCAGTGCAACCCATTAGCGGCTACGACTATTTACTGGCGCGTAAACGTGCTTACGCCATACCCGAACATGCCGAACATCAAGCAACTTTGCTGAATGAGGCATTAGCAGGGCTGTTTCGCCGGAACTGCGCAGCTATCAGTGTTTTTAATGGACGACAGACTTATCTGTTGAGTTATTTAGTGCCACGCGATAATTTACCGGTTTTTTGTGAGCGCTTAAATGCCCTTGCTGGTAGCATGGCAGACTTGGGCTCTATTAGCGGGCCTTGGCCACCCTATAATTTTGCCAGTGGAGTCATTTGTGATGGTAGAAAATTCAATTAAAAAGAGTTTTGAAGTTCGCTACGATATGCTTCTGAACGCTATTCCATCGTCTGTTTTGATTATAGATAGAAAGCTTCTGGTACTTTCAGTCAATGAAAATTTTTTATCGAAAAGCCAGCGAAGTAAAGAGAATACGGTTGGTCGCTCTTTAGCGGAAGTATTTCCACTGGTCATTTTACAAAGTACCGGCATTGAAGAAAGTATACGCAATGTGTTTAACAGTGGTGTAGGCGTTAAGGGTCAGAAAATGACTTATCGCGCTCCGGGCGTGCCGCTTCGGATTTATTACTACTCTATATTACCGGTTCTCAGTGATCAGATTATGCTGATTATGGAAGATGTTACTGAACAGGTTCGCCTTTCTGAAGAGGTGCGTCGCGTTGAACGGCATCTGGCTTCTGTTGTTGAAAGTGCCAGCGATATTGTGCTTTCGACTGATATTGACGGGCACATATTGACTTGGAATTCAGCGGCGGAAAAGCAATCAGGTTTAACAACGCAGGTAGTTCATGGACGCTTCTTTTATGACCTCTGTGATGCCAATCAAAAACAGACGGTGCGGATGATTTTTCAGCGTATGAAAGCCAGTTATGAACCGCACACCACAGAATTTCATTTATTAACACCTAATAAAGGCGGTAGTATTCTGATTTCCTGGGTTTTTTCACCGATGTTGGATGATTACGGTAAAACAGTAGGTACGGTAGTCGTTGGTCGTGATTTGGCAGAGCGGCGTAAACTGGAACTGCAACTGCGCCAATCACAGAAGTTGACAGCATTGGGCGTAATGGCTGGCGGTATTGCCCATGAAATTCGTAATCCGCTTGCCGTTTGTTCGTCATCCGCGCAATTTTTACTGGAAGATAATGTCAGCGCTGAATTTCAAAAAGAATGTGCACGAAAAATAAAGACAAATATTCAAAAAGCCTCGGTGATTATCGAAAACCTGCTTCGCTTTGCCCGATCATCTCTGGATACCGAAATGGGAGAAGTAGATCTGATGGCAGTGCTGAAAGAAACCATAGAGCTCGTTACTAATCAAGCCAAAGTACAGAAAATTCAAATTCAATTTTCCAACCAAAAATCCGTTATCCTGGTCTCGGGTGTGTCGGGTTTGTTGCAGCAGGTATTTATGAATATTTTTCTTAATGCCATTAATGCAATGCCGGAAGGTGGACTGTTGAACATTACGGTTAGTACGGTTGAAGATCGGGTTATTGTGCGCATTTCCGATACAGGGGTTGGTATTTCGCCGGGTGATCTGGATAAAATATTCGATCCGTTCCATACCTCCTCACCGGTAGGGCAAGGTACCGGGTTGGGTTTGTCTATTTGCTATAGCATTATTCGGCAACATCTTGGATCCATTCAGGCGGAGAGTCGCTATGGCCAAGGCGCTACTATTATTGTCACTCTGCCATTGCTTTGAAACCATGAGTGCGCCAATTCTGGTAGTCGATGATGAGCCCGATATGTGTTGGGTTATCTCCCACATCATTCAATCACAAGGTTTTAATGTCGTGACGGCTTACAGCGGGGAAGATGCCTGTTTTAAGTTAGCGAACGGAGAATTTTCTGTGGTATTTTTAGATGCCAAACTGCCTGATATGGACGGTTTAGAAATCGCTCGTCGCGCGAGTACTATGACTTATGGTAGACCGAACATAGTGTTGGTTTCTGGCTATCATTATCAGGATGATCCCGTGATTCGTCATGCCATCAATGATGGCATTATATTTGCATTTTTGGCAAAACCTTTTACCAATAAAGAATTACTGAGAATTCTGGCACTCTGTCAACAGTGTATTGTTGGGTGACAAGGTTCTGTCGCAAAGTTTGTCAGTTTTAGCGAGGTTTATTTTAGTAATTGAAAATCCGATGATCAGTTTTAAAGGAGCTAACTTTCAAAAAAATGTCTTTCTCTACACAGTTATTTTCTACGTCAGGTAGGATGTTTCTTACTTTGACCTTGATCTTTATGGAAGAAAGAGGTGTTAAAATTGATCATTCAACGCTCAATCGTTGGGTTATCAACTACTAATGCTCCTTGGCTTTGGCGACTAAAAAATGTAAGCGTACTGTTGCGACATTGTTGCGGATGGATGAAATCAAAATCAAGGGCAAATGGGTTTACTTATAACGAGCCGTAGATAAATTTGGCGACACTGTTGATTTGTAAGTATTCACCTCCCACTTTGGAAAAGGGGGGTTGAGGGGGATTTATCTAATAAAATCTCCCCTAACCCCTCTTTTTCAAAGAGGGGAACTGTATAGTTACTTTGATTTCGTTCTTTCCAAGCACCGTGATGGAGCGGCGAGACATGCCGTACTGGAGAATATTAACATCTTGCTGATGCTTGCCGGTTTGATCAGTTTTGTTGAAATAATCAAGGTTAACTATTTGAATAACCTGATTGAACCGAGTTTACGTCGTTAATGTAGCCAAAAAAGCCGCCGTCCTGAACAACAAGTTTTGGGCAGTTCTATAGGGATATTTTGAAAGTGATGGTCAATTTTAATGCCGTTTATTGGCAAATATCGAAGTTAATATAGATCAGTAAGAACCCCGTAAACGATTGCACCCCCTATTCGTTAATGAGCAATATATATGCATTTAAAACGCTTTATTTATGCAACAATCGATAACAAGTCAGAAATGCCGAATTTGGCTGAATACCAACCTGGCGGAATTTATGGCGGACCCCTTGAAGTTATCTGCTATCGTGATATAGCGGCTGTTGTGAGTACAATTGATGTTGATCAGTTTGCGCCTGATTCGCCGCTTGAAACATTGTCCGAACAACAAGAAGAAACTTACAAGGCACATCTGCTAAAGTATCAACAAGTGAATTCATTTCTCCTTGAAAAAACCGGCAAAGGCGGAATACTGCCACTAAAATTCGGTTTTACAGCAAACAGTAATGAAGAAGTAGAAAGGGTTCTGGAACAGGCTTATATCCAACTGAGAACCTGCCTTGACAGGTTGCAAGGGACGATGGAACTGGTTATTCAAGCCTCGTGGGAACTGCCAAAGATTCTTCAGGATATTGTAAAGAACAACCTTCAATTTGAGGGCTTAGACCCCGTACAGACAGGTAAGCTTCTTTTTGAAGCAGCCGACATAAAAAAAAGGGAGCTTGTCACGGCTATTCATAACAAGCTTTCACCGATTTCGAAAGACTACTCGGATGCTCCTCTTAAAGCAGAAGCAATGATCTTTAATCGGAGCTATTTAGTTGAAAAAGATCATGAATCCCTGTTTGACGACGCTGTGGACGATGTCGCGACCGAATTTGAAGATATTTTAACGCTTCGTTATATAGGCCCACTGCCAGCATACAGCTTTGTTAATTTAGAGTTGAATCAGGGAAATTTTGCGATGGTGGACAAATCCCGGAAGCTATTGCAATTAGCGGAGAAGGCTTCCTGGGAGAATATAAAGTCCGCCTATCGACAATTGCTTATGGCTCACCATCCAGACAGAAATCCTGATGATCCTCAAGCGGCGAAACGAACCAAGGACGTGGTCGAAGCCTACGAAATTGTAAGGGCTTACTGTCAAAGTTTGACGGGATTTGAGGAATCCGGGAAGCTCGATGAATTCTCTTTTGCTAAAGAGGCAGTCGAACAAGCTTTTATCATTGATAATAAGGGCGCAGTATTGGCTCGCGTGAATAAATCTGAAAACACAGCATGAAGGCCATCGGCATTGATCTAGGTACTACGAATTGCTGCATGGCGGTGCTCGATGGCGGTAAGCCGGTTATCATTCCGAACGCAGAGGGAGAGCGTACGACGCCGTCCCTGGTTGCCTTTACTAAAGAAGGACAAAGGCTCATAGGAACATCCGCAAAGCAACAACAGCTCGGTAATCCGCAAGGCACGATCTCCTCGATCAAGCGCTTCATGGGGCGCCTGTGGGATGAGGTTTCCGAGGAGATAGCGATTGTTGCGTACCCTGTCGGAAAAGGTGAGGATGGTGATGTTATCGTTAAAGCTGAAAGTATATCGTACGCGCCTCAAGAAATCAGTGCGATGATCCTCCGGAAATTGAAGGCTGATGCTGAGGCTTACCTTGGTGAGCGTGTGACGAAGGCAGTCATCACTGTCCCTGCCTATTTTAATGACACTCAGCGCAAGGCAACCAAAGATGCCGGAAGAATTGCTGGGCTTAGTGTTTTACGCATGATTAATGAGCCTACCTCAGCCTCACTCGCCTACGGACTAGATAAAGCAACTAATCAGACAGTCCTTGTCTTTGACCTAGGTGGCGGTACCTTCGACGTCTCAATCCTTGACATCGGAGCGGGCGTGTTCGAGGTGAAGGCCACGAACGGTGACAACCATCTGGGCGGTGACAACTTCGACAAAGCCATCGTTGATTGGCTAATCGGCGAGTTCAAGCGTGAACACAAGTGTGATTTGGCCGCCGATCCGACTACCCTGTTGCGCCTTTACACCGCTGCAGAGAAGGCCAAGATTGAGCTCTCTAAGATGCTGGTGACACAGGTTAACCTGCCGTTAATCTCAATTACACCAGCAGGCGCGAAGAACCTTAGTATTGAACTTACGCGTGCGAAATTGAACGAGTTAAGCGCCCCGCTAATTGACCGCATCGTACGACCCGTGATGCAAGCGCTCACTGATGCGGACATAAACGTCGAGACGATTGATCACGTCGTGCTCGTTGGTGGAATGACCCGGATGCCGGCTGTCCAGGATAAAGTCAGGGAATTACTCGGTAAGGAACCGCACCAGGACATTAACCCCGATGAGGTTGTTGCTATCGGCGCCGCAATTCAGGCTGGCGTTCTCCTCGGTGAAGTTAAAGATGTTCTGTTACTTGATGTCACCCCGCTTTCACTGGGAATAGAGACCAAGGGCGGCGTCTTCACGAGACTAATTGAGCGAAATACCAGCATTCCAGCCAGTAAGACCCAAACGTTTACGACTGCCGAGGACAACCAGGACTC
>Ga0194062_1001193_pt1 | contig 10912 bp, 10 predicted proteins | sample SepL2225m_MetaG_FD_155481 | JGI IMG/M metagenome (GOLD analysis project Ga0194062, IMG submission 155481) | Anoxic zone freshwater microbial communities from boreal shield lake in IISD Experimental Lakes Area, Ontario, Canada - Sep2016-L224-25m | ecosystem: Environmental > Aquatic > Freshwater >... | reverse complement strand
CGGTTATATTATGACTAACTTTATGGGAGCTTTTGCCATGAGTACGAAATTGGTCGGCGAATTGGTCGTTAAGGCAGAACAACGCTTTGCTATTGTGGCGGCGGAGTTCAATGAATTCATCACCCAGCGTCTGCTGGCCAGTGCGACTGAAGCGGTGGTCCGTCACGGCGGCAAGGCCGAACAGATTACCACCATCTGGGTGCCCGGCTGTTTCGAGATTCCCACGATTGCGATGCAATTGGCCCAAAGCAAGAAATTCACCGCCGTAATCTGTCTGGGTTGCGTGGTCCGTGGCCAGACCGACCATTACGACTATGTCGCCCAACAGGTCGCCCGTGGCGTGGGCGAGATCGGTCCCAAGACCGGCGTGCCGACGATTTTTGGCGTCATCACCGCCGATACCGTCGAACAGGCCATTGACCGCGCCGGGCTCAAGAGTGGTAACACCGGTTGGAATGCCATGTGTGCCGCGGTAGCCATGGCCAACCTCACCACTCAAATCAGCAAACTTTAATTCGTAGCAGGACGTTGTAGTGCCTATGATCCCCCCGCGCAGCCAAGCCCGCCGCATCGCGTTACAAGCTCTGTATCAACTGGATGTGCAGGGTGACGATTTTATGGACCTGCATCTGGTCGCCTTTCTGGCCGAAAGCCACGAAGAGACCGCCATGCGCGAACTGGCCCTGACCATGATCCGCGGGGCGTGGTACTTCCACAGCCATGCGGACGTATGGGTCGGCCGGCTGAGCGCCGAGTGGACCGTGGCCCGCATGCCGGTGGTGGACCGCAGTATTCTGCGGCTGGCCGTTTGGGAACTGGTCCATGGCAAGGACGTGCCGCCCAAGGTGGTACTGGACGAAGCCATCGACATGGCCCGCGAATTTTCGACCGCCGAAAGCCCGGCCTTCATCAATGGCATTCTGGACGCAGTCTACAAAGAACATTTGGCCCTCACGCAGGCAAACTAAGCCATGGCGTTTGAATTCCTGAAAAAAGCTCTGGGTGTGGCCGGTTCGGTGGTGGGGAAATCCGTCGAAAAGCTGGCCGAAGGGTTGACCAAAACCCGGCAGGTCTTTGTCGGTTCCCTGCGCTCACTGTTGCGCGGCCGACAGTTGGATGAACAACTGCTCAAGGAACTGGAGCAACGGCTGATCACTTCGGATCTGGGCGTGCAGGCCGCCAAGACCATCATGCACGATGTGAACGAGGCGTTTAAGAAACACGAAATCACCTCCGGCGATCAGGTGCTGGACTTCCTTAAGCTCCGCATGAAAACGTACTGGCCACCCGAAAGCCGGACGCTGAACATGGCCCCCACCGGGCCGACTGTGATTCTGGTCACCGGCATCAACGGCGCAGGCAAGACCACCAGCATCGCCAAGTTAGCCCAGCGTCTGAAAGAAGACGGCAAGTCGGTCATGGTCGCGGCATGTGATACCTTCCGCGCCGCGGCGGTGGAACAACTTACCATCTGGGCCCAGCGCGTGGATGTGCCGATTATCAAACATCAAATGGGCTCCGACCCTGCTGCCGTGGCGTTTGACGCCTGTTCGGCGGCGCTGGCGCGGAATATCGATATCCTGATCGTGGACACCGCCGGGCGATTGCATACGCAGGACCACCTGATGCGGGAACTGGGCAAGATTCGCAAGGTCATCGAAAAGAAAATCCCCGGCGCACCCCACGAAGTGTTGCTGGTCCTCGACGCCACCACCGGCCAAAACGCCATCCGTCAGGCGCAGGAATTCCAAAAGACCGTCGCGGTCACCGGTATTTTCCTGGCCAAACTCGACGGCACCGCCAAGGGTGGCATCGTGGTGGCCATCCGCAACCAACTGGGCCTGCCGGTCAAGTTTGTCGGCCTGGGTGAAAAACCCACGGACATCGAACCCTTCGATCCCGAAGCCTTTGTGGAAGCCCTGTTCGCAGAAGACGACCCCGCACCAGCGGTCAAGTAATCACAAACCCGAAACCGCAACGACCCATATACAACGCAACTCCGCGCGTGCGGGAACACAGTGTCCACGTCAGACCCAGCGATCTAAATTTACAGCCCGGCGCGTAGCTGGCGTTCGGCTTCCACCCAGTCATCATGGGGGTTGCCGGGCGCGCGATTGCGGGCGATGTAAATTTCATAGGCCCGCTGGGCGATCCGGTCATGGGTAATTTCCCGGGGCGCAGGTGCAGCCGGGCTGGTGAGGATCGGTGCCGGGGCAACTTTGGCCTTGGACTTGGCGACGCCCGCACCTTTGGCAGTGGTGGCAGTCACTTTGCTCAAGCTGCGGGGTTTACGCACGGCAGCCTTGGGGGTCACTACTTCAACGGTCGTTTTCTTTTTAGCCATAATTTAGACTCCTTTAACAACCCATTAGCTTCACGCGCGAGCGTTAATACCCGGCCAAGCCGGGGTTGGTATCTCATGAAGTTGTTGGGGCTATTTTACCACGTTTGTCGAACCAAGCGATTCGTCCACAAAAGCGTAGCATCGTTCCGCTCGCCATGTGCGTATTGTCCGAGTGCAGACCGGGAATGTCAAGACAATTCCGCGCGGAGATAATTATGGCTTTTCGAGCGTGCTCAGGGCGGTATACATATCACCATCGCGAACCTGGACCACCACCATACGCACAAACGGGGCTGCTTTGCACGCCCGCAGCAGACCGTTAATCCGAGCCGAGGATTTGGGATTGGCTGGCTCAATAATCACCACGGGCAGTTGATAACGCTGGGAAATGGTTTCGGCAGTAGCCAAAGGCCCCTGCCAGGCTTGCGCCCCACGGTCGTTATCTTTCTGCACGCCCGGCGGTAGTGGCACCGGGCCAAGCAGCCCCACGGCGCCACCAATCCCCCATTGATCCATACGGTGAAAATCATTGCCCTCGGCGGCGATAATCAAGCCCCCGCCCGTCATACCATTGAGATTGGACAGATAGCGTTCTTCCACCGGACCACTCCACGCCGAAGCGGCGGGACAAATCACGGAGTTGATCACACTATTATCCAACGCCGGGCGCAGCTCCTGCCAGCGTTTGGCGATCGGTTCGAGTTGTAATTGGGCAGGCGGCCAGATCATCACCCCAATGCGGGCGCCCACCACGGCGGCATCCTGCGAATAGGTTTGCAGACGTTCGGTCAGCATCAGGGAATCAACCCGCAAGTCCAGGCACAAATAGACGGTATCAACCTTGTAATCTTTGATCGCGACCCAGTCAATTTTGCGCCCGATCGGCGGCATCGGAATCGCAAGGCCCAGCAGCGGACGGTGTGTTCCGGTGATGGTCGGCGCGGTGCTGGGTTGGGTCGGGGGACTGTCGGGCTCACAGCCCATCAGGCCAATGGCGATCAGAAGCAATGCTAACGCCCAAACACTACGCATGACCAAAACCCCTATTAACGAATTCACCCGGCATTCTACCCGAATGTAGCCAAATCCAGTGCAAACGAAACACAGACCCGACCACGAAAATTTCCGGACCCGCATAGCCTAACACAGGTTCGAGCTTTTGACGATAGCCCACGCCATAAAAACAGTGTTTGCCCTCGCCTTAATGATAACCTGATTTTTATGCCTTTTTATCATTTTAGATATTTTCCCCCCGCCACTGGTCAAACAGCACGTTAATACTACAATTAGGCAATTATGCCCGTCCGACGGACTCGACCCGAGCCGTCAATGCGTAGCGCCGGTTCGGTGGTTCACCCCTACCAATTGGCATGGGCGACATGATTTAGGGTACAACCAATATCCTTTTTGACAGGAATTGAAGCTGTGACGACCGTTCTCGATGATAAGTCCTCCAAAATCGAACCTTCGCCCTCACAACTCCTCGACTGGTACCGCCAGATGCTGGAAATCCGCCAGTTCGAGTTGCGCTGTGCCCAAAGCTATCAACAACAAAAAGTTGGCGGTTTCTGCCACCTCTACGTCGGCCAGGAAGCCGTCGCGGTGGGTAGTATCGCGGCCACCCGGCCCCACGACTACATCATCACCGCTTACCGCGACCATGGCCACGCCATCGCGCGGCAGATGCTCATGGCGCCGATGTTTGGCGAACTGTATGGCAAAGCCATGGGCTGTAGCCATGGCAAGGGCGGTTCGATGCACTTTTTCGACAAGTCCAAGCACTTCTACGGCGGGCACGCCATCGTCGGCGGGCATATCCCGCTGGCCGTGGGCATGGGCTGGGCCATCAAATACCGCAAGGAAGACCGCGTGGCGCTGTGCTATTTTGGTGATGGCGCCATCAATCAGGGCACCTTCCATGAGGCTCTGAACCTGGCCGGTCTGCACAAACTGCCGTGTATTTTCCTGGTGGAGAATAACGGTTATGGCATGGGAACCCAAGTCGGTCGCGCCTCGGCCGTTAAAGACCTGAAGCTGCGCACCGAAGATGCCTATGGCATCCAAGGCAAAGAAGTGGACGGTATGGATTGTATCGCCATGTACAAAATGACCTCCGCGGCGGTGGATTATTGCCGGTCGGGTCAGGGCTCGATCTTCCTTGAAGTCAAAACCTACCGTTATCGCGGCCATTCCATGTCCGACCCACAGAAATACCGCACCAAGGAAGAAGTCTCCCATTATCAGGAACACGACCCCATCGGCCGGCTGGAAAAGCTGCTGAAGGAAAAGGGCGCGCTGGATGAGGCCAAGGTCCAGCAGATCCACCAGGAAATCCACCAGCAAGTGGAAGCGGCCCATATCGAGGCGGATGCGGCCCCCTATCCCACCAGTGAGGATATCTGGCGCGATGTTTACGCCGATCCGTTTGGCCCATATCTGGGCCCCAAGGCCCCGCCATCCTGAGGCTGCTGTGTGCGTTTGCCAGTGACTACTTTGCGGTCGTAATATGACCACCCCGAAAGGATTGCCAACATGCCCGTGATTCAGATGCGAGAGGCCATTAACCAGGCCATGTGCGAAGAGATGCAGCGTGATCCCGATGTGTTCCTCATCGGCGAAGAAGTCGCCGAATATGACGGCGCCTATAAAGTCAGTCAGGGCATGCTGGCCAAGTTCGGCCCGCAGCGCGTGGTGGATGCCCCCATTTCCGAAGGCGGCTTTGCCGGTCTGGGGATCGGTGCGGCCATGGTCGGCATGCGCCCCATCGTGGAATTTATGACCTTCAGCTTTTCACTGGTCTGCTTCGATCAGGTGGTCAACAACGCCCCCAAGATGTTCCACATGTCCGGCGGGCAGATTAATGTCCCCATCGTGTTCCGCGGTATCTCCGGCCCCGGCCAGCAACTGGCCGCCACGCACAGTTGGTCGGTGGAAGCGCTCTACACCCACGTCCCCGGCCTGAAGGTCGTGGTCCCCACCACCCCGTACGATGCCAAAGGTCTGCTCAAGACCGCCATCCGCGATAATGACCCGGTCATCTTCCTCGAAAATGAAGCCCTCTACGGCAATCGTGGTGAAGTGCCGGAAGGTGACTACACCATTCCGTTCGGCAAGGCCGATATCAAACGCGAAGGCACTGATTGCACCATTATCGCCTGGGGCCAAGGGTGCCTCTTGGCACTGGCGGCGGCGGATGAATTGGAAAAGACCAACGGCATCAGTGTCGAGGTCATTGACCCGCGCACGCTCCGACCGCTGGATTTGGATACGATCATCAAATCGGTGCGCAAGACCGGCTATTGCGTGACAGTGGAAACCGGCTATCCGACCTGTGGCATCGGCGCCGAATTGGCCGCGCTGATTCACGAACATTGCTTTGAAGATTTGGACAACCATGTGCAGCGCGTGGCGTCGCTCGATGTGCCCATCCCCTACAGCAAACCAATGCTGCAGGAAGTCGTCCCCGGCGTGGGGCGGGTAATCGCGGCCGTGAAGCGGGCCATGTACGTCGAAGCGTAAGAACATTCTTTCCTCATCACCCCCTGAAGCCAACCCTCTGGTTGGCTTTTTTATGCGCCGGACGGAACCGATCACGGAGCGCCAAGCGGACCATTTCCCGTTATACTGCACCCGTTTTCATAGACAAGGAAATGCACGATGCTGACAGAAATGGTCAAGGATTTCAGCCTGTGGGCAATTGATACCGGCGGCTATACCGGCGCGGCGTTCATGATGGCGCTGGAAAGCATGATCGCACCCGTGCCCAGCGAGGTGGTTATGCCCCCGCTGGGTATGCGGCTGCATCCTGGCATAGATGGCGTGGTGCGCTTCACCTGGGCCGGTGCTATTGTGGCCACCTCCATCGGCAGTCTGATCGGATCATTGATTTCCTACTATCTGGGCATGCTGGGTGGTAAACCGCTGGTCATGAAGGTGGGCAAGTACCTGCTGCTCAATGAGGAACATCTGGACCTGACCACCAAGTGGTTTGACCGGCATGGATCGTTAACGGTCTTTGTCTGTCGGTTTATTCCGGTCGTACGGCATTTCATCTCCATCCCCGCCGGCATGGCGCGGATGAACCTGCTGAAATTTTGCATCTATACCGTCATCGGCGCCACGATGTGGAATACCTTTTTACTGTGGCTGGGCTATAAACTGGCGGAACATTGGGACACCATCCTGAAATACCGCGGCCCCATTGATGTGGCGATTGTCATCGGTCTGGCCGGCGCGGTTGCAGCCTGGTACTGGATGCATTTACGTAAGCCCAAGGGCACACCGAAGGCCTAAGTATTGGTTGCCCTCGTAGCGGAGCATGTTATACTTGCGCCCGTCCTGCAATTCCGCTTGCCGAGGTAGTGCCATGTGTATCCGCCCCCGCCGCGCTTATATTTCCCTCTCGCTGGGTGCGTGGATCATTATCGGCATAGCCCTGGTTTCCACATTGGTGGTGCTATGCTGGCCAATCCCGCAGCGCCGCGGGCTGGAATTCTGGGTCTTCTCGCGCACCCACGCCGATTTTTACACCCCGGTCATTGCCGATTGGAACCGCAGCGCCCCCGCCGACGGCGTGCCGGAGGTGAACCTGCTGAATATCAGTTCCGATGCCCTGTGCCGGCGGGCCATGTCAGGCTTTTTGTCCAACACCCCGCTCGCCGACATGATGGAAATTGAGCGTTCGCAAATCGGCCAGTTTTTCTCCGGGCCGGTCAATGACATCGGCTTTACCGATCTGACCGACCGACTGCATAAGGAAGGCATTGATACGGCCCTGAACGAGCCATCGTTCGGGCCCTGGACCTCGCGCGGGCGGGTGTATGGCCTGCCCCACGATGTGCATCCCGTCATGCTGGCGTATCGAGCGGATCTGGTCGAGGCGGCTGGGATTGATATCAACCAAATCGAAACGTGGGACGACTTTGCCCGCATCATGAAGCCCATGATTCAGGATTTTGACGGCGACGGGCGGCCGGACCGGTATCTGCTGAATCTCTGGTATACCAATCCCGACTCGGTCGAAATGATGATCCTGCAGGCCGGGGGGAATTTCTTTGATGCCCAGGACCGGCTGGTCGTGGCCTCGGAAACCAATGCCCGGGTGCTGGCTACGTTGGTAAGCTGGTGTGAGGGCCCCAACCGGATCGCCGCCGATACGCCGGAGTTTTCCGCCTCGGGTAATGAATTGCGGCTGAAGGGGTTTGTGGTCTGTTCACTCATGCCCGACTGGCTCGCCGGGGTTTGGAAGTCAGACCTGCCCAAACTCGGAGGCAAGATTAAACTTCGGCCCCTGCCCACCTGGACCAAAGGGGGCTGTCAAACCTCGGTCTGGGGTGGGACAATGCTGGGCATCCCCAAGAATACAAAGGATTTTTCCGCCGCATGGAACTTTGTCCAGCGTATTTATCTGTCGGAATCCGTGGCCAAGCAGCTTTACCAGACCACGACCATCATCTCGCCGGTGAAGGCCCTGTGGAAATCCGACTTTTACGATGTGCCCGAACCGTATTTCTCCGGCCAGGCCCCCGGGCGTTTGTATATCAATCTGGCGCCACAGGTCCCCCGCCGCAATAGCTCCCCGTATAACACGCTGGCCAAGCAGCGCGTGCTCGATGCCACAATCGCACTGCGGCAGTGGGCGGTGGCGAATAAAACCTACGAGCGCACCGCACTGGAACCAGTGGCCCAAAAACTGCTGCAGGAAGCCCAGGCCCAAGTGCAACGGCAAATGAACCGCAATACTTTTCTTACCCCCGGGGAGGCCCGCTGATGCGTTGTCGCCTCTCGCCCAAGACCGCCCCCTATGTGTTCATCGCCCCGTTTATACTGGTGTTTTGCATCTTTACAGCGTATCCGCTGATTCAATCCATGTTTCTCTCGGCCACGCAAACCTATGGCCCCAAGTCCAGCACGTTCGTCGGCATGGCCAACTTCCAATACCTGCTGGCCGATCCGTTCTTTTGGAAAGCCCTGAAAAACACCGCTATTTTTGCCGCCGCGAGTGTGTTTATCCAACTCCCCTGTGCACTGGGGCTGGCGCTGCTGCTCAACCGGTCTGATCTCAAGGGCCGGGCCTTTATGCGGTTGGTTTTCTTTTCCCCCTCATTGGTCGGGCTGGTTTTTGTGGCGATTATTTTCGGACTGATTTTCGAAAAACGCACCGGCCTCCTCAATGTCACCGCCCACCGGCTGATGCCCACGTTCAATATCGATTTCCCGTGGTTGCAGGAATATGTCATGCCCGCGCTGATCATCGCGTCCCTGTGGATGTATGTCGGCTTCAATATGGTCTACTTTCTCGCCGCGCTTCAGAACGTCAGTAAAGACCTGCTGGAAGCCGCGGCAGTGGACGGCGCCGGTCCGTGGCACCGCTTTTGGCATATCACCGTTCCCGCCATCCGGCCCGTGGCCACCTTCGTGGTGCTGCTGTCGCTGATCGGTTCGTTCCAGTTATTTGAACTGCCCTATATTCTGCTGGGCAATTCCGCAGGCCCGGAGAATCAGGGCCTGACGGTAGTGATGTACCTGTATCAGACCGGATTTGAAATCGGGGATCTGGGTTACGCGTCGGCGATTGGGTGGTTGATAGCCATTCTGCTAGGCGTGTTTGCTGTAACCCAACGTCTATTGGCCAAGGGGGAGGAATAAGCTATGAAAAAAATCCTCCCCTATAGCGTGCTGCTGATTCTGGCACTGGTGACGTTGGTACCTTTTGCATATCTGCTGTGCGCCTCGGTGAAAACCAACGACGATTTTTTCTCCGCGCTATTTTTACCCGCCGGCGATGGCTTACTGGGGATTGCCTGGGATCATATCACCGTGGGGCACTATGCCCGTTTATTCACCCAGATGAGCTTTTTTCGGCACATCGTCAATTCGTTCTTTTTCGCCTCGGTTATCTCGGTACTAGCCACGCTCTGTTGTGCCATGGGGGGTTATGCCCTCGCCAAGTTCCGGTTCCAAGGCCGGGCCATGGTCACCAATCTGGTGCTGATCGCGCTGATTATCCCCGGGGCGTTATTATTGGCACCGTCGTACCAATTGTTGTTCCGGCTGGGCTTACTCGATACGCTAGCAGGAATGATTTTACCCGCTCTGGCCCCCGCCTTTGGAGTCTACCTGTTCCGGCAGGCCATGATTTCCTCGGTACCCAATGAATTGCTGGAAGCCGCCCGCATTGATGGTTGTGGTGAGGTGCACTTGTTCTTCAGTATCGTACTGCCGTTGGTCCGGCCTATGCTGGGCGCTTTTTTACTGATCACTTTTTTGGGGACGTGGAACAACTTCATCGGTCCGCAAATCGTACTGCAAACCCCCGAACGATTCCCCCTGGCAGTGGCCGTAGCGCAACTGCGCGGCGTCTACAGTCAGGATTACGGCCTGATCATGGCGGGAACCATGATCTCGATCGTGCCGGTGCTGGGACTGTTCCTGCTGCTGCAAAAAGAATTCATCGCCGGACTGACTTCGGGCGCGGTCAAAGGGTAATCGGTCGGTAAAAAACGGTTCATCCGGTATTTCCGGGAAACGGCCTTCGCCCCACAGGGGCGGAATTTACCAAGCCCAGGGCAACGCCCTGGGCTTGGGTGCGACCCGCCTTGGGTGCTCTGAAAGAGCACGATTTACCTTTATAAATGGTGCTCCTGCAGAGCACTGCACGGGGGTGGGACACGGTTACCCAGGGCGTTGCCCTGGGCTATAGAAATATTGCCCCGTTGGGGCAGAATACGCAAAGCTCCCCGGAAATACCGGATGTGCTTAAAAAAACGGACGGCCCGCGCGGGACCGTCCGTAGGAAGTCAGATAAGTGACGCGAACGGTTACCCGTTCCGCTTGCGGCGGCGCAGGAGCAGACCAGCGGTTCCAATCCCCAATAGGCTCAGGGTGCCGGGTTCGGGAATGTATTGCACCAACATATCCTAGTTGCCCGCGCTGAGCAGTGTACCACTATTGAGCGCCATCAAATTAAAGCTGGGCTTAGGATGGACAATGCCGTTATTGCTGACCGTATCGAGGTAGGTCTGCGCCAGCGCCAAAGTACCCGCACGGGTTTCTGAATTAAACATCACCTGACCGGTATAAACATTCAGCGGGTTGGCGAGGATTCCCGTATAATTTCCCAAACCGCCACTTGGAGCGCGGCCGCCTTCATAGGATCGGTAATGGGGACGTCGAAATCAGGTAAGAAATGCCCGATGAGGATGTTGAGGCGATTGGCCTTCACGACCCCCATACCGCCGATATTGGTCGTGCCCTGGCTGAGGGGTGCGGTGGTATAGAAATAAGCGGTATTGCCACTGACAAACTCACGCGGTTCAGCGCAGAAGGCGATGAAAGTGGAGGTAGAACTGTCCGGGCCGCGCAGGGTGCCGGTGAAATCACCGCCGTCGCGCACGCAGTTGAAATAACCAATGGAGGTGCCATACCAGTTAGCCCCACCATCCACCGTCCGGTTGATGCTGTCGCCGGGGGTTTCGGAGGTAAAATGCCAATTGACTGTGGCGGCGTTAAGTGTAGCCGCTAGGCCCAACCCAGCCAACGCAGTTACCAACCACGGTGTGTGATGGC
>Ga0194062_1001192_pt1 | contig 10913 bp, 7 predicted proteins | sample SepL2225m_MetaG_FD_155481 | JGI IMG/M metagenome (GOLD analysis project Ga0194062, IMG submission 155481) | Anoxic zone freshwater microbial communities from boreal shield lake in IISD Experimental Lakes Area, Ontario, Canada - Sep2016-L224-25m | ecosystem: Environmental > Aquatic > Freshwater >... | reverse complement strand
GCCCGAAGCAACAGGGTCGCACCGTCGTAGGTGAGGAGGGGTACTGCGGGGCCCTTCCAGTTGGTGGTGTTGAACTGCATGGTGATGGTGTGGGTCATGTAGCCGGCCTGCTCGATCGGTGCCCACGTCGAATGCTGGATCTGCTGGCCGGGAGAGTTGACGTAGGAGTCCCCACTCGACCGGTAGAGGGCGTCGCAGTGGCCGGCGACGAAGAGCGTGCCTGCCGGTGCGTAGTACGGGAGCACATCGCCTCGGATGACCGTCCTGCTCAGTGCTGATGGAGTCAGCGACTGCTGGTGGCCGACGAAGCTCGACACTTGGGCCTTGGAGAACCAGGTCGACGGAGTGGCCGTGATGGCGCCGTTGGCAGCGATGCCGAACAGGGCCAGTGCGGCGGTGATCCCGAGCACCCAGCCTCGGGTTCGCCTGCTCCGGCCGTGCAGTCGCCGCCAGATGTCGATGAGGCCGATGATGCTGGCGACGATCAGGAGGGGCATGAGGTCGGACACGTACCGGTAGGAGATGTAGCCCCAAACCAGTACGCCACCTGTGGCTATTGCCGACCCAATGAGCATGAGCCGAACGAAGCGGATGTCTCCGATCCCCTTCGGCCTGAAGGCCGTCACCATGCCCCAGCAGCTGAGCAAGAACAGCAGGGGTGAAGCGTCGGTGACGCTGGTTGTCGCATACGTCTGGTCGAGCACGACCGGCGTGATGGCGTGTGCCGGAGTCAGTGGCGCTCCGATGAAGGGGAATACCGGGGAGAAGCGCAGCGCGGTCGGATTGAGATAGGCCCATGCGGTGCTCGGAATGAAGCCGAAGCTGAATGCCTTGCCTCCGTTTGCCTCCAAGAAGTGCCGTCGATGGGCGTTGATGTGGGCCCACTCCTGTTCGGCCATGGGCAGCCCGAACGGCATCCCGAACTTGGCGTAGGTGACCGCGCAGTTGGCGAGCAGGGGGACGACTCCCACCAGCACGAGCCAGAACGCCCAGCGCCGCTGGTCTTTTCCGCCTTTGCCCAGGGCGAACCAGCCGGCCAGCAGGAACGCGGTGATGACGCACGCATAGCCGGTAGGGCTCCGGTTCAAGTTGGCCGCCAGGATAAGCAGTCCGCTGGCCCAAGCTCCTCTGGCTGACGGATGCGCGGCCATCCCGAGGAGTGTGAACATGCTGGCGACGACCAGAGCGATGCTCCAGGCAAAGTCTTCGTCGTAGGTCGACGGATTGGCGGCGATGTAGAGCACGACTGATCCACCTAGGACGGCAGCCATCAGCGCGCCATACGAGGCAGCCTCGGCCCAGCCCAAGGCTGCCGAACCCCGCACCAGTATGCGGATCCGCCAGATCAGCAGGGCGGTGAACAGGGCGGTCAGGAACCACGCAATCAGAAGCGACGGAGCGGTCAGCGCCCCGTCGTAGGCGTGAGTGACGGCAAGCACCGGCATCCTGATGATCGAAGGCCAGATGCCGAAGTAGGTGAAGGTCTTCCCGCCGTGCAGGAACCCCTCGATGCCCAGCGATCCGGAAGGGACGTTGAGATGGCCGCCGAACATGGCCCGAGCCTGGAGTTCGTAGAAGTTATCCGGCGCAACGCTGCGGAGTGCATTGATCTTGCCGGTCCACAGGTCCCACAGGACCCACAGATAGATGGGTGCCACGACCGCAGATCCGATAATGGTTGCGGCCGTGAACCTGTTCCGTGATTGGCTTTGCGACGCGATGGAGACAGCGTCGGTCGTAGGGTCGTCGGCGTCTTGCGGTGCTTCAGCCTCGCCTGTGATGGTGGCGACTTGGGAGTCGGTCACGATGTTGGTGGCTTCTTCTTCCGCCGGAAACGATCGGTGAATGCCAGGAGCTTGTGAGCAGCCTGATCCGACAGACCCAGCCTCCGCTTTGCCCAGTCGTAGGAGCGGAGTGCCAGCTTGTCTGCCCAGATGGCCATAGATCGCAGTCGGGAGTCGTCGGGACGGGCTCGGTACTCCGTGGACCGGATCAGCGGATCATCTTCGACGCTGAAGTAGTAGAGCGCCATGGAGCGGCGAGCAGTTCCTTCTGGACAGCTCATCGGTTCAGGATGTCCGTGGAACGAGTCGGGATCAGTGGAGAAGATCAGCACCCGGTTGGCGATGGGAGCGACGGTCTTCACGCAGGCAGTCATCTGTCGGTCCCACAACTCGAGGTCTCCACCCCACTCCGAGTTCCAGTCTGGATTGAGGTACAACAAGATGTTGGCCCGCCGTTGGAGCTTGCGGTTGTGCGGGTGCACGGTGAAGTCGGCGTGCATATTGAGGAACCCACCCGCGGTCGACTGGTGCAGTCCTCCACCTTCGAGGGACGGGTCGGCGATAAGTCCCTCGACCCCGATGAGTTCACTGACGAAAGCGACGAACCGGTCGGAGTTGAGGACGGCCAGGATGTCCTGGAGCGTCGGCCCCCAAGAAGACGGGTCGGTGTTGGAGAATTTCCGCTCGTTGGCGTGCAGGTAGTTGTTCCACTGCTCGGGGTCGAGCGGCGGAAACTCCTCAACTGCCGCTTGGATAGCCGCAGGCTCGAGGAAGTCCTCGAAGACGATGTGAGGGTAGGGCGCCCCAGCAGCGTAGGACGTCCGAAACTCGTCGATATTGCTCTCGAGCTTGTCGAAGTCGAGCACTGGAACTCTCGACTGGTCGGTGACCTGATCCATCGTCATCTCAGTGATCCACTCCATTCGGTTCGAGATAATAGATCCCGAGGGCCTGGAAGACGTTGCGGCATTGGCTCCCGCTCTGTGCGTCCCGGATACACGCTCTGCCGACTGCCTCCAACTCTACCGTCACATTGTGCCTTGTTGTAAGGGGAATCACGTATCAAATACCGATCTGCCACCGAACTGCTGTCGGCGTTCAAACAGCGCACGGTTGGATCCGGAGGTCCGTTCGCCCGGGACCACCGAGGGTCAGGTTGGTACTATTGAGAATCCCGTGCGGTCAGGGGTACGGATGCCAAATTACGCCTAGGTCATGGGCTAACGTACGCGAACCAGCGAGCGGAAAGCGAAGGAATGCGCCTGTGGATCTCATCGAGCGTCAGGCAGATTCCTCGGGTCGCCACCCTTGGGAGATCGCTCGCGCTGGCTTCTTTGAAGGGCTGATCGCTCGGACGGTTCCTGCCGGGGCGATTTCGGTCCTGGACGTCGGATCGGGTGATGCATGGCTCGCTGCGCAACTAGTAGAGGGCCGGCCTGACACCTCGATGACATGTTGGGATCTCAACTACACCGAAGAGGATCTGGCAGAGCTGCCCTTGGCTCACCCCGAGATCAACTTCGGTACGACTCCCGGCCTGGACCGTTTCGAGGGGATCCTGATGCTCGACGTGATCGAGCACGTCGAGGACGACCGGGAGTTCGTGCGATCCATTGTGGAGCGCAACCTCGCCGATGATGGGTGGATCCTGATCAGCGTCCCTGCCTACCAGTCCCTGTTCGTTTCGCATGACCGTTACCTCCGTCACTATCGGCGCTACTCGCCAGCCCAGGGACGAACGCTCCTCGAGTCGGTGGGGCTCAGCGTGGAAGCCGAGGGCGGCCTCTTCCACTCGCTCCTCCCTGCCCGAGGCGCAGTGGCATTGAAGGAAAAACTCCGTCCCGTCACCGGTGATTCCGCTGGCGTCGGCGCCTGGACTCACGGGAAGGCCATGACCAGTTTGGTCACGGCCGCTCTGTCCGCGGATGCCCGATTTTCGTTGTGGATGGGAGCCCGCTCATCGATGGTCCTTCCCGGGCTCAGCTATTGGGCCTTCTGCCGCCGGGCCCAGACCGGCGTTGTTTGACCATGGATGGTGCCGTCCCTCCGATCCTTGTGATCCCGTGCTTTAACGAGGCCGAGCGGCTTGACGGCAAGGCGTTCGAATCGTTGGCGCAATCAGGTCGAGCTTCGCTCCTCTTCGTCGATGACGGATCGAGTGATCGAACGGCATCCATGCTCACCGACCTGGCATCGCGGTCGAGCGCCATCGACGTGCTCCCCCTTCCATCCAATCAAGGGAAGGCCGAGGCGGTGCGGCTAGGTCTTCGGGCTGCCATGGAAGCCGGGGCCCCGATCGTCGGATACTGCGATGCCGACTTAGCCACACCCCCTGACGAGTTAGTCCGCCTTCTGGGCGCACTAGAGGGGAATCCAGAGATCTCAGTGGTCTTCGGTTCGCGCATTGCTCGTATGGGTAGTGCCATCGACCGATCGGGTCGAAGGCACTACCTGGGACGCGTATTCGCCTCCGTTGCATCATGGTCACTGCGGATAACGGTCTACGACACGCAGTGCGGAGCAAAGTTCTTCCGGCACTTACCAGTTCTGGATGCAGCGCTCACTGAACCCTTCCCTTCGTCGTGGGGGTTCGATGTCCGTCTACTGAGTCGCATGCTTCGTGGGACCCCTGACATCCCTGGTCTCTCGGAGTCCGAGTTCCTCGAAGTGCCGCTGCGCACCTGGCGTGATGTCGAAGGTTCGAAGGTCGATCTCCGAGGATCCGCATATGCCCTCGTCGACATCGTCCGCCTACGGTTCGAACACCGCCGCTAGAGATAGTGATCCGGCTCGGCCGGTCGGACTGGAGCCCGCCCGTCGGTCTAGGGCTTCTGCGCTGGCACGCAGCCAGGCGATAACGGGGGTAGTCCTAGTGCACGCCAGTGCGCATACTCGGCCGGAACGAAGAGGCTGAGCTGGTGCGTTCGCAGATACCCGATGTTGGTGTTGAGTAGCGATGATGCAAGTTCTGGGGTAGCGAACCCATAGAAGACGTTCTGGCTCAACTCGCAACCTTGGGCTGGCACCGAAAGCCGGTCGAGGTTGGTGAGCAGGCGGGCTGCGTTCGTTCGTTCCGTCCTCGTAGATCGTCCTTGGTCCAAACCGAACTGAGTGGACGCGACTACCTGGACGAACAGCAGAGTCAGGAGCAGACCGAGAACTGCTCGCTGCAAGATAGAGCGGCGACGACCGGTTCCGTCGTGGATGGGGCCAGGCAGGTGACCGATGAAGTGGACGATGATCCCGACGACCATGATGAGCCCCGGCATGACGAACCGGTTGTTGTCAATGGCTGACCGGAGGCCGAGGCCGGCGCGGCCGGTCGACATCATGGAGGCAAAGAGAAGCGCGAACAGAATCAGCATTGCCGGCACTGGAATGCGGTTGCTGGATTTCCGCTCCCTCACGGCGACGAAGAGCACGACCGCCGATAGGGCGAGGAGGAGTGCACCGATCAGTTCTTGGACGAGAAAGGTCGGCGCACTGGCTGAACTGCTACCGAAGGTAATTATGTAGTCAGGTGGGAAGACACTTCCGAGGACGACCAATAGGAATCGACCCGTGGCATCGAGATGGTGCAGCGCGTACCCGATGGTGCAGGTGTCTGATGGGATGCAGCCGTTGTTGCTGGTGTCGAATCCGTTGAAGTAGAGGGCGCCGGTGGTGATCGAGGCAGCCAGCATCAGGGTCGCTCTCTTCAGGATCGAGCGCGTCCATGGTGATTCCCAAAGGATGCAGGCGATCCCTATCGGCCACAAGAGAAAGCCCTGGACTGCCGAGAAACTGGCGATGACACCCGCCACGCACGCCAAAGGCACGGTGATCTTCGGGGTCCATGGTGCGGCGAGTAGGAGGTAGAGCATTACCAAGAAGCAAGCGACGAGCAGATACCAGGTCAACATGAACGACAGCAGTGGGTTTTGGGCGTCGACGAGGCTAAACCATGCAACCCCAAGAATGAGCACGTTCGCCACGGAGAGCGGTGCACGCTTGTAGGCCCGCACGAGAACCAGGAGTATCCAGTAGGAGGCGACGAAGGTGCACGCGTCGAAGAGGAGTAGTGCCCTGAAATTGAGATGATCGCCGAGTCCGAATGCGATGAAAACCAGATCGGCCGCTGGGACCCTCGATTCGTTGTACTGGGCCCAGAGGCCGTGCACGTCGAGGTGGCCGTGAAGGGCGGCGTGGACCATCGGGATGTCCTGCCAGTCCAGGAGTTGAGGGACGTCCACGCCGTAGACCAGCACATAGACGGCAAAGGCCACGGGGATCAGCAGAGCGGCAGCAATGACGCCAAGATCCTTTGCGTTGCTGCCGAACCTGGCCATGGGCAACGGCCCCCCGCCCTCGGGCACCGGCAGCGATTCGGTGGATGGCGCCAGCGATCCGTGCGTGGCTAGGGCTGGTAGGGCGGGTCTGTCATTGGTGGAGGCATCCATGGAGCATCTCTGTTTGTCGGTTGGCCGGACATGACGCGTGGCAATGGTACGGCGCTGGTCACGACCTGGGTTGCATGGGGGTGGTTTCACCCGGTTCGTGGCGAGACTCGACGGACCCACCGATGGATGTCACTTCGTCCGCCAACTGTGTCTGGCCCAGCGTCTGCTGTTCGTGGTACCCCAGTTCTGCGTCCACGCCGGGCACGCCGAGCGACGGCTTGTTCTGGCGGCGTCGAATCTCCAAGGAGCGGAGCCGCAGGGCGCGCCTCTCGATCAACCACCAGCTGGCGACAGCGAACGGAGCGGTGATGAGTAGGCCGAGTCCCAGATAGGCGACGAAGCCGAAGCGCTGCAACCCGAGAACTACCAGCAGCTGTTGGATGGGGCTGCTGTAGACGTAGACGCCGTAGGAGTAGTCGTTGCGGGCACCCACGCGGGTGAAGGGGAGGTGGCTTCCCAACCAAAACACTGGATAGGCGAGTAGAGGAGCTGCCGCCTGGGACGCGGTGATGGGACTCTGGAATGGCAAGACGGGACCGCCGAAGGGGATCCAGGGACTTGCGCAGTAGAGGAGACCCAGGATTAGCGCAAGCACTCGGGAGTCGGGAATGACGTCTCGGAAGAGATAGAGGAGCGTCCCCGACAGAAATACCGGCACCAGGGTGAGAATCGCCCACTGCTCGGGTGTCAGGGATGGGTGCGTCATGCCCACGAGGATCTCGACCGTCCAGAGGCAGGCAACCAGGACCAGCACGACTACCCGATGGCGCAAGAGTCGCAGGAGGGCGAGTGCGGCGAGGATCAGGTAGCAGGAGAACTCGTAGAACAACGTCCAGATCGAGACATTCCATTCGTACGGCCAGGGATTCCCATTGAGAGTCGTGGCGATCGTTGGTTGGTTGATATGCAGGAAGAAGTTGTGGCGGATGTAACCGAGGGGACCCATCGGAGCGTGCAAGTAGCAGGAGAAGCTGCACGGATGCGCAGCGGCAGCCTGCTGATGGTTCCATGCGATCAGTCCGAACACGAACGCGGTGACGACCAGGCAGGCCCAGAACGCCGGGAAGATCCTGATCGAGCGAAGCCAGAGGAAGCGAAAGAGACCGTTTCTCTCTGCGCTGCTGGCGATCAGGTAGCCGCTGATTGCGAAGAATCCGTACACGGCGACGATGCCGATGGTTGTGTGGCCCATGAGCAGCGGATCTCGGAACCCGCCGAGGCCACAGTGGGAGAAGACGACCATCAGTGCAAGTACCAGGCGCAGGAGGTTCAGGCTGTTGTGACGCGGGTCGAACGTCGTCCCTAGGGTCTGACGCGGCCGGTCGCTGGATCTGCTCATTCGGGGGCTTCTGGCGAGGACGAAATGGGAGCTTCTGGTGGACTTCGCCGCCTGCGCTCTGCGAGCGCAAGCCCGAGCAGGCCGAGGGCGCCGGTGGCGGCCATCACGAGGCCGATGTCGATCGTGCGCGGCCAGTAACTCACGGCGATCTGGTGGCGACCGGGCGGAACAACCAACTCCTGCATGATGCCGTTGTATGCAATGAGTGGCACATCTCTGCCGTCGATGGTTGCGTGCCAACCGGGCACATTGGCCAGGCGGAGTCGCAGGACGACCGGAGTGGGTTCGTCAGTGGTCATCTTCCAGACCGACGATTGCCGCTGATCCACGGGCACGGTACGTCCTGGCGCCTCGATGGGGGGCAGCGCACGAGCGGCTGTCAGCGGGGTCACCGTTGCCGGGCCAGCGCCGGGGATCCGATAGAGGAGTTCGTCGCCAATATTCTTCACGAACACTGATCCCGTTGGACCAGCCTGCCCCTTCGGTGCGATGACGTAGCCGACTCCCCACATCCTGGCCAACGAGGCATCCGTCACCAAGGGGCAGAACCAGCTGTACTGGAGGATGCCGGCTGGCGTATGGACCGACGACTTCCATGCTGACGCATATCGGGTCGGGATCATGGGGTCGTAGATACCGAACTCGTGGATGCCGTAGAAGATGTTGGCGTTCATGAGCACCCCGAGCTTGCCGCAGGCGAGCGGAGCACCTGCGGCCACCGTCGCGTCTCCCACCGTCTGCTTGAACTCGAGCACAGCTGCATTCATCGGAGGCCCCTGTGGCGACGATGAGATCGTTACTGATCCGGCCGAGATCAAAAAGAAGGTCTCGCAGGCGATCAGACCGAGGCCGACCCACTGTCCGAGCCCGACTCGCCTCAGCCTGGAACGGGGCCCCTGGAGCGCTTCGGCGCGCTCGGGAACCTCGATTTCGATCGGCTCGTCTGGCGCAATTGGGTCGTTGGCCTCGTTGGCCTCGTTGGCCTCGTTGGCCTCGTTGGCCTCGTCGTCCTCGTTGACGGTGGAGATCCGGTGGTCCCCTGCGCCGCCGCCGGTCCGGGATCGACGAGCTTCCCATGTGAACAGCACAAAGATGCCGAAGCCGATGATGAGGTCGATGAACGGCCAGACGAAGCTCTTCGACCGCACCGAGATCTCGAAGGAGCGCGGAGCGAAAGGGATCAGATGGGCGAATCTCATGCGCATGAAGATCCACATGCCGGCAAGGACGAGGCCTCCGATTCCGAGCAGTATGCCCAGTCGCCGGCGTACCGGTGCCGAGTCCCTCTGGTGGATCAGTACGTCGAGCCCGCGACCACCCAAGACGGCGAACCCGAGAGCCATGGGCATGAGAGCCCGGAGCCAGGTGACGCCACCGAGGACCGGGATCTTGCCGCAGGCCGCGGTGACCCATGGGACGTAGACGATGGCAACCAGCGAGATCGTCATGATGGCCAGTGCCAATGTCGTACGGGAGCGCTTAGGCGCGATTACGGCCAGTACCGCGAGGATCACAGTCAGCAGACCGACGTAGGCAGCGCCCTGGCTGTAATACCAGGCGCCGGCGCCAATCGGGACGCTGCCAACGATGGGTAGTCCATCGAAACCCTGGGTGATCAGGTAGGTGAGGTCGTGAACCGGGAGTCCGGTCGCCGGTCCGGTACTTGGTGTATGCCGGTTCGAGAGCGCGGTGAGCTCGAGGCTGGGTAAAAGGAGCGGGGCGCTGAGTGCGACCCCGATGACCGAAGCGAGTGCAAGATCACCGATGAAGCGAGCGACCCCGGATCGCCCGCTCTTCGAAAGAGCGGCGAATGCGATCCATGCTGCGATGAATACGCCGAGCGCAATGAACTCCTGGGCGAGCGCCTCGGGCTGCCCTCCGAAGATGGCGAACATGAGTGCCAAGGCAAACAGAGCTATGTACCGGACCCGATTACGTCCCCTATGGATGAGGACGGTGAACAGCATGATCCAGGGGAACCAGGCCATGACCGCGGCCAAGGGATAGCCGAGCCAACCGATCATGGTGCCGCTCAGTTCGAATACGGTGGCGGCATAGGTACTTCCGAGGATGCCGATTCCGAGGGTCCGAGCGAGTAAGTACGCCCCGATTCCCGAGATCAGGATGGTGACGGCGACGTTGATGTCGTATACATATCGGAGCGGGGCGAGGTAGCCGATGAGCGAGGGCAGGCTCGCTGGCATCGACTGCCAATTGAACGCGAGGGGCATCCCCAGGCCGTTGAGTCCATTCCACAGGGGAAGGTGACCCTGGTGGACCTGCACCCATGCCAGATGCATCCAGGGAATGATCGCATCGGAGAGGTCGCCGTCGTCGATGCGGTACACCCCAACCCCAGGCCGAGCAGTGACGCCCGCACGCAGTAGATAGTCGTAGGACCCGAGGTAGGCACCCCGGAGCAGGGCGGGAACGAGTACTCCAATCCCGGCGACAACGACCCACAGCAGCCCAAGCACATCGGGCCACCGGTGCGGGCTTTGGGCTGGAGGAGGTGCGGATATCGAGCCCGAGATCTCCTCCGGAGTAATCGAAGTGGTGGTCATCACCAGGTTGAGTCCATGTTTTCGACATGCCGATCAGATATGAGGAGTGCTTCAGGTCGCATTGCTGCCCCGTTTGGTGATCCAACTTGCCGGAAGGTGAGCAAGCTCACCCTGCCGATCGGCCAGTGACCGGATCGCCGGGGGAGTCCAGTGGATCGCCGCGCTGCTCCTCGTCGTGCAGCTCGGCCTCGGCGATCTGGGCAAACAACTTGTTCAGCACCAGGAACTTGAGGAACCAAAGGGTCCCGAAGGCCAGGATGTTGGCCCCCTCCACGAGCAGCGTCCGTGCCAGGTGCTGCAGGTCATGGTTGTCGGCGAAGTCGTGGGCCAGCGAGGATGTGAAGAGGGCCAGCCCGATTCCGCTCAGCGACATCACCCAGAAAGGGATGATTTCGCGCCATAGATGCGACTTCCCGCGCTTGCCCCATACCCAGCGCCGGTTGAGGATGTACGCCGGGATTCCGGCCACGATATTGGCGAACAAGGTGCACCAGACCTCGGTGCCGAGTTTCAGGACACCGAACACGATGGCCAGGACCATGATTGAGGTCAGCGAAGAGATGACCGACACCGAGGTGTACTTGATGACCTTCAAGCCCTCTGGGGTGCGGGCCTTGGCCCACAGTCTCACAACCATGTCCTTCATCCATCCGACGCTACTCGTGTCGCTACACTGGGTGTCAATGGTTGCGTGGGGGAATGACAAGTGCGCTCCATGGACTCGGCGGTCTTCAGACAGTAGGTATTCAGCGTGACGACCTCGAGTTCCGGCACGATCATTAACAGC
>Ga0194062_1001190_pt1 | contig 10929 bp, 8 predicted proteins | sample SepL2225m_MetaG_FD_155481 | JGI IMG/M metagenome (GOLD analysis project Ga0194062, IMG submission 155481) | Anoxic zone freshwater microbial communities from boreal shield lake in IISD Experimental Lakes Area, Ontario, Canada - Sep2016-L224-25m | ecosystem: Environmental > Aquatic > Freshwater >... | reverse complement strand
GTTGTGTGCGCCCCGCCCGGCATCGTGCTCTCCAACCCGTCCCAGACGTTCAAGTCGGTGGGAACCCCCTGCCTCGCCCCCAACTCAGATCCCGGTTGCTTCACCTTCGAGTTCTTGGAGATCCCGCCCGGGCCCTACCTGCTGAGCGTCGAGAGCTACGGCCACGAGACCGCATCTGCTCAGGTCTCCCTCGCCCCCGGGGCCGGCGTGGCGCCCAGAGCCCTCCGCCTCGCCGTGGTGCCACCATCGCAAAACGTCGGGTCCATCAGCGGCTCCGTGCGCGACCTCGCCACGAACTTCCCGTCGACCGATTTCACCGTTGCGATCGATGGAAGGGCTGCGACCGGACCGTTCAACGGCAGCTTCTCGCTGACGGGCGTGAGGGCAGGGATCCACACCCTCACCGTCTCGGGAACCAACGGCATGGGAGCTACCACCATCCAGGTCACCGTCCCCATGGGTGCCACCGTGACCACGCCGACCATTCTCCTTCCGAACGCAAACTCTCTCAGCGGCGTCGTCACCTCGAAGGCCGATCAGTCCCCCGTCGTCCACGCCACGGTGATCCTGTGCAAGGCGACATTGAGCGCCGCGGCCCTCAATGGATGTGACCCAACCCACAACGCCCTTGGGTCCTCGGCCGATGGCTTTACCACGACCGACTCAACGGGCTCGTACAGGCTCGACAGGGTTCCACCGAGCTCGTACCAGGTCCGGGTCATCGGACCCTCTGGCGAAGACCTCGAGCCGATCCCCTCAGGTGGTGGGGCACCAACTCCCGCCCCGTCGTACCCCGTGTACGTCGACTCGGTCTCCACCATCACCTTCGCCACCAACAACCCGCCGGTCACCCACAATGTGATCCTTGAATCGGTGGCGCAGACCATCATCACCGAGGACGTCTCTGGGGCGGGAGGGATCACCCCACTCCCCGGGGTCCGCATCAACGTGTCGCCAGGGACCACTCCACACACGAGTTCCCAGGTCTTCGTGACCTCGATCCACACTGGGCAGAGCGAGGCCACCGCCCAGATCGGTCCGCTAGAGCAAGGGGTGGCCTACTCGGCCTCCTTCGTCGGCCCGAACGGAGAGGTTGGTGCCCCCATCACCTTCACCGGCGGCTCCAGCCCCACCCCACGCATCGTGGTCCTCGGGACGCCGAGCGCAAGCCCGAGCGGCAGGATCCAATTCCCCGACAATGCCGGGCCCAGAGGATTCTGCCCGGTCGTCACCGGTCGGGCACCCACGTCGTGCCCGGTCGTCACGACGGCCCCGACGATCACGCTCTCGGGAACCTTTGGCTATCAGACCGGGTCCCTGGGGCACCTGGTGACTCCTGTGGTGAAGCAGGTCTCGGTCACGGCCCGCGCTGATGGCACCTTCTCGCTCCCCACCACGAGCGCCAACGGCGAGCCGCTACTCCCACTCCCGGCCACACTCACCGTGGCCGATACCACCGGTGCGTTCGCGACGAAGTCGATCCAAGCCGATCCGACCGACTCAGGGTGGAGCAACCAGGTGATCACCCTGACCCCGATCGGCGTGCCGGTCGATGGCCACGTCACGGGAGGACCATCCCAGCAGGGAGGCATCTCGATCCAAGGTGGTCCGGGAAGTGCCTCCATCGCGGTGGATCCCGGAGGCAGCATCACCTGGAACGATGCGCAGACGAGCAACGGACAAGGGGCGGCCCCCGGCGTGTTCTACCTGGTGGCGACCGCCGACGGGTACGACCAGGAGCCCGCCGGACCGATCAGGGTCAGCGTCGGTTTGGCGTCGGGGAACGGGCCCAGCTTCACCATCACGATGAAGAGGCGCTACGACCTCACCGTGACGCCCACCTCGATCCCACCGACCGGCCTCGCACCACCTTCCGTCACGCTCCTCTCGACCGACGCGACCCCTCCAACAACGGTCGCGGGACCGACCCTGCTGGTCAATGGCACTGCGACCTTCACCAACCTCTCGGTCCCCCGTCACTACGCCGTCACCATCACAGGCCCTGGCATCGCCGCCACCACGGTTCCCGTCATCAACCGCGGCGAAACGACCGTTCACCTCTCGCCACCGCTGACGGCGGCGGCGTATCTCAGCGGGACGGTGGAGGGGACGATCGGCACCACTACCTCTCCCATCCCCTATGCGTCCGTGTCCGTGCTCGACCTCTCGACGGGAGCGACGGTCGATGGACGTGCTGACGCCACCGGCACCGTGTCCCTCGCCCCGATCGTCGGTGGCTTCGACGGAGCTGCCGGCTATGTGGTGTCGGTGTCGGCTCCGGGCTACCGCACGCAACAGCAGGCCATCTCGAGCTTCATGGCCGGGCCGAACTCCTTCGCGTCGCTCGGCTTCGCCCCGCTCCGAGCGCTCCTGCTGTCGGTCGACGTCAATGTCGTCGATGCCAGCCCGTGGGCCCGACCGGTCAGCGGCGCCACCATCCAGGGTCTGAGCCCGATCGGTGCAGCGGTATCGGCCACGACGGATGCCGAGGGGAAGGCCACGTTGATCCTCGATCCGACGTCCTATTCCTTCACCATCGCCGCCGCGGAGTACACCACCCTGAAGGTCGGACCGATCGCCTACTCGCCGAGCACCGTTCCTCGAGCGCTGCCCGTCGTGCTGACGCTGAATTCCAACACCATCACCGGGAAGGTCACGACGCCCGGCGCCAGCACAGGGCTCGGCGGAGCCATCGTCGCCCTCGCCACGGCCGCCAACCCCACCACCACGGTCGCCACCGGACTGACCGACGACAAAGGGATCTACCGGATCACCACTCCCGATGCCGACCCTCGCGGCTTCATCCCCAGCGGCTCCTATGTGCTGTCGGTCACCATGACCGGCTACACGCAGAGCAGCGCCGATGCCGCCTCCGTCTTCGTGACCACCTATCCGATCACCGTGCACTCGGCCAGCCTCGATCCTGCACCCGTCCCCGTCGAGATCGCCATCTCGACATCGCTCGGGACCAGCGGCCTCGATGGCACGACCGTGACCTTGACGCCGGCTCGGCTCAGTCCCGGCGAGAGCCTTCCGCTCACCTGCTCAACGTCCACCCTGCTCGCACTTGGACGAGGGACGACCACCAGCACCACCCTGTCAGGCAGCACGTCCGCCAGGTTTGACCAGGTAGTTCCCGACCAGTATTCGGTCTCGGTGGTCCTTCCCGACGGCCGACGGGTCGTGAGCCCACAGATGCTTGTCGTCTGTCCGGGAAGCAATGCCACGTCGCCAGCGACACCCGCCGTCACCATCCCGATGGCGACCGTCTCGGGCCTGGTCACGGTGCCGAGCGGGCTCTCTGCGAGCAGCGCCACCGTGACCATCGAGTCGCCAGGGACCGATCCGATCAGACCCACGCTGCGATGTGGAGCACCCTGCAACACCGCCACCTTCAGCACCACGGTCACCCCGGGGCGGCGCTACACGGTGACCACCACCTACGACCCGAATGCTGGGATCACCTCGAGCGTCACCTCCTCCGTCACGCCGTCAGACGGTTCGACCGCCAGCATCACGACTGACCTCACGCCGATTCCCCATGCGGTCGCCATCTCCGTGGTCCGCGTGGCCACAGGAGCACCTGTCGGTGGTGGGAGGGTCACGCTCGCTCCTTCAGCCGGGGGTCCGTCACTGAGCTCGCCGCTGGACGGGTCAGGTCACGCAAGCTTCGCTTCCATCGCTCCCGGTACCTATTCGGTCACCGTCGAGCTCGGTGGCAACATCGAGCCGGCACCGGGTGTCATTCGGGTACCGATCGCCTCCTCCGTGAACGACCCGATCTCCTGGACGGCCTATCTCCCCTGATCCCGATCAGGGGAGAGCGACCCGAGGTCCGGTCAGATCAGCAGGTAGGCGAGCAGCCCGATCCCCACGCCGATCACCGCGCCGAGGATCGACCACGCGACCCAGCTTGAAGATGGCGTCGGCTCGGGCTCCGGCTCGGGCTCCGGCTCCGGCTCCGGCTCGACCATCGGTGCTGGTGGTTCCACCTCGACGACGATCGGAAGGGGGTTCATCGAGGCATCGCACCTGATGCAGATCGCCGCATCCTGTACGTTGGGCTCGCCGCAAGCGGGACAGGCAAGGCTGGTCACCGCCACCCTCCCGAGGGCCCCGGGGAGCCGACGCAGGCCTGTTCCCCCAGATGACGAACCGGGACCAGCTTCGAGCCCGCTGGTCCGAGCCCAGAAGAGTGGGAAGTCGCACTCCCGGCAGAATGCCCCCGCGTCGCGCGCGAGCACCTCGAAATAGCTCCTCGTCCCGCAGGATGGGCACGCGACCTCGACGCTCATGGCATTCCTCCAGTCACCTCGGCCACCTCGCGTGGCCAGGCCCGACGACCCCCCACTGTCAGGGTGAACGTCACATTGGCCGGCATCTCGTCCTCAATGACGGCGACCAGTGCATCGTCGTCGAGCCACGGCGAGTTCGCCACCACCACCTCCACCCGATGCGTGGCGGTCGACGTCTCGCCCTCTCGCCCGATCGATCCGCTCTCGCGCACCTCGACACCCTCGCCCGTCACGACCTCGAGGATCCCCTGGAGGCCCCGGGCGGTCCCGCGCCACGCGAGGACCTCGCTCGAACGCAGTAGGAACCGTCGCTGAAGGTCCTCGGTCAACGACGAGTCAATCGGGTCGACGCCCAACCAGGTTCCGAGCCAACGAACCATCGGCAGGGGGGCGACGGTGGGGTTGACGGCCCGGGGGATGTTGTCGACGTTCTCCATCATCGTCGTGGCGATCTCCTGGAAGATCGACACGAACCGGGAAAAGAGCTCATCGTCGAGCATCCCGAGTGGAAGCTGGCTCACCAGCCAGTCCTCGCGCCTCACGCGAGAACCCTCACCGGACGACCACCTGGTGCCGCGCTGAGAGGAACAACGAATCGGCATCAAGGCGGATGATCTCGCTCCCGGGACCACTCCGCATCCCCGTGCGCAGGTCATACTCGAACAAGATGATCTCTTCGATGCGATCCACGCCCTCGACCCCCTCGAGGAGCTCCGTCAGGTGCGCGGTGCTCAGATCGACAGAGAACGGCCACCCTGTCCCATTAGGCCCCCCGCTGAGGGGGTTGATGCGATGGTGCAGCAGATCCAGGCAGCGTTGGCGGATTAAGGAGACCGGTCGCCCCGGCAGGGCATGGAGCAGGACCGCCACGGTGACCCCCTGGTAATAGGGCGTCCCGATCTCGACCGTCGAGCCGAGCAGTCGGCGTGGCTCGAGGTAGGAGGAGACGTCCGCCACCAGCGCGTCAGACAGCGCGAAGTCATCGATCACCAGCTCGTCGTGGGGTTTCACGACCGTCGGTACCACCAAGAGTCGGACGGGATCTCCACCGCTCGACGGGGCGAGGCATCGGACGCGCGCCACCTCGGGCGTCGCCTCGAAGGTCAGGCGCTCGAAGTCTCGGATGGTTACCGCACGCTCCCCCGTCCGAAGCGAGAGCGGCCCGCGGAGCTTGGCGTTCTCGATGGTCTCTCCGTCGACTCCACCGGTCGCGGGCTCTGGGTTGGTGACCGAGTCGACGAACGGGACGCTCGAGCGAAGCACCGTGAGGGTGCCGGAACCCACGTTTCCTGCCGCGCCGCCACCGAATCGGCAGCCCTCGATGGCGATCTCCGCCCCGTCAGGAGGGATCATCCCGTGCTGCCGGGCACTGCCGTCGCCGTAGCGGACGATCGGGCCGAACTCGATCAGGCCCGAAGAGCCGTGCAGCACATAGTGCCGATCCCCTGGCCCCGAGGCCGAGAAGTCCTCGACCTTCTCCCACGGCACGGTGTCGGTCCCGACGGTGAGGCGACCGGCGTCCCTCCCCTTCGGGACCAGGACCGGGGCCTGCGACAGCTCGAAGGACTGTCCGGGCTGTCCGGTGCTCGACCCAAGGATCTCTCGAGGTCCTGCGCTCGACTGCTCCGCGGCCACTATGCCGCCGAGCGCCTCGGCCTGCAGCGCGCTGATGCGCGGTGTCGCCTTGTAGAACGGCTGGCCCTCTCGAGGCTCGACGAGCCGGGCGCGGAGCCAGAATGCTCGCGTCCCCCCAAGGATGAGGGGAGTGGTTCCCCGGGGAACGATCACGACGACCGAACCGTCGCGATTGAGACCGCCGGTCGTGTCGGATCGCACCTCCACCGGCAGCCATGTGTCCCCCACGAACGATTCCCAAACGATCGGCGCATTCCTCGGGTCGACACCGATTCCCTCGATGGATGCGCTGATCGACAGCCTGATCAGGTGCCCCGAGAGGCTCTCGGCGAACCCGAGGTAGACCGCATCACCCGGTTCGATGGGATCGGAGGCGAAGCATCGCACCTCACCACCGTCGAAGCGGAGCTCGTCGAAGACATCGACGAAGAGCTCATCGTTGTTCGCAAGACCCGTCTTGGCAGAGATGAACGACGGCGGTCGCACGACGAGCTCGTCGGTGGTCGAGAACACAACCGGGCTCGACACGGTCGGTCCCGCAGTGGCTACCTCGGTCCCCGACGGGATCACCACGGCCCGATCGAGCACCGCCGACAGCTCGAAGAGCAGATCGCCGCGGGCGACCGATGGCGGGAACAGCTCGATTCCGATCATGTTCAGGAAGTGCAGGTAGAGGCGATCGGGAACCTGATTGAGTCGGAAGATCGCCATCTCCGTCATCCACGCGAACAGCTCGATGAGCGCCACGCCGGGATCGGCCACGTTGTGGTTCGTCCATTCTGGGCAATAGCGAGGAATCAACCTCTTCGCTTCGTCGACGATGTCCTGGAACGAACGGTCGTCGAGGCTCGGGATCGGAATCGGCATGGCGCTCTACTGTTCTCGAGGGATGACATAGAAGGGGTAGACGAGGTTACGACGATCGTTGGTGACGCGGACCTCATAGGTCAAGGCGATCTGGACCAATGATGCATCATCAGGATCAGGCTCGATCGCGACGTCGATCAGATCAACTCGGGGCTCCCACTGGGCGACGGCCTCCGTCACCGCCAACCTCATCAGGCCGATGGTGTTGGCATTGACCGGCTCGAAGAGGAGGTCCCAGATCTTGCACCCGAAGCGGGGGCGCATCACCCGCTCCGACGGAGCTGTCGAGATGATCACCCTGAGGGAGCAATCGAGATCGTCGGGACCAGAGGTCAGCGCGATTCCGCCCCGATCGTCGATGGCCATCGGGAACGTGAACCCACGACCGATGATCCCCGCGGTGCGCCCCCCGTCGCCTAGTCTACCGTCGTTCTCGGACATCAGTTGATCATGACCGGCGTGCCCTTGATGGTCACCGGCCCGTCTCCCTTCACTTGGAGCATCGCGCCCTTGATGCCGACCTGGCCTTGTCCCTCGAGCTTCAGCTCCGCTTGGGCGGCAACCTCCACCGTGGCGCCGTTCACGGTGATCCCGCCGGTCGCCTTCAGGTCGATCGTGGCCCCTTCGATGGTGATGCCGCCATTCTTCGTCATCGTGATCGATGCGCTCCCCGCCACGATGCTCAACGGAGTTCCTGCTGGCACCTGGATCTTGAGCGCATCGTCTCCGAGTCGGATCATGTGCTGTTCGCCTGCAAGGCGCAGGAGGATCGCTTTATTCTCCGACGTCGTGCCATCAGCAAACTGGAGCACGTGCCCGAGCCTCGAGGTGATGCCGCGAACCTCGACCGAGCCATCAGCGACCGGATGGCCGGGGAGCGTCGACTTTGCGCCGTAGAGGCCCCCGATGACGACTGGCTCACGCAGGTCGCCACCCTCGAAGCCCACCAGCACCTCGTCTCCCACCTCGGGGATGAAGACATTTCCACGGTTGGGCCCAGCGCCGATCGCCACCAACCGTGCCCAGCCGGATTCCGGGGTCGAGCTGACGCCCGGGTAGCGGATCTTGAGCCGGCCGTGATGATCAGGGTCGTTGATGTTGGTGACCTGCGCCACCCTCAACGTCGCGTGTTCGACCATCGACGCTCCTGCGGGGCCGCGGCCCATCGCGTCGACGATCGAGGTGGGACCCCGCTCTCCGGACCGGAATCGGGTCACGAAGCCCAATCCCTCTCGATACACGTGCACCACCTTGGTCACGGGATAGGAGCCACTGAGCGGGCCAGCATCCTCGATCACGACGGACGCCCCGAGCCGGATGGCCCCGTTGCCATCAGTGACGCCCTGGGCGGTCACTGCCGCCGCCAGTGCCCGTCCGAGGATGGCCTGGCCGAGCTCCTTCGCTTCCTTCTCGCTGTGCGCACCCACGCCTGCGGCGTGCAAGCTGGCCACCGGGAATGCATCGGCCGCCTCCTCTGCCTTGTGCGCGAACGACGAGGTCACAAGGCTGGACGTCGAGGCTGACGTGACCGTCGTGCCGATGTGGGTCTGGCGGGTCCGATCCCATCCATCGACGGTCACCGAACTCGGGTGGTGACCGCTAGCACGGACCGAGAACGATCGCAGATCGTCGCCCAAGGACAGGTGGACGGACGAGTGGCTGGCCGGCTCCTTGAAGTTCAGCGTCTCTCCATCCACCCACCAATCGAAGCCCGCACGATGCGCCATCTCACCGAGGAGGGCGAGATCAGACTCGGCCTGCATCACGTACTCGAAGATGGACCCCGTGGCGTCGACCGAGGCCGCGAGGTTATAGATCGACGCGATCTTCCGAACGATGTCGCCGTAGCTCATCGACTGGTAACTCTCGATGTGCGACCCTCGGCCCAGACGGTGACTCTTGTCAAGCCCCGTCACCACCAACTCCGGCTGGCCGCCCTCAGTCTGCTCGACGGCAACCGAGGTGATCTCGGCCTTGATCAGCCTCGTGAGATCCCCAGACTCCGCCACCCCCTCGATCTCGATCCCCGAGCCCAGCTTGACTGACGCCTTCTGCAGCAGGATGTACCCGGGATCGCGAAACCGGATCGAGCAGCGGCCCGGCACTTGGAATTCGCACTCGACCTTGACCTCGATCAGCGCATCGAGCCACGATCGGCTGAGGCGGCGCCCACCGAGGCTGACGATTGGGCTCAGGGCGACGGCCATCAGAACAGCACCGGGATCGACAGGATGCGCCCGGGTCGCAGGTCCAGCGGGTCTTCGATGCCGTTCTCGCCAGCGATGGCTCGCCAGCGTGTGGAGTCGGCATAGTGGAGGGCGGCGATCCGATCGAGGGTCTCCCCCGGAAGGATCTGATGGGTCTCCTGAGGCCGCGGCGTTCCCGAGGTCGGATTCTGGGGTGTGGTCGCCTTCTGGTCTTGGAACTGGGTCAAGGTGAGGTTGGCCTTCGCCCGCAACGGCGTCCCGCTCGAGCTGAAGTACTCGAAGGTCACGTTCAGCGACGTCACCGCAGCAAGGAACGAGTGGAAATCGCCCCAATGGAACTGCACATAGGGAGGTCGTCCGTTGTTCGTCTGCTCGCTGCTTCCAGGAAGAGACCGATCGATCTCCATCAGATCGAGGAGCTTCTGGGTGTAGCCGGCCACGGATTCGCCGGTGTCCGTGGTGTCGAAGAAGAGGGTCAAGGAAAGCGAGCCTGACGTGGCACCGACGTATTCGAGGGGAGCCACGCCGCGCCCAGCAGCCGTAGGCGCGTTCCAGTTATTGGTCCTGGACAAGGTGAGCTCTGCAGGATTGAAGAGGCAAGGGATGCGCTCGCCGGTACGCCCCTCGATTGTCAAGAACGCCTTCGTCGTCAGGTCGGCACGGCTCATGGCTTAGAACGACCTCGTCCCCGTGTGGAGACCTCGACGCTCAAGCTCCGCGATGACCCGCTCCTCGAGCGCGTCCAGCAGGCGATCGAAGGTTTCGGGAGAGAAGGAGATCTCTTCGGGCCCGACGGGGACGCCCTGTGCCCCCGGGGCCCTCGTCATGCTCAACGCCTCTGCGAGAGGCCCCTGCGCGGTCAGCGCTGAAGCCATCGTGTCCGGACCGCTCTGACCCACACTGGGTCCACCCCTCCGCCCCACATCACCGGTCCGAGGCTCGACGGAGGACCTCGCCATCGCTGACTGCGGTGTCTCCGTCGAATCCATGGGGCCCATCATGCTCTCGATCGATGAGGGACTGCCACCGAGGTCACCGAGGTGGGATCCGGCCGTCGACGTCCCGGGCATTCCCGGACCGGAGGAGAATCGGAGGACCTGGCCTCGAACTGGCATCTGGCCGATGGCGAGATCTCGCACCGGCGCGGTGACGCGGGATGCTCCAGGGCGATCACCGCTCGTCGCCAGGGCTCGCACGAGCCCACCGACCCGATTCGCCACGGCTTCCTCTTCATCGTGGTGATCATCTTCGAAGAACCTCGCTCTCGGCGATGGTCGACCGACATGGACGAGCTCGTGGGCCAGGATTTCGGCCGACCGGGCTGATGAGTCGGGAGGGGACGGCAGGTAGATGACGTCAGCCATCGTGGCGGCGAGCTTGCCGATGACGGCCAACGCCTCGCGCGTGGCGGGGCCCGATCGGACGAAGACCGAACCGGAGCCGAGGATCGACCGGGCCAGCGGTGCAAATTGGACGGGAATGGTCGCCTTCGCATCGAACGGCCTCCGCTCGATCTCCTTACGGAACCGGTCGCTGACATTGGGTGCTCCGCGCTCCGCCGAAGGACGACGACTCGCACCTGTCGGTGGCGACACCGATCCCGCCACCACGGGCCGGCCTGGGTTCCCGGGTGCATCGAGAGTCCGATGCACCGTGACGAGAACGTCCGGACTGGCGACACTTCGCCGCAGCCCGTGACCCCCTGATGACAGGCCTCGCAGACCAGCTGGCGAGGCGGTGGCAGCCGATCGATCGCCACCACTTGCCACCCCAAGGGATTCCTGACCGACGGAGGCGGCCGGCGAACGGCGACGGGGGCCCACCTCGTTGACCCCGCCGAGCGACAAGCCATGCACCACCGGCGGCGAGATGGGGGTCAGACGGGGGCCCACGTCGTTGACCCCGCCGAGCGACAAGCCATGCAC
>Ga0194062_1001188_pt1 | contig 10935 bp, 7 predicted proteins | sample SepL2225m_MetaG_FD_155481 | JGI IMG/M metagenome (GOLD analysis project Ga0194062, IMG submission 155481) | Anoxic zone freshwater microbial communities from boreal shield lake in IISD Experimental Lakes Area, Ontario, Canada - Sep2016-L224-25m | ecosystem: Environmental > Aquatic > Freshwater >... | reverse complement strand
CATCAAAATAATCTAAATAGCATTGCTTTTTCAACCGGAATTTTTACCGCTGTTACTGGGTCAATAAGGCAACAAAAATATTTGAAAAAAGCGAATCAATTTTTGTCATCATACAACGATGGATTTTCCTTTGCCGAGATAGCTGAATTATACGGTGTTTCCAAAGCAACAGTTAGAAAATATTTAAATGAACATCCTGATTTTACTCCAATAAATGTCGAAAAGAATAAAAAGCGATTAGAAAAAAGTAACCAGTTCTTAGAACTCTATAAACAAGGATTAACATATCAAGAAATTGGTGACCAATTTAATTTATCGAGAGAACGGGTAAGACAACTTCTAGATCAGAATGTTGAATTTCATGAATATTTAAAGGAATGTGAGGATGTTAAAGTAATAGAGGGAATAGAGCGTGAAGAATTAAAGCAACAAAAGTTGGCAGAAAATAGTATTGGAAACCTCTATCCAGAACGAGTGGCTGAACTATGGGATTATGAAAAAAATGAGGATATTTTACCAGATCAAGTGCAAGTGAGTGACACACTTATTTATATATGGTTAAAATGCCCGATTGATGGCTTTTCTTGGAAAAAAAAGCCAAGTGAAATAGCTCGCTATTCATGGGAGCGCGGAACAAGTGGTTGCCCTGCATGTCGGGGGTTGTTAAAAAAAGCTGAGAAACAACCAACGTTGGAAGACATTTATCCAGAGTTTATAAAATTAAACTGGAATTATGCAAAAAATGATTTACTTGGCCTCAATCCTAGTCAATTGACACTTGCCAGCAATCGAAAAATTTGGTTGAAATGCCCACATGACGGTCATGAATGGGAAGCCCGCATTGCTGCAACAATTAAGCAACAATGGTCCAAAGGTAATGCCGGTTGTAGAGTCTGCAATGGGACAATCCACAATAAGGCCGGCGAATGGACTCGTCGCGATCCTCTAAGCCTTGAATTCCCAAAGGAATTAGAGAAATATTGGGATTATACTAAAAATAATGAACTTAAAATCTACCCGGATAAAGTAAGCGGTGGATCGGCTAGAAAAGTTTGGTTTAGATGTCCCGTTGATGGCTTTGAATGGTTCTCGGCGATAGCGCCAACGGTTAGCAACTGGAAAGAAGGTAAAAGTGGATGTAGTCGATGTGGCAAAGGTTGGACAACTGAAGCTATACGTCAATTTGTTGCAAGCATGGAAAAACATATTCCATATCTTACACAGGCTGAACGATATAAAATATTTGAGCAAGCGGGGGTTTTCAATTCAAAAGCCTCAGAAAGCGTTGCTATTATAAAAAGCATCATAAAAGGAAAGCTTTCAGGGCAAAAGTTGAATGAGTTTGCGCGAGGGATTGATAGTAAAACAATTGAACCCGAGCAAGACACCACTCAACAATTAGCAGAAGCCGAGGAACTTCGCTTTCTTGATACCGACTCAAAGCTTGAAACGTCAAATATTATTGATCATCGTGTCGAAATTACGGAAACAACTAACACTTCCGACGAACTTCCAACAATCAAAGTTAGAAATAGTCTTGAATTCCTAAGTAGCCAAATCGTTGCATCGGCAGATCAAGAAGCTATCGACTATTTTGTCGCATCACGTCTAAATCGTATTTGGGCGGAGGTGTTTATGGATGAATCCGCCGTTGAAGCAGTGGAGAGCTTCACAGACGAAGGGTATGGCCGACAAGTCCGTGATAAATTTCTGGATGAGTATTATCAGGCAAGGGATATGCTCATACCCACTGGTTGGGCGTTTCGTATCAACGGTAAAATTACTGCGCCCAACCTGATGCAGAAATTATCAGCAGTACGGCTGCGCAATCAAAAACGGATGTTGAATCTATCTTTGACGGGAACCGGAAAGACTATTGGTGGCATACTGAGTAGTCGTATTATTGATGCTCGACTATCTATCATTATTTGTCCGCTAGACACTATTCCCAATTGGAATGCGGAAATCAAACACACATTCCCCGATAGTAAAGTCACTATTAAGAATTTTGACCCATACTGGGAAAGCATTGAATCAGGTCACCATTATATTTTACTCAATCATGAAATGTTCCAACAGCCTTCAAGTCCTGCACATGTCCGTCGGTTATTAGAAAGGTTCAAAATTGATTTAATAATCGTCGATGAAATCCATCGCTGTAAACAACGCAGTGAAGATACTTCAAAGCGACGACAAATAGTACTGGCTCTTATTACTAATGCTGCGGAAATTAACCCAGATTTACATGTGCTTGGTATGAGTGCAACTCCAGTCATCAACAATCTAAAGGAAGGGAAAAGCTTGGTGGAATTAGTTTCGGGTTTGGAACGCTCAGACTTGGGGGAAAGGGCAACGATCAACAACTGCATGCGCATACATCAAGCCTTTGTCACTTTAGGCATTCGATCCAGAGTCAAACCTAAGATCACGATCAACCGCATTACTATTCCTATTGACTGCTCTGATGTAGTCGATGAAATTCGAGAGATCGGCACATCGGTTCTCAAGATGGAGCAAATTCTAACTCGCTCGCGAATCCCGGTTATTCTTCAGGAAATTAGACCCAAAACTATCATCTACACTCATTATGTCGATGGCATCGTCGATCAACTAGAATATGCACTAGAAAAAGCAGGGTGGACTGTGGGGTTCCACATAGGTGGCGACAAGAGTGGGCGCGACACTTTCATCAATGGATCGGTTGATGTTTTGATTGCCAGTAGCGCAATGGCGGTGGGTGTTGACGGCTTTCAAAGGGTTTGTGACCGCTTGATTCTAAATATTCCACCATGGACTAGCGCAGAGTTGGAGCAGTTGGAAGGACGACTTAACCGGCAAGGTCAAATACATGAAACCTTGAATATTATTTCGCCCGTTACCTATGGCCTCGACCAAGGTGAGCATTGGAGTTGGGATGAAGGTCGGTTGGCTCGGTTAAAGAATAAGCAAACCATTGCCGATGCAGCCGTAGATGGTGTGATGCCAGATGGACAGCTACGCTCTGAGGCGCAAGCATTTAGAGACTTGCGCGGTTGGTTGAATCGGTTGAAAACTGGCGAACAGAAACCACAAATCAGACCAGTTATTCGTGTTCCATTGCCTGAAGTGGATATTACCGATACACATAGGAGAAATAGACAATATGGCGATTTTAGCCGTATGAATGCTCTATGGAATAATAGCTATAGCGACACTAACTATCGACGATTGCAGAATAATCCAGAAGAATGGATGCAATATCATACCTTATACCAAGAAGCCCGAAAATCATGGCCTATTATACCCTATAAGGAAGCAATAAAATGGCTTGGAAAACGTTCAAATTTAGTTGTTGCTGACTTTGGTTGTGGTGAGGCAAAAATTGCACAAGCATTGGCTGGCAAGCACATAATCCACAGTTTCGATTTCATAGCTATCAATGAAAGCGTCATTGAATGCGACGTTGCCCATGTTCCGTTAGAGGATTCTTGCTTAGATGTGGTTATGTTTAATCTATCGCTGATGGGGCGTAATTCAGCCGACTATATTAAGGAAGCTGCACGTACTCTTAGATTAGATGGTCAATTATGGATTTATGAAACACTATCACATATTAAAGATGTAAAGTTATTTGAGAACAGTTTAGAACTATTTGGATTTAGAATCATTGAAAGCAAAGAAGTTTGGAAATTCTGGTATATCCGAGCTATAAAATCTGAATTCACAGAGTCATAGGATGCTCTGAGGCAGAAAGCCCCTCAAACGCTACCCTTAGATGAGATTGTTAAGATTTGTGAAGCATATAATCAAGCTGAAATGATCTTTTGAGGATTCGATAAAATATTCAAAGTACACATAAAAAATCTCAAAACATGCAAAAAATCTACATCGAAACCTCGATTATTTCATATTTAACTGCCCGACCTTCAAGCAACCTTATTGCTGCCGCTTGGCAAAAGGAAACCTTGGATTGGTGGGAAACGCAAAGGTATCGTTTTGAACTTTTTATATCCAACATCGTAATGGAGGAAGCAGGAAGGGGCGATAGTGGGGCGGCATCACGCCGACTTGAAGCCTTGGCAAGCATTCCGATCTTACCGTTGAATGAGGATGTAGTTAAACTGTCCAAAGCTTTGATTCAGGAGGGCGTTTTGCCCGTGAAAGCCTTGGATGATGCTTTGCATATTGCCTTGTCCGCAGTCCACGGCATGGATTATCTACTGACTTGGAATTGTAGGCATATCGACAACGCGGAGAAAAAACCCATGATACGCAGAATCTGCCAAAACTATGGGTTTGTCTGCCCGGAAATCGCCACACCGATAGAACTGATGGGAGTCAATGAAGATGACTGATCCGACATTGCAAGAATTATGGGCTATAAAAGACAACCTAGCCAAAGAACACGCCTACGATTTGGATAGCTTGGTTGATTACCTCAAAGAAAAGTATCATTCAGATATTGAGTCAGTGCAAACCAATGCTTCGCCAAACGTGGAATCTGAATCCGAGAGTTCCAAAAAACTCCAAATTTCACACCGCTGATTTTTCCCCCGTCAGCCTCACTGCCATTAAGTCAGGAAAAAACTCGTCGTTCCGGCATGGACCGCCGGAACCCAAGCTCCATGGATGGCGTGGTTTTGGGGCATCCCTTATATCTCGATTCTGTCTTCTACAAGAGGCATAATCCCCGACTGATCATCGGGAGGGAGATGGAGAAGTCGTAACATCCCTTAGGTCTTGAGCCTGGATTGCAGATTGAACTCTCCATCTCCCACACTCGCCCTTGAAAGTTCGAACGGTATGCGTAGGCCCCGCTTGGCGGATGAGCCTGGATGACCATAAGGTTGAACCGGGCGCGTGGTCCCCAAGAGATCACAACCCATTGTCACCACTTTTTTGCCGGACTTCAATCATGACTACACATTACGTCGGCGTGGACATCTCCAAGGTCAAGTTCGATGCCGCCCGCCTCAGCGCGGAGGGCAAGTACAAGCACAAGAAATTCGACAACAACGCCGATGGCTTCGCCGCCTTCACCGCGTGGCTGGTGGGCTTCGGGGACGAGAAGCCGACGATTGGCATGGAGGCGACCGGTGCCTACAGCATCCCCCTAGCCGATTTTTTGGTCGGCGAGGGCTACGCCGTCAGCGTCGTCAACCCCACCAAAATTCACGCCTTCGCCAGGACCGAACTGGGCAGGGCCAAGACCGACAAGGCCGATGCCAAGCTGATCGCACGCTTCATGCAGGAAAAGAAGCCGCCCCCTTGGAACCCACCGCCCGCCAACATCCGCGACTTGCAAGCCCTGCTGCGCCGGGTCGAGCACCTGTCGGAGATGCGCCAAATGGAGCAGAACCGACTGGACACCGCCGCCCCCGCCGTCGCCGAGTCGATCCGGGCCATCCTGGGATCGCTCGACAAGGAGTTGAAAGCCACCCGCGAACGCATCCTCCGACACATCGACAGCGACCCCAACCTCCGGGCGAGGGGGGACTTGTTGGATTCCATCCCCGGTGTCGGCGAGGCCACCCGCGCCCACCTGCTAGTGGCGTTGAGCGAACACTACGGCTTCGGCAACGCCAAGCAGGCCGTTGCGCACATTGGCCTTGACCCCAAGATCAGGCAATCGGGCCAGTGGGTCGGCGAGACGCATATCTCCAAGGCGGGCGCACCGCTGCTGCGCAAGGCGCTGTACATGCCCGCCGTGGTCGCCAAGCGGCACAACCCCGCCATTCGCGCCTTCTGCGAACGCCTCAAGGCCAACGGCAAGAAAGGCAAGGCCATCATTTGCGCCGCCATGCGTAAGCTCGTCCACATAGCTTTCGGCGTGTTGAAATCGGGCAAACCGTTCGATCCGAAATTAGGACTTGCATGATGGGCGGAAAGACGGTATCTGCAATCTGGATTCCGGCGATCCATGCCGGAATGACGAGCATGGTGGTTTGTCGGGCAAAAAGAGACTCGCCCGAATTACCGAACTATCTTCGGAACAGTCAGATGATGTTCCCACGCTGGAGCGTGGAAACCCGATAAATACTGTTAGGATACCCTGGCGCGGTCATTCGGACACGGAGACATTATTGGCTGCTTTCGAGCAATGGGGTGTGGAGGCGACGCTAAAGCGTACCGTGGGCATGTTCGCCATTGCCCTGTGGGATAGGCAAACCCGCACTTTGCATCTGGCGCGGGATCGCTTTGGCGAGAAACCATTATATTACGGCTGGGTGGGCAGTGGAGATAGTGCAGCCTTTGTCTTTGGTTCCGAGTTGAAGGCATTGCGAGCCTATCCGGGCTTTGCCAACCCAGTCAGCCGTGAGGCACTGGCGCAATACATGCGCTTCATCTATGTACCCGCGCCGCGTAGCATCTATCAAAACATCTACAAGCTGGAGCCGGGTTGCCTGCTCAGCATCACCGATACCGTGCCGCCCGCACCGTCGCAGCCGCTGCGTCCACCGGCTTCATACGATGGACTGAAGCTACAGCGCTGGTGGTCGCTGGCCGAGGTGGTGGAGGCGGGTGCCAACAACCCGATCACCGACGAGCAGGAGGCGATTACATCACTTGAGCAATCCTTAAAAGATGCCGTGCGGCTGCAATCACTGGCCGATGTGCCGCTGGGCGCGTTCCTCTCCGGCGGGGTGGATTCGTCCGCCATCGTTGCGCTGATGCAGCAGCAATCTACGCAAGCGGTCAGGACATTTACCGTGGGTTTTGAAGATGCCGGGTTTGACGAGTCGCCCCATGCGCGCGCCGTGGCCCGGCATTTAGGCACGGACCATACCGAACTGTTTGTGACGGCAACCGAAGCACAGGCCGTCATTCCGCACCTCCCGGCAATGTATGACGAGCCGTTTGCCGACTCGTCGCAAATCCCCACGCATTTGGTATGCCGGGCGGCGCGTCAGCAGGTCACCGTGGCTTTGTCGGGCGATGCCGGCGACGAGTTGTTTGGCGGCTATAACCGCTACTTCTGGGCACCGCGCATCTGGAACCGCCTCGCCTGGTTGCCTTACCCTGTGCGTCATGCGCTGGGTGCTGCCATCAGTCGCCTGCCTGTGTCGGTTTGGGATTCTCTAAGCCGTCCGGTGAATGCCTTGCTTCCTGGCACACAAGGCGTTGCCCGTGCCGGAGACAAGGCGCACAAGCTCGCCGCCCGCTTGCGCCATGTGCGCGACTTGGACGACTTGTATTTCAGCCTGGTGTCGGAATGGCAAGACCCGGCGCAAGTGGTCAAAGGCGAGGGCGGGCCGTTGCTGGAACCACCCAGCCTGCTGGCCGACCCGCTGCCCGGTCAAGGGGTTGAACAGCATGCCTTGCGCATGATGTACCGCGATAGCATCACTTATTTGCCGGATGACATTCTGTGCAAGGTGGACCGTGCCGCCATGGCGATTGGCTTGGAAACACGAGTGCCTTTTTTGGATCACCGCATCGCGGAATTGGCCTGGCGCTTGCCGCTGACGATGAAGATTCGCGGCGACGAGGGCAAGTGGGCGCTGCGCCAAGTGCTTTACCGGTATGTGCCGCGTGAATTGATTGAGCGACCTAAAGCGGGTTTCGGCATTCCGGTGGGACAGTGGCTGCGTGGGCCGCTGCGTGACTGGGCGGAAAGCTTGCTGGATGAATCGCGACTCGTGCGGGAGGGGTATTTCCACCCGCAACCGGTTCGCAAAGCCTGGCAAGAACATTTGAGCGGTCGCTACGACTGGACGCTAAAATTATGGAGTGTGTTGATGTTTCAGGCGTGGCTAGAGGCGAACTCCTGACATGTGGCCTTATTGGTTGATGTTCTTGCTGCCGACATTGGTTGCATTGAATGTTCGCGAGATCAAGACCAACACGGCTACCAGTTTTAGCTCAGATGGTGTGAATTGGGAATGGGTATCCGCGGGTTTGGTAATGACATTGCTGGTCGGATACCGGTTTGAGGTGGGCGGGGATTGGTTCAATTACCTTCCTATGCTCGATAACATAAGCGGCCTGAGTTTGATTGATGTCCTGAAGGAGAGTGATCCAGGCTATCAGTTGCTCAACTGGGTCAGCGTGGAGATGCATTGGGGGATATTCGGTGCCAACCTAATCGGCGGCGGGATTTTTTCCATTGGGCTGGCAGTATTCTGCATTAACCAGCCGCGGCCTTGGCTGGCGTTGGCGGTGGCGGTGCCTTATGTGGTGATTGTGATGGGCATGGGCTATAGCCGCCAAGGCATCGCCTTGGGGTTGGTGATGTTGGGTTTGGTGGCTCTTAGCCGCCAATCGACACTGTGGTTTGCGGTATCGGTGGTGTTGGGGGCGACTGTTCATAAATCGGCGGTGTTGTTGCTGCCGATAGCCGCCTTGGCATCAACACGCCACCGATGGTGGACGGTCGTATGGATTACAATTATAGGATTGGGTGCCTATCGATTGCTGCTGGAAGAATCCACGGAAAACTTATATAAAAACTATGTGGAGGCTGAATACCAATCATCAGGCGCGTTGATACGTCTGTTGATGAATGCAGTGCCGGCGATCATCCTACTAGTCTGGCGACGGAAACTTCGGTTTATCCAAGCGGAAGCCAGCCTATGGTTGTGGTTTGCGATCCTTTCGCTAGTATTGCTTGGTGTTTTGTTTGTCTCGCCCTCTAGCACGGCGGTGGACCGGGTAGCGCTTTACCTGCTGCCGCTACAACTGGTGGTGTTTGCGCATTTTCCAGATATGCTGGGCAATAAGTTCGAAAAAGTGCTGGTGGTTGCTGTATTGCTCTATTACGCCACGGTGCAGTTCGTGTGGTTGAACTATGCGGATAATGCGTCATATTGGATTCCGTATCGTTTTTACCCGCTGGAAGCTTGGTTTTGAAAATCATTCTATTCGCCAACACCGACTGGTATCTTTACAACTTCCGTCTGCCGTTGGCCTGTCATCTGCGCGAAATAGGCCACGATGTGGTGATGCTGTCCCCGCCCGGATCCTATGTCGCCCGTTTGCAAGCCGCCGGCTTCCACGCACTGACCGTCCCAATGCAGCGGCGCAGCCTCAACCCGGTGCGTGAAGTCGCCCTGCTCAACGAGATTCGCCGCGTCTACGCCGATGAACGCCCCGACCTCGTTCACCATTTCACCATCAAGTGTGTGGTCTACGGTGCGCTGGCGGCCCGGATGACCGGCATTCCCGCCTGCGTCAATGCGGTCACTGGGCTGGGCCATGTCTTCACCAGTGACGGCTTCAAAGCGCACCTGTTGCGCCCCCCGGTGCAGGCCTTGCTGCGCCTGGCCATGAACGGTCCCAATAGCCGATTGATTGTGCAAAACCCGGACGATCACGCTGCCTTTTTGCATGCGGGTTTGATCGAACCCTGCTATGTCCGGTTGATTCGAGGGTCGGGGGTGGATACCGAGCGGTTTAAGCCCACCAACCCTTCTTCAAGGGGCAATAACCCCCTCACCATCCTACTCGCCAGTCGGCTGCTGTGGGAAAAGGGCATAGGCGAATATGTCGCCGCCGCCCGCCAACTGCGAACGGAAGGCATTGCCGCTCAATTCTGGTTGGCTGGCAATCCAGACCCCGGCAACCCTGCTTCGATTCCTCCTGAACAACTCGCTGAATGGCAGAGGGAAGGCGACATCGCCCTACTTGGGCAGGTGGATGACATGCCTTCCTTGCTGGCGCAAACCGACCTTGCCGTGCTTCCCAGTTACCGTGAAGGCACGCCCCGCAGCCTGCTGGAAGCCGCCGCCTGCGGTCTGCCACTCATTGCCACCGACGCCCCCGGCTGCCGGGAGATCGTCCAGCACGGTGTTAATGGCCTGCTGGTCCCCGTCAAGGATTCCATTGCTTTGGCTAACGCCATCCGCCAACTGTGCCGAGACCCCGCCACCCGCCAAAGCATGGGCCGCGCCAGCCGCGCCAAGGTGCTGGCAGAGTTTGACGAGCGGATTGTGTTTGAAAAAACACTGGCTGTGTATGATGAGTTGATGCAGTGAGGAATGGCAACACCGATTAGAGGGTCGTGCATGTGCAGCAATCTTTGTTGAATGCAACATGTTTTTTGCCATTTTTTTCGTTTGGTCTTTGCAAGGTTAATCTCATAAAATCTAGTCATTACCTCTTTTGATGAGGAACTTTAACTCGCCCGCGCCCTAGAAATTGAATTTGATGAACTCGGGCGCAGCGTCCATATTGACTTGAATTAAATTTACATTTCTGGCGGATTGTGTGAGATTAGCCCACAAGCGAGACTCAATAACTGATGTTATGCATGGACGCGAAAGAGGGATGACGGGAGCGTCAAAGCTTGCTTTGACAAGAGAGCGGGAAATGCGAAGCTTGCTTCGCCTGTCAAAGCAAGCTTTGACGCTCCAATCCTAGGCCGTTGCGTAACATCAGTCAATAACCTGGCTCGCGGCCGCGCTGCGGGGCGAGTCCCCCATCTGGCCATTTGGCCGCGAACCGGCAGACATCGAATGGATAATCAAAGTCGCACAGACAGAGGGCGTGACCGGCCTGCTCCTAGCCGGTTTGTCGCGCCACGCCGATCCCAGCGGAGTCCCACCGGCGTTAGTTCCGGCACTGCAACACTGCATCCGGCACGAATCCGCAGTGGAACTCAGTCGGGAAATCGAACTTGAACATGTGCTTAGCCTCTTGGCGCAAGCCGGTTTGAATCCGCTCATCATCAAAGGCACGGCGCTGGCTTACACCTTATATGACGCGCCCCATCTGCGTAGCCGCTGCGACACAGACCTGCTATTCCCGGATCGCGCCTCGGCGGAGCAGGCATGGAAGGTGTTGGAGCGTATGGGATACCATCGCCCATATCAAAGGGGGAGTGGGCAACCGTCTGATTTGGCTGTACGACATCCACCTGCTAACGGGCCGTTTCACCCCGGCGGACTGGGCGCAGTTCGCGAACACCGCCACCCGGTTTGGAATGTGCGGCCTTTGCCTTGATGGCCTAATGATCAC
>Ga0194062_1001186_pt1 | contig 10963 bp, 9 predicted proteins | sample SepL2225m_MetaG_FD_155481 | JGI IMG/M metagenome (GOLD analysis project Ga0194062, IMG submission 155481) | Anoxic zone freshwater microbial communities from boreal shield lake in IISD Experimental Lakes Area, Ontario, Canada - Sep2016-L224-25m | ecosystem: Environmental > Aquatic > Freshwater >... | reverse complement strand
GGACGGAAGCGAGGGGGCTCAGGCCTCTTCGGGGGTGGTGAGGTGGACCGTGACCACCTCGGAGCGGGGAATGCGGCTTCGGCGGCCGCGGACGTTGAGGTGTACGGCCTCCTCGTCGCGCTCGAGCAGCAGACCCTCCCGTCGGCGCTCGACACCGTTGTCATCGCGGCTGATGACAACGACGGGGAACCCCCGGAAGCTGCGGAAGTCCCGCTCCTCGGTCAGTTCCTCGGGGATGCCGGGGCTGCTGATCTCCAGAACGTAGGGCTCATCGAGCAGATCGGAGGTTTCCAGGGCTTCGCCGAACTGGCCGCTGAAGCGGGCGCAGTCGTCAAGGGTCACGTCGCCGCCACCGGCCGGCCGCAGTTGCACCAGCACGGTCATCGGAACGCGATGGGTCTGCACCTGGACGCCACAGACCTCGAAACCCGAGGTGGCACCCAGCTGGCGGGCCAGGGCATCCAGATCGGGCAGGCGGGGATGGGGCAAGGGGCGGACGCTGGAGCGGGTCGGGCGGCCCGACCGGCATCTGCAGTGAACTGCCCTTGTCACGGACCGGAGCCCGCACAAAAGGTTGATGCCCGCCGGGCACACGCTCAACTTACGTGATCAGGGGGAGCTCAGATCCAGGGCCGGTGGCTCGGCGTAGAAGTCCGATCCCACCACTTCGCCGCGCAGGGCGGCGTCCTGGTTGAGGCATTGGCGGCACTGCTCCGGACTCTTGAGGTACTGGCAGACCCGGGCCCAGAGTTTGGCCCGGGTGGCCGGCGGCCCCAGGCTGAACAGAACCCGGTCATTGCCGCCCACCATGCCCTGGATCTCCACCTGGCAGAGGCTGCAGCGCTTGCGCGTGCCGGGGGGGATCACGGCCATGGAGGTAGCTGGTCGGGTTGCGGCAACTTAGATCCATCGGCCCGCGGTGGCGGCCGATCAACTTCTTTGCCTAGCGTCCTGTGATGCTGAGCGTCCCCATGCCGATCCGGATCCGGACCTTTCTGCTCGGCCTGGTGCTGGTCTCCCAGTTGCTCTGGCCTGGGCCTGCGGCGGCCAGTGACCAGCCTGGGGGCCACAGTTTCGTGGCGGCCGCCGCTCGCCAGGTGGGGCCGGCGGTGGTGCGCATCGACACCGAGCGCGTGGCACCGGCGGGGAACTTCGACCAGGGGTTCACCGATCCGCTGCTGCGTGATTTTTTCGGTGACCCACCCGGTGGCACCCGGGAGCGGGGCCAGGGCTCCGGCGTCGTGATTGACGCCCAGGGGCTGGTGCTCACCAATGCCCATGTGGTCGACCATGCCGATGTGGTGGAGGTGACCCTTGCCGATGGACGCCACCTGGATGGCACCGTCATGGGGGCCGACTCGGTCACCGATCTGGCTGTGGTGCGGATCCCCCATCTGGCGGATCTGCAGGCAGCCCCCCTGGGGGATTCCGAGGCCCTGGCCGTGGGCGACTGGGCGATTGCCCTGGGGAACCCCTATGGACTGGAACGCACGGTCACCCTCGGCATCGTCAGCAGCCTGCACCGCAACATCAACAGCCTGGGCTTCTCCGACAAGCGCCTCGATCTGATCCAGACCGATGCGGCCATCAATCCGGGCAACTCCGGCGGCCCCCTCGTGAACGCCGATGGCGAAGTGATCGGCATCAACACCTTGGTCCGGGCGGGGCCCGGGGCTGGCCTTGGCTTCGCCATCCCGATCAACCTGGCCAAGGGCGTGGCTCGCCAGCTCAGCACCGGCGCGAGCGTCGTCCACCCCTATCTGGGGCTCCAACTGGTGCCCCTTACGGTGCGCCGCGCCAAGGAGAACAACGACGACCCCAATGCCCTGCTGCGGCTGCCGGAACGGGACGGGGCCCTGGTGCAGAAGGTGCTTCAGTCGAGTCCGGCGGAGGCTGCGGGGTTGCGTCGGGGGGATTTGGTGGTGGCCGTGGCCGACCGGCCCATCAACGATCCCTCCGAGCTGTTGCAGGCGGTGGAGGCCTCCAAGGTGGGGGTGGGACTGCCGGTCACGGTCCTGCGCGGCGAGACGGAACTCAAACTTTCCATTCGGCCGGCGGCCTTGCCCCAGGCTGGTTGAGCCGCCCAGCCCCCCCTTGCTACGGTCACGCGCCTACGCAAGCGCGCCATGTCTGATCTTCAGGACCGCATGAAGGCGGCGGTGGCAGCGGCGGCCGTGGAGCAGATCCAGGACGGCATGGTGCTCGGCCTGGGCTCGGGATCCACCGCCGCCCTGATGATCCGGGAACTGGGGGCTCGGTTGCGGCGGGGCGACCTGAGCGACATCACCGGGGTCACCACGTCGTTCCAGGGTGAGGTGCTGGCGGCCGAGCTGGGCATCCCCCTGCTCAGCCTCAATGCGATCGAGCGCATCGATCTGGCCATCGATGGCGCCGACGAGGTGGACCCCCACTTCCAGCTGATCAAGGGGGGCGGAGCCTGCCATGTGCAGGAGAAGCTGGTGGCCCGGAGGGCCGACCGCTTTGTGGTGGTGGTCGATGCCAGCAAGCTCGTGGACCGGCTGAATCTGGGCTTCCTGCTGCCGGTGGAGGTGCTGCCGGGGGCCTGGCGTCAGGTGCAGGGCCAGCTGGGGGAGCTGGGTGGCGTCGCCGAGCTGCGCATGGCCGTGCGCAAGGCGGGTCCCGTGGTGACGGACCAGGGCAACCTGGTGCTGGATGTGAAATTTGCTGGGGGCATTGCCGATCCGCTGGGCCTGGAGGCCACGATCAACAACCTGCCAGGGGTGCTGGAGAACGGCCTGTTCGTCAACCTCACTGACCAGGTGCTGGTGGGGGATGTGATCGATGGCGTGCCCGGCGTGCGCGACTTGGAACGCCGTTAGGCGTCAGTCGAGCCGGCGCCGCACGGACTCGGCATGGCTGTGGAGCCCCTCGCTTTCGGCCAGGGCGATCACGGCCCCTCCCGTGGCCTCCAGGGCCTGGCGGTTGAACTGGATCAGGCTGGTGTGGCGTAGGAAGGTTTCCACGCTCAAGGCCCCCGCGAAGCGGGCCGTGCCTGAGGTGGGCAGGGTGTGGTTCGGGCCCGCCAGATAGTCCCCCACCGCTTCAGGGCTCCAGGCCCCCAGAAAAATGGCCCCCGCATGCTGGATGCGGCCAGCCAGGGCCTCGGGCCGTTCCACCAGGAGCTCCAGGTGTTCTGGGGCGAAGCGGTCGCTCAGTTGGGCCGCCGCCTCCAGGGAGGGGCAGAGCACGATCAGGCCCCAGTCCTTGAGGGCGGCGCGGCAGAGCTCGGCACGGGGATGGCTGGCCAGTTGCTTCGCCAGTTCTCCGGGTACGGCCTCGGCCAGATCGGCGCTGGTGGTGAGCAGGATGGCCGCCGCCAGGGGGTCATGCTCCGCCTGGGCCAGCAGGTCGGCCGCCACCTGGTCGGCCCGGGCGCTGTGGTCGGCGATCACCAGTACCTCGCTGGGGCCAGCCAGCGAATCGATGCCCACCACTCCGTAGACAGCTTTCTTGGCCAGGGTTACGTAAAGGTTCCCAGGGCCCGTGATCACATCCACCCGCGGGATGGTGGCCGTGCCGTAGGCGAGGGCGCCAATGGCCTGGGCCCCCCCCACCCGGTAGATCTCCTCCACACCGGCCAGATGGGCCGCCGCCAGCACCGTGCCGTTGATCTTCCCCTCGGGGCCGGGGGGGGTGACCATCACCAGCCGTTTCACCCCCGCCACCTTGGCGGGCACGGCATTCATCAACACGGTGCTGGGGTAGGAGGCCCTGCCGCCCGGTACGTAGAGGCCGGCCCGCTCCACCGGCCGCCAGCGCCGGCCCAGCCGTTCTCCATGCACGCCCTTCACGTCGAGATCCCGGGGTTTCTGACGCTGGTGGAAATCGAGGATGCGGCGGTGGGCGTGGCTCAGGGCCGCCCTCAGATCCCCCGGGCAGGCGTCCCAGGCTGCCTGGAGCTCGGTGGCCGGGACGCGCAAGGGGTCCGGCCGGATGCCGTCGAAGCGTTCGCTGAACTCGAGGAGGGCCCCATCGCCCCGCAGCTTGACTTGCTCAAGGATTTCGTCCACCCGATCGGCGGCTTCCCGGCTCTGGGCGCCTCCGGTGCGCTGGGCAATGGCCTCCAGCCGATGGCCCGCGGCCTCCCCATCGTCCAGCCGGGTGACCACCAAGGGCTCCTGGATCGGGGCGGAGTTCGTCAGGGGGCTGGCGGCCACGGTCCCCGTTCAGGGTGCGAAGGATCAGGCTAGGCCCAAGCGGATGAGGGGTGGTGGGGGAAGGGGGGGGAGGTACGATCTTCTTTTGCTCCGTCAGCGCCGAAACCGCCTGTGGCCAATAACACCTCTTCGAAGAAGCGCATCCTGATCGCCGAGCGCAACCGGCTGCAGAACCGCACCTACAAATCGGCTGTGCGCACGCTGATCAAGCGCACGATCACGGCCGTCAGTGCCTATTCCCAGCAGCCCGGCGATGCCACCAAGCAGGCCGTGCAGACCAGTCTCAACGCCGCCTTCAGCAAGATCGACAAGGCCGTGAAGGTGGGGGTCCTGCACCGCAACACCGGTGCGAACCAGAAGTCCCGCCTCAGCGCCGCCGTTAAGAAAGCGATCGAGCCAGCCGCCGTCTCCGCTTGAGCCGATGACGGCTGCGTTGTCGCCATCGCAGGAGCTTTCCCAGCCCCAGGTCTCTCCGGTCCTGGTGGACAGCCATTGCCACATCGTCTTTCGAAATTTCGACGACGATCTCGAGCAGGTGGCCCTGCGCTGGCGGGAAGCCGGAGTGGTCTCCTTGCTTCACGCCTGTGTTGAACCATCGGAGATTCCTGCGATCCGCGCCCTGGCGGACCGCTTTCCCGAGCTGCGCTACTCCGTCGGTGTCCATCCGCTCGACACCCAGCATTGGCAGCCGGACACCCAGCAGGTGCTGCGCGAAGCGGCCCTCGCCGATCCGCGCGTGGTGGCCATTGGCGAACTGGGCCTGGATCTCTTTCGTGATTCCAATCTCGAGCAGCAACTGGCCGTGCTGGCACCCCAGCTGGATCTGGCGGTGGAACTGGATCTGCCGGTGATCATCCACTGCCGGGACGCCGCTGAACCGATGCTGGCGGAACTGCGCCGGCTGCGGGCCCTTGGCCGCTGCCCCCGGGGAGTGATGCATTGCTGGGGTGGCACACCCGAGGAAATGGCCGCTTTTCTGGAACTGGGTCTGCTGATCAGCTTCAGCGGCACGGTTACCTTCCCCAAGGCGGAGGCCACCCACGCCTGTGCCCGCCAGGTGCCATCCGATCGTTATCTGATCGAGACCGACTGCCCATTTCTGGCGCCTGTGCCCCGCCGGGGTAAGCGCAACGAACCTGCCTTTGTCGCCGCCGTGGCCCAGCGGATGGCGGAGCTGAGGGGCGAGAGTGTGGAGCAGGTGGCCCGTGCCAGCACGGCCAATGCTTCCAGCCTCTTTGGGCTGCCGGTTGCCAGTGTATGATGATTAATTGGCCTGGCAGCGAAATCGACTTCCGTTCGTGCTTCTGCCTTCCGAAAGCGTCCACCACCAATTTCGGTGCTTTGTCGTCGTCGGCAGTCCTGATCCGAGCTCTCTAGGCATCGCCGCGCCCCAGCCGTCCCTGCGAAGGGACGGCTGTTCGCGTGGGAGCTCCAGGCCATTCCCCCCTTTCAAACCGTTCCTGCAGGACACCGCATGAGCAGCGCGATCCAGGTCGCCAAGACCGCCACGTATCTCCCCGACTTGGTCGAGGTGCAGCGGGCGAGCTTCAAATGGTTCCTGGAGAAGGGCCTAATCGAGGAGCTTGAGAGCTTCTCGCCGATCACCGATTACACCGGCAAGCTTGAGCTGCACTTCATCGGCAGCGAGTACCGGCTGAAGCGTCCCCGCCACGATGTGGAAGAGGCGAAGCGGCGCGATGCCACCTTCGCTTCCCAGATGTATGTCACCTGCCGCCTCCTCAACAAGGAGACCGGTGAGATCAAGGAGCAGGAGGTCTTCATCGGCGAACTGCCGCTGATGACCGAGCGGGGCACCTTCATCATCAACGGCGCTGAGCGGGTGATCGTCAACCAGATCGTGCGCAGCCCTGGGGTTTACTTCAAGGACGAACAGGACAAGAACGGCCGCAAGACCTTCAACGCCAGCCTGATCCCCAACCGCGGGGCCTGGCTCAAGTTCGAGACCGACAAGAACGATCTGCTTCACGTGCGCGTCGACAAGACCCGCAAGATCAATGCCCACGTGCTGATGCGCGCCATCGGCCTGTCGGACAACGACGTGCTCGACAAGCTGCGCCATCCCGAGTACTACCGCAAGTCGATCGAGGCGGCCAACGACGAGGGCATCTCCTCGGAAGACCAGGCCCTGCTTGAGCTCTACAAGAAGCTTCGCCCCGGTGAACCTCCCTCGGTGAGCGGCGGCCAGCAGCTGCTGCACAGCCGCTTCTTCGATCCCAAGCGCTACGACCTGGGCCGGGTCGGCCGCTACAAGATCAACAAGAAGCTGCGGCTCACGATCCCCGATGCGGTGCGCACCCTCACCCCCGAGGACGTGCTCTCCACGATCGATTACCTGATCAATCTGGAACTCGACGTGGGCGGGGCCAGCCTCGATGACATCGACCACCTCGGCAACCGCCGGGTGCGCTCGGTGGGCGAACTGCTGCAGAACCAGGTGCGGGTGGGCCTCAACCGCCTGGAGCGGATCATTAAGGAGCGGATGACGGTCGGCGAGACCGAATCGCTCACCCCGGCCCAGCTGGTGAACCCCAAGCCCCTGGTGGCGGCGATCAAGGAGTTCTTCGGCTCCAGCCAGCTGAGCCAGTTCATGGACCAGACCAACCCCCTGGCCGAGCTGACCCACAAGCGCCGCATCAGCGCCCTCGGCCCAGGGGGCCTCACCCGGGAGCGGGCGGGTTTTGCCGTGCGCGACATCCACCCCTCCCACTACGGGCGCATCTGCCCGATCGAGACACCTGAAGGTCCCAATGCGGGCCTGATCGGGTCCCTGGCCACCCACGCCCGCGTCAACGAATACGGCTTCATCGAAACCCCCTTCTGGCGGGTCGATGACGGCATCGTGATCAAGAGCGGTGACCCCATCTATCTCTCGGCCGACCTCGAAGACGAGTGCCGCGTCGCCCCCGGTGACGTGGCCACCGATGCCACCGGCCGCATCACCGCCGAACTGGTGCCGGTCCGCTACCGCCAGGATTTCGAGAAAGTGCCCCCCGAGCAGGTGGATTACGTCCAGCTCTCGCCGGTGCAGGTGATCTCGGTGGCCACCTCCCTGATCCCCTTCCTCGAGCACGACGACGCCAACCGCGCCCTGATGGGCTCGAACATGCAGCGTCAGGCGGTGCCCCTGCTGCGGCCCGAGCGGCCCCTGGTGGGTACGGGCCTGGAAACCCAGGTGGCCCGCGACTCGGGCATGGTGCCGATCACCACGGTCAACGGCACGGTCACCTTCGTCGATGCCACGGCGATCGTGATCCGCGATGAGCAGGGGGTTGACCACATCCACCACCTGCAGAAGTACCAGCGCTCCAACCAGGACACCTGCCTGAACCAACGGCCGATCGTCCAGCAGGGCGACCCCGTGATCGCCGGTCAGGTGCTGGCCAACGGCTCCGCCTGCGAGGGCGGTGAGATCGCCCTCGGCCAGAACGTGCTGATCGCCTACATGCCCTGGGAGGGCTACAACTACGAAGACGCGATCCTGGTGAGCGAGCGGCTCGTCCAGGACGATCTCTACACCTCGGTGCACATCGAGAAGTACGAGATTGAAGCCCGTCAGACCAAGCTCGGACCCGAGGAGATCACACGGGAGATCCCGAACGTGGCGGAGGAGAGCCTCGGCCACCTCGACGAGATGGGCATCATCCGCATCGGCGCCTACGTCGAGAGCGGTGACATCCTGGTGGGCAAGGTGACCCCCAAGGGTGAATCCGACCAGCCCCCCGAGGAGAAGCTGCTCCGTGCCATCTTCGGCGAGAAGGCCCGGGACGTGCGCGACAACTCCCTGCGGGTGCCCAGCACCGAGCGGGGCCGGGTGGTGGATGTGCGCATGTACACCCGGGAGCAGGGCGACGAACTACCGCCCGGCGCCAACATGGTGGTGCGGGTCTACGTGGCCCAGCGGCGCAAGATCCAGGTGGGCGACAAGATGGCCGGTCGCCATGGCAACAAGGGCATCATCAGCCGCATCCTCCCCCGGGAGGACATGCCCTACCTGCCCGATGGCACCCCGATCGACATCGTGCTCAACCCCCTCGGCGTGCCGAGCCGGATGAACGTGGGCCAGGTGTTCGAGTGCCTGATGGGCTGGGCCGCCGCCCACCTCGATTGCCGGGTCAAGGTGGTGCCCTTTGACGAGATGTATGGGGCGGAGAAATCCAAGGAAACCGTGCAGGCCTACCTGGAGGCGGCCAGCCAACAGCCAGGCAAAGACTGGGTTTACAACCCCGACAACCCCGGCAAGATCCAACTGATCGATGGGCGCAGCGGTGAGCCGTTCGACCAGCCGGTCACGGTGGGTTATGCCCACATTCTCAAGCTGGTCCACCTGGTCGACGACAAGATCCACGCCCGCTCCACCGGCCCCTACTCCCTGGTGACCCAGCAGCCCCTTGGTGGCAAGGCCCAGCAGGGCGGCCAGCGGCTCGGGGAAATGGAGGTCTGGGCCCTGGAGGCCTACGGGGCCGCCTACACCCTGCAGGAACTGCTCACCGTCAAATCCGACGACATGCAGGGCCGCAACGAGGCACTCAACGCCATCGTCAAGGGCAAGCCGATTCCGCGCCCCGGTACCCCGGAGTCGTTCAAGGTGCTGATGCGTGAACTCCAGTCCCTGGGCCTGGACATCGCCGTCTATACCGACGCCGGCGAGGAAGTGGACCTCATGCAGGACGTCAACCCCCGCCGCAGCACCCCCAACCGTCCCACCTACGAATCCCTCGGCGTCGCGGATTTCGATGACGACTGATCGCTGATGCATCGGGGAGGGCTTCCTTTCTCCCCCGGATCCGACCGCTTCCTCGACCCCCGCGCGCTACTAGGCCATGACCAACAGCAATCTCCGCACCGAGAACCACTTCGACTACGTCAAGATCACGCTCGCTTCCCCCGAGCGGATCATGCAGTGGGGGCAGCGCACCCTGCCCAACGGGCAGGTGGTGGGCGAGGTGACCAAGCCCGAAACCATCAACTACCGCACCCTCAAGCCGGAGATGGATGGGCTCTTCTGCGAGAAGATCTTCGGCCCTTCCAAAGACTGGGAATGCCACTGCGGCAAGTACAAGCGGGTGCGCCACCGGGGCATCGTCTGCGAGCGCTGCGGCGTGGAGGTCACCGAGAGCCGGGTGCGACGTCACCGCATGGGCTTCATCAAGCTCGCGGCGCCGGTGTCCCACGTCTGGTACTTGAAGGGGATCCCCAGCTACGTGGCCATTCTTCTTGACATGCCCCTGCGGGATGTGGAGCAGATTGTCTACTTCAACTGCTATGTGGTGCTCGAAAAGGGTGACCACAAGGACCTCACCTACAAGCAGCTGCTGACCGAGGACGAGTGGCTCGAAATCGAGGACCAGATCTACGCCGAGGATTCGGAGATCGAGAACGAGCCCGAGGTGGGCATCGGTGCGGAGGCGCTCAAGCGCCTGCTGGAAGATCTCAACCTTCCCGAGATTGCTGAACAACTGCGCGAGGAGATCGCCGGTAGCAAGGGCCAGAAGCGGGCCAAGCTGATCAAGCGCCTGCGGGTGATCGACAACTTCATCGCCACCGGTGCCAGCCCGGAATGGATGGTGCTGGATGTGATCCCCGTGATCCCCCCCGACCTGCGCCCGATGGTGCAGCTCGATGGGGGCCGCTTTGCCACCAGCGACCTCAATGACCTCTACCGCCGGGTGATCAACCGCAACAACCGCCTGGCGCGGTTGCAGGAGATCCTTGCCCCGGAAATCATCGTCCGCAACGAGAAGCGGATGCTGCAGGAGGCCGTCGATGCCCTGATCGACAACGGCCGCCGCGGTCGCACGGTGGTGGGTGCCAACAACCGGCCGCTCAAGTCGCTCAGCGACATCATTGAGGGCAAGCAGGGCCGCTTCCGTCAGAACCTGCTGGGCAAGCGGGTCGACTACTCCGGTCGCTCCGTGATCGTGGTGGGCCCCAAGCTGAAAATGCACCAGTGCGGTCTGCCCAAGGAGATGGCGATCGAGCTGTTCCAGCCGTTCGTGATCCATCGCCTGATCCGGCAAAACATCGTCAACAACATCAAGGCCGCCAAAAAGCTGATCCAGCGGGCCGACGATGAGGTGATGCAGGTGTTGCAGGAGGTCATCGAAGGGCATCCGATCCTGCTCAACCGCGCTCCGACGCTGCACCGCCTTGGTATCCAGGCCTTCGAACCGAAGCTGGTGGATGGCCGGGCCATCCAGCTGCACCCCCTGGTCTGCCCTGCCTTCAACGCCGACTTCGACGGTGACCAGATGGCCGTGCATGTGCCCCTGGCGATCGAGGCGCAAACCGAAGCCCGCATGTTGATGCTCGCCAGCAACAACATTCTCTCGCCGGCCACGGGGGAGCCGATCATCACCCCGTCCCAGGACATGGTGCTCGGCGCCTACTACCTCACCGCCGTCCAGCCCGGCGCCACCAAACCCGATTTTGGCGATCGCAGCCGCACCTTCGCTGGCCTGTCCGACGTGCTCAGTGCCTTTGATGAGAAGCACCTCACCCTCCATGACTGGATATGGGTTCGTTTCACCGGTGAGGTGGACGATGAAGACGAAGCTGATGCGGCCCTCAAGCAGGAAACCCTCAGCGATGGCACCCGCATTGAGCAGTGGAAATACCGTCGCGATCGCTTCGATGAAGACGGTGCCCTGATCAGCCGTTACCTGCTGACCACCGTGGGACGGGTCGTCATGAACAACACGATCATCTCTGCCGTGGCCGCCACCTGAGATCCGGGCCGCACCGAACGCCCCCCACCTCCTTCCCCC
>Ga0194062_1001185_pt1 | contig 10967 bp, 9 predicted proteins | sample SepL2225m_MetaG_FD_155481 | JGI IMG/M metagenome (GOLD analysis project Ga0194062, IMG submission 155481) | Anoxic zone freshwater microbial communities from boreal shield lake in IISD Experimental Lakes Area, Ontario, Canada - Sep2016-L224-25m | ecosystem: Environmental > Aquatic > Freshwater >... | reverse complement strand
CATCTCTTGCCCGGTGCACTGACCCGCAATCAAGGGCTGCACTTTGTCTGCACCGATCAACCACTTATTGTGGAGAACACATCTACCCCGTGGACCTCTGGTTACACCAAAGGTGATCGTTTGGTGATTCCTATCAAGAACGGTGAAGGTTCATTCCAAGCAAGCGCCGAAACCTTGAGTGAATTGGAAGCTGAAGGTCGCGTTGTTTTGCGATATGCAGAGACAAATCCCAACGGTTCTAAGAACGATATTGCGGGTATTTCAAACGCGCGCGGCAACGTAGTTGGTGTCATGCCACACCCAGAACAAGCGATTGAATCTTTAACCGGTCCCAGCGTCGATGGCCTCGCCTTTTTCACATCTATCTTGCAGAGTTTGGTAGGTCGCTGATGGCTCTCGATACCGTTGCGATTGCAGCCGCCCAACCAGAGACAGTTCAACCCTGGCGTGAACTCGGCCTTAAAGAGGATGAGTACGCCCGGATCCGAGAGATCCTAGGACGCCGTCCAACATCCTCCGAACTTGCGATGTATTCGGTCATGTGGTCTGAACACTGTTCTTACAAATCTTCTAAGGTGCACCTCAAGCAATTTGGCGAGAAGGCTCCACACTCTGATGCGCTGTTAGTCGGTATCGGTGAAAATGCTGGCGTTGTTGATATCGGGCAGAACTACGCCATAACTTTCAAAATCGAATCCCACAATCACCCATCCTTTGTTGAGCCCTACCAAGGCGCTGCTACCGGTGTTGGTGGAATCGTGCGCGATATTTTAACCATGGGCGCGCGCCCCATCGCCGTTATGGATCCGCTGCGCTTTGGTCCTGCCGATGCCGTTGATACCCGACGTGTCCTCCCCGGAATTGTGGCCGGCGTTGGTGGATACGGAAACTGTTTAGGGCTTCCAAATATTGGTGGCGAAGTGGTATTTGACGCTACTTATGCTGGTAATCCCCTTGTGAATGCGCTCTGTGTCGGCGTAATGCGCCACGAAGATATCAAACTCGCAACCGCCCACGGCACCGGCAATCTCGTTGTGCTCTTTGGAGCGAAGACAGGTGGGGATGGAATCGGCGGAGTATCTGTACTCGCCTCTGAAACATTTGTATCAGGTAAAGCCGCTAAGCGTCCCGCGGTTCAAGTGGGAGATCCTTTCGCTGAAAAAGTTTTGATCGAATGTTCGCTTGAGATTTTCGCGGAAGATTTAGTTATCGGAATTCAAGATTTGGGTGGCGCTGGACTTTCATGCGCGACAAGTGAATTAGCTTCTGCTGGTTCGGGTGGTATGTCGATTCAACTCGACAAGGTTCCATTGCGCGATCCTTCGCTTTCTCCGGAAGAGATATTGATGTCGGAATCACAGGAGCGCATGTGCGCAATCATCGAGCCCATCAAGTTGGCGCGCTTTATGAAGATTTGCAAGAAGTGGGATGTCAACGCAACGGTTATCGGTCAGGTCACAGAGGGTAAACATCTTGAAATTACTTTTAATGGCGAGCTAATTGTTGACGTACCACCACGCACCGTCGCCCATGATGGTCCGGTTTATAACCGCCCGATGGCAAGACCGGCTTATCTCGATACTTTAAAGCCAACAACGCTTCCAGAGGTTGATGACGCTGCTGCGATTAAGTCCGAACTACTTGCGCTGATCTCTTCACCAAATATTGCTGATAAGTCCTGGGTCACCGATCAATATGATCGCTATGTTCAAGGCAACTCAGTTTTAGCGCAACCAGAAGATTCTGGAATGATTCGCATCGACGAGAACACCAATCTCGGCGTTGCGATTTCGACTGATGCGAATGCTCGCTGGTCTTATCTCGATCCCTACAACGGTGCGAAGTTGGCGATGCTTGAGTCTTGTCGCAACATCGCAACCAGCGGAGCAAAGCCGCTAGCTGTTACTAACTGCCTCAATTTCGGTTCGCCCGAAGATCCAGAGGTAATGTGGCAATTCGCCGAGACGGTGCGAGGTCTGGCAGATATCTGCTTAGAGATGGGCTTGCCGGTAACGGGCGGCAATGTTTCCTTCTATAACCAGACGGGAAGTGTTGCGATTCTGCCGACACCGGTAATTGCAGTCCTTGGCGTGATTCAAGATGTAACTACCCGAACCAAGATGGGTTTTCCAGCCGCTGGATTAAATATCGTCCAACTGGGCAATACTTCAGATAACTTCAGCGGTTCCGAGTGGGCGCACCTGCACGGCCAGATAGGCGATCGCGCCCCAACCCCAGATATCGCTGCGGAAGTTCGCCTGATCGATCTCCTACTCGAGGCGCAACCACTCTTTGAATCGGCGCATGATCTGAGTGATGGTGGATTAGCTGCCGCGCTTACCGAATCCACCCTGCGCAACAACATTGGCGCCACCATCGAACTTCCCGCAGCCTTCATCCCGGGAGGGGTCGCCGCTGGGCTATTCGCCGAGACCCCTGGTCGCGTCTTGGTATCCGTAGATCCAAAAAATTTCGATGCGCTGCGCGCATTAACAAAAGAGCGCGGGATCTCTTTTCATCCCATCGGGACATCAGGTGGGGATGCGCTTGTAATCAATGGCGCGACAATTCCACTCTCCGAACTGCGGCAGGCTCACACCGAGATCTTCCCAAGGCTCTTCGGTTAAGTAGCGATGATGGCGCGCGATCCCTTGGTTCTTTCCCAGGTCAAAGCGCTGCTCGATCAGATCAGTCAGATCGCTCCCGGTCACGCCGTCGAACTTCGGATACCTCCTTACGCCGCCATTCAATGTTGCGAGGGTCCAAAGCACACCCGCGGTACCCCACCTAACGTTGTTGAAATGGGAGCCGACGAATTTATGGCGTTGATCGATGGTTCACTGGATTGGTCGGATGGAATCAACGATGGGCGAATCACCGCCAGCGGAGAGCGCTCGGATCTTTCGCAGCTGTTTCAGCTAGCCGCGCAGACAATTAGGATTGCCGAGTGACAAAGCGCCCCGACGGAAAACTCACCTTTGAGACTTTCGCCGCGGAAAAAGGGCCGCAAGATGAATGCGGAGTCTTTGGAGTATGGGCACCTGATGAAGAGGTCGCGAAACTTACTTTTTATGGTCTCTACGCTCTACAACATCGCGGGCAAGAGTCCGCTGGAATTGCCACATCAGATGGAAAGCGCATCGTTGTTTATAAAGATATGGGTCTGGTCTCCCAAGTATTTACTGAGGCCGATTTAAAAACCCTCACCGGTAAATTGGCAATTGGTCATTGTCGCTACTCCACCACCGGTTCATCTACGTGGGCGAATGCGCAACCAACTCTGCGATCTACCGATCACGGAACGCTTGCTCTGGCACACAACGGAAATTTAACAAACACCGGCGATCTCGCTGAGGCTCTTGCAAAACTTGCACCCAAGAGTGATAACGATATGAACGCGACGACAGATACCGAGATCATGACCGCGCTGATCGCGGCCCAGAACGGCAAGAATTTCGAGAGCTCGGCGCTCGCTGTCTTGCCGCTACTCAAAGGCGCGTTCTCACTCGTCTTCATGGATGAGCACACCTTGTATGCGGCGCGCGATCGCAACGGTGTTCGACCACTTGTTATCGGCAAACTCGATCACGGTTGGGTAGTTGCATCTGAATCAGCAGCGCTCGACATTGTTGGTGCTTCTTTTGTGCGCGAAGTTGAATGTGGCGAATTTATTGCCATCGATGAGAATGGGCTGCGTTCTACCAAATGGGCCACCCCAGAACCAAAGGGTTGTATCTTCGAATATGTATACCTGGCCCGCCCCGATACATCGATTGCTGGCCGCAATGTGCACACCACCCGCGTCGCTTTAGGCGCACAGTTGGCCCGCGAGCACCCCGTTGTTGCAGATTTGGTAATCCCTGTACCCGAGTCAGGAACCCCAGCCGCAGTTGGATATGCGCAAGAATCCGGAATTCCATATGGCGCCGGCCTGGTCAAGAATTCATATGTAGGACGTACCTTTATTCAACCTAGCCAGACGATTCGCCAACTGGGAATCCGTTTAAAGCTCAATCCTTTGCGCGATGTCATTGAGGGCAAACGTATCGTGGTGGTCGATGATTCGATTGTCCGTGGCAATACTCAGCGTGCGCTGATCCGCATGTTGCGCGAAGCCGGTGCGCTAGAAATTCACGTTCGCATCTCTTCTCCTCCAGTTAAGTGGCCTTGTTATTACGGCATCGACTTTGCATCCCGCGCCGAGTTAATCGCTGCCGGTCTTGAAGTCGAAGAAGTTCGCCGATCTATCGGCGCAGATACCTTGGGCTATGTTTCTATGGAAGGTCTGATTGAAGCGACGACCATCGCAGAATCAAAGCTTTGCACCGCTTGCTTTACCGGCACCTACCCGATCGATATTCCAGCTGACTTATCTGCCGGAAAGAATCTGCTCGAGATTGTTAGCCGCTTCGAATGACTTCGTATGAAGCAGCTGGTGTGGATATTGAAGCTGGAGACCGCGCTGTTGCATTGATGAAAGAGCATCTGGCAAAGGCGCGTCGCTCGGAAGTCGTAGGTGATATCGGGGGCTTTGCCGGCTTATTCGATATCTCTGCACTAAAGAAATTTAAGCGTCCTCTGCTTGCCACATCGACAGATGGGGTCGGCACCAAGACCGAGATCGCTCGCCTGCTGGGAAAGTACGACACCATCGGTGAAGATTTAGTTGCGATGGTTGTTGATGATCTGGTTGTCTGTGGGGCAGAGCCACTCTTCATGACCGATTACATTGCAGTCGGAAAAGTTTTTCCAGAGCGGATCGCAGAGATCGTGCAAGGCATCGCCATCGGTTGCCAAAAAGCTGGGACCGCACTTGTCGGCGGTGAGACCGCAGAACATCCAGGTCTTTTGGCAGATGATGAGTTTGATATTGCGGGAGCGGCAACGGGCGCCGTCGATTATGTAAACTTATTGGGCGAACACCTGGTTCGCGCGGGTGATGTGATCATTGCGATGCCCGCCTCTGGTCTACATGCCAATGGATATTCTCTCGTGCGACATATCCTCAAAACTCGGAACCTCTCCTTAGACCACCACCTTGCAGATTTTGGAAAATCCCTCGGCGAAGTCCTGCTCACACCCACGGAGATCTATTCCCTTGACTGCCTCGCGCTACATAAAGGCTTAAGAGAGAATCTGCACGGATACGCCCACATCACCGGCGGGGGCATCGCGGCTAATACCGCCCGCGTGATTCCCACCCACCTGGCAGCCAGCTTTGATCGCTCCACCTGGTCTCTCCCCTTAGAAATGGAGTTTCTGGCCGGGCAAGGTGGGGTCGGGCAGGCCGATATGGAGAAAACTTGGAACTGCGGGGTCGGGATGGTCGCTTTGGTCGACCCGCTCGCCGCCGATCTGGCCCTGCGTAGCCTCGCCGCCCGTGGCATGCAGGCCTGGGTCTGTGGGAAAATTGAGCGTAGAACCGCCGAAAGTGGCTCTGCGTTGGTGGGTACTTACCAAGCGCGGTAACCTTCGCTCCTGACGAAATTTAAACTTAAGTATTGATACATAGAAGAAGGAGGTCTCGCTATGGGGCGTGGCCGACAGAAAGCAAAAGCGACCAGAGTCGCACGCGATCTTAAATATTCCGGTCCAGATATGGATCTAGAGCGTTTGGCGAAAGAGCTCCACGGTGAAACACCGGTTAGCACAGCGGTCACCGATGAGAGCGATGAAGATCCATACGCAGATGACAATTACGCCAAGCGCGCATAATTAATTCATCACTATTAAGAACTGATTCTTAATATGCGCCCGACTCCTTACGTTGCTTCCTTACGAGTCTATGAGCCGATGGATGCATTTGAGCCGGCAGAGCAATTGCGTTGGCAAGCAATACCGATCACTTCATCGACCGGGTATGACGAACAACTTCGCGCATTGCGTCGATTGATCTCTTCTGAGCCACCAGCACTTACCGCAGATGGTGCGCACATTTTGGAGATCGAGGGAAAGCGATACGCATCTCCATGGAGCACTGCAGCACGTTCGTGGGCTGCGCTCGCTACTTTTAAAGAGTCGATGCCACTAAATGTGGCCCGCTTCTTTGTTCCCTCCAATGTGGAAGAGGCGATCCTCATTAGTTCAGAGAGCGTCGAAGATAAAGTTCCACATATATTTACCGAAACTTGGATTATTCCTCCGCGCTGGTTCTCACTCTTCGAACCAGAAGAGCGCATTCGCGGGCATAACGAAGATGGTGCATTTACCGTTTTGCGCACCTCAATTTCCAATGCGAAGAAGCGTTGCATGTTCACCCATCAAAGCGTTGTGGGCGCATTTGGCAACGGTCCCATCGAGCAAGAGATTGCAGATCTATTGGAGTGGCTCACCATGTTCCATGCCGACTCTTTGGTGGAGTTGGATTACGGCGGGCTGGCCAGTTATCTGGAGCAGATCCTGAAAGAGGATGGCTTTGCAGGGCTAGAGGCTGATACCTCGATTGAGGATATTCAACTCTCTCTCCTTGGTCTGTCGACCGGCGATGGAGCGCAGGCTGGTCAGGGCTACGAGCGGCTGGTTTCACGTTGGCGGAAGGTGGCAGCGCTGGAGCAGGCCACTTAACCTGAGAAAAAAACCCGCTCCACCCCTTGTCATAACAGAGTGATAACGGGAATACTGCACCCATATCGGTGCGAAATGGACATTTCGCCGAATCACCAACGGGGGCGACGATGAGCGAACAAGAGACTTTGCTGACCCCATCGGAAGTCGCGGCGCTCTTTAGAGTAGATCCCAAGACAGTCACCCGCTGGGCCAAGGCCGGCAAGTTAACGAGTATTCGCACGTTGGGTGGGCATCGCCGTTATAAGGAATCAGAAGTGACAGCTCTTTTGAAGTCGATTCCAGGAACATCTTCTAACTAACTCATTAAGCGTGGCTCGGGACAGGATCGAACTGTCGACCTCACGATTTTCAGTCGCGCGCTCGTACCATCTGAGCTACCGAGCCAATAATTTAGATGTAGTAGCGACCCAGACGGGACTTGAACCCGCGACCTCCGCCGTGACAGGGCGGCGCGCTAACCAACTGCGCTACTGGGCCAAACTTATTTTCATAAGTTAGCTTTACTGCAAGTACTTCCGTACCCACCAACCGTTCCCAGTTGGCGAGAGTGCCCCCAACGGGGTTCGAACCCGTGTTACCGCCGTGAAAGGGCGATGTCCTAGGCCTCTAGACGATGGGGACTAGAAGCGAAGGCTAAGGGTATCGGACAGTAGCCCGCTATCAAAACCAGTAAAAAGCCCGCTAAATGCTAATTCAGAGCCCACTGTGTCGTGACGGTGACCGTTACATCCTGCTGGCCCAGGTCGATTTGAGCAGATGGAACAGCGGCATCTGACTTGTTCATCGTGGCCGCCATCATTGGTTGCGGGAAGGAGTTCTGGATCGACTCATCGATGGTGTTGATTTTGCCGAGTTTGGCTCCCGCCAAGGTGGCATAACTCTGCGCCTTTGCCTTAGCGATCGCAATTGCTTGCGCACGAGCGGTTGCTTCTGCTGCGCTCTCGTCAAAGACATATGAGTTAACGCCATTTACCTGCAGTGAATTACCGACCGCATTTTGAGAGGCGCTTACAATCGATCCGGAATTTGCCGCGCTACGAATAACCACACTGAATGCCTGTGAAGCTTGGTAGCCAGTTATTTTAGAAGTTCCATTTTGCGAATAGGAGTACATGGGATTGACTGTCAAAGTTTGAGTCTTGATGTACTTTGCTAGAACCCCAGAAGTTGTAAGTGTCTTACGAAAAGTATGTGCAGATTTACTTGTTGCAGATAGTGCTGCGCTACTTGATGCAGCGATATTTGTAACTGTGGCGTCCAAACGGACTGTGTCTGGAACTACCGTTGTCTTACCGGTTCCAGTGACATTCACAAAACGTTGCGCTGTCGAGGGATTTTGATGGATGGCAATTGCTAGCACCGAGAAGGTCAGAATTGCAAAGAAGATTCCGCGAAATATTTTCATAGTTAATCTTCCCACGCCGAACTGAGTTTTAGGCACGGATTTAATGAGAGAATGCTGTCATGACTTTTCTATCGATCTGCAGTACGGAGACGATAAAGAGCGCTGCCCTCTCACTCAAAAATGGGCACCTGGTCGCTTTCCCCACCGAAACTGTTTATGGGTTAGGGGCAGATGCTTCTAACCCCCAGGCAATCGCACGAATTTATGAAGCCAAAGGCCGCCCTTCCGACCACCCGCTTATCGTTCACATTGCATCAATTGATGCCATGGGGCAATGGGCCACTGAAATTCCTGGTTATGCGATCACCCTCGCTCGTGATTTCTGGCCCGGTCCGATGACGCTCGTTTTGCAACGGTCGGATTTGGCGCAGGACTTCATTACTGGGGGACAAGAGACCATTGGGTTGCGCGTTCCCGCCCACCCGGTTGCGCTCGCTCTTATCCAAGAATTCAACGCCATCGGCGGCAAGGGCATCGCAGCACCTAGCGCTAATCGATTTGGAGCGGTCTCTCCCACGACCGCCGATGCAGTCGATGAGGAACTTTCACCATTTTTATTTGAGGGCGACTTGATTCTGGATGGGGGACCCTCCCTTGTAGGAGTGGAGTCGACCATCATCGATTGCACTGGACCTACCCCCGCGATCTTGCGCTTGGGCGCCATCACCCCGCTGATGGTGGAGGAGAGCACAGGCCTCATCGCCCTAGAAGCCAACCCCGCCGAAATCAGGGTCTCGGGATCCCTTAATTCTCACTACTCGCCCAAGGCGAAGGTCCTTTTGGACGTTATTGCCGAGCCAGGAGATGGCCTGATCGCCCCGGACCAGATTCCGACCCCCAATGGGGTTATTCGCCTTTCTGCCCCTGGAACCATCGAGCAGTACGCCCGCGAGCTCTACCAGGCGCTGCGCAGCGCCGATCAGCGCGGCTTGAGCGTGGTTGTGGTCCTTCAACCCGGCGGCGATGGCCTAGCCGCTGCGATACGGGACCGATTACAGCGCTCCGCCTTCACCGAATAACACCAGAGACCAGCGAGGCTGACTCCCTGGGTTCTATACCATAAATTAGACTGCTTGTATGGCCATGACCGGTCCAAATATTAGGTAAAAGTAGGTACTAACCCTAGAATTGCGACCTAAATTACCTCACATTAAGGTTTCTAAATGTTATTTTCTCGCCATCAAAGCAGCTCGCGTATTCGTGCGCTTGCTCTGTTTTCGATGGCCGTTGCACTTATTTTCGCATCGAGTTCTTTACCTGCTTTAGCTTCAGAAGGCACGCATAGCGAATCCGAAGCCGCCGTGGCGACCCCGCAGACGGTGATTTTCGTGAACAACTGCCAAGTTGGTTGCGACGGGGTTATGGATCCACAAACTTCTTCTTCACCAGCAAATCTCATATTGAATACTTTCACTCAAACGGGGAAGGTATTTACCGGTTGGCGTGCCTCTGGTTCGACCGGGGATGAAGAAAACGGCTCGGGAGATGACAACGGAATTGATTCTGGTGAAAACCATCGAGGAGGCGCTGGAAGTTCTTCGACTTATCTCGACGGTGCCCTCTACGACTTTGGTTCATCAATCACTTTGTACGCGCAATGGGCAGATTTCGCTGGTTTACCTCAGACGATTAACGTCGGCACAAATTCATCTTCGCTGAGTTATTACCAGAGCGCGAACCTGAGCGCTGCGGGTTACTTAGGGACTGGCGCAATTTCATACAACCTTGTCAGCGGTACCTGCCAAATTTCTGGCTCAACACTGACTGCAACTGGTTCAACTGGCACTTGCCTGGTTACTGCGACAATCGCCGCTGATGTTGCGACTCCGACGCAATCTCCCGTGTATTCATCAGCAACGTCGTCATCAATATCCATCAATTTAACTCCAGCAGTTTTGACTGTCACTCCTGACAATCAATCTGTGATGTTGGGAATGCCGGCTCCAACTTACACATTTATGGTTTCTGGCTTTGTTAACAACGAAGACTCATATTCCGCTCTTGGCTATACAGAGCCAACCTGCACCTCTTCTTATACAACCAGCATGGTGGTTGCCGATTCGCCAGTTGCGATTACCTGCGATGGGGCAATAGCAACTAATTACACCTTTACATACTTGCCAGCGAGTTTGACGGTAATCCCTTATGTGGCTTACAAGGTCACTTATGTTGATCCCCAGGGATTAATTACTGGTGCCAGTCCAGTTCTGCCAACGCAGAGCGACGTTCCTGGTGGCACGACTTTTACTGTTGATACCTATTACTCCGACCCTGCCAACCAGAGTCAATTGCCAGTTTTAGCTGGTTTCAATTTTGGTTGGAACGATGGAACCAACGATTACTTACCGGGCGATTTCTCATTCCCAGTTAATAGTGATGTGACGTTGACCGCCGTGTGGATCGCTGCGACCCCGATTACTCCAGGTGGCGGCGGTACAAATGTGACCATAACTTTCGATCCCAACGGTGGAGATGGCGTTTCATATCCACAAATTTTCGCGCACGGAACTCCTGCACAGTTAATCCCAAATGTTTTCACTCGCGCTAGCTTCACCTTCATGGGCTGGAATTCTGCTGCCGATGGCAGTGGAACTTCGTACACCGATAGCGGTACTTATGGATTCAATGTAGCCACAACTCTTTATGCAATTTGGCGCGCCGGCTTAGTTACCACTTACACCCTTAACTACACCGCAGGTGCTCACGGATCGATCTCAGGTGCTTCATCGCAGACAGTTACCTCAGGTGCTGCAGGAACTTCTGTCACAGCCGTCGCCGCGAGCGGTTATCACTTCGTTTCTTGGAGCGATAGCTCAACAACCAATCCACGCACGGATAGCAATGTCACTGCTGATATCGCTGTGAGCGCTTCCTTTGCTCAAGATTCCTCACCTGTTATTCCCCCAACCACCTATACCTTGTCATACACGGCAGGTGCTAACGGTTCGATAGCGGGTACTGCTTCGCAAACAGTCGACTCCGGTGCATCTGGAAC
>Ga0194062_1001184_pt1 | contig 10973 bp, 11 predicted proteins | sample SepL2225m_MetaG_FD_155481 | JGI IMG/M metagenome (GOLD analysis project Ga0194062, IMG submission 155481) | Anoxic zone freshwater microbial communities from boreal shield lake in IISD Experimental Lakes Area, Ontario, Canada - Sep2016-L224-25m | ecosystem: Environmental > Aquatic > Freshwater >... | reverse complement strand
GGTGTGTACCATCGACTACTCCAACTTCGTCGGGCGTATCGGCATCGGTCGCGTCTTCTCGGGGACGTTGCACAACGGCGAGCGGATCCTCGTGGTCAAGAACGACGGAAGCCGCTATCAGGCCAACGTGAAGGACCTGTTCACGTTCGAGGGCATGGGGCGCCAGCAGGCCGAGAAGGTCCACGCCGGCGACATCTGTGCTGTTGTCGGAATCGAAGACGCCGACATCGGTGACATGTTCACATGTCGCATCGAGCCGGTTGTGCTCGACCCGATTCACGTTGAAGAGCCGACGATGTCGATCGTCTTCGCGCCGTCCACAAGCCCGCTGGTGGGCCAGGAGGGCAAGATCGTCGGCGGCCGCCAGATCAAGGAGCGCCTTGAGCGCGAGGCTGAGTCCAACATCTCGATGAACATCGCCGAGACCGAGGACAAGACCGGCATGGAGGTCGCCGGCCGCGGAGTGCTGCACCTGTCGGTGCTCATGGAGACGATGCGCCGCGAGGGCTACGAGTTCCAGGTCGGTCGTCCCCAGGTCATCATCAAGCGTGAGGGTGGCAAGAAGCTCGAGCCCATCGAGCAAGCTGTCGTCGACGTGCCCAGTGAGTTCGCCGGCAAGGTCATCGAAATCTTCGGCTCGCGCAGTGGCGAGATGAAGGACATGGTGCTTCGCGGGGACCACACGCACCTCGAGTTCAAGATCCCGACCCGCGGCGTCATGGGTCTTCGCACCCGCATCCTCAACGCCACCCGCGGCGAGGGAATCCTCTTCCATCACTTCAGCGAGTACGGTCCGTATCGCGGCGACCTTGGTGGTCGCCAGAACGGCTCGATGGTCGCGATGGCAACCGAGAAGTCGGTCGCGTTCGCACTCGACTCGCTGCAGCAGCGCGGCAAGCTGTTCATCGCTCCCGGCGTGGCCTGCTACGAGGGCATGATCGTTGGCGAGGCGGCCAAGGAGGGTGACCTCGTAGTCAACGTCGCAAAGGCCAAGGCGCTCACCAACATGCGTGCGGCCTCAGCGGACAGGGGAATCGTCCTGGCTCCGCCCATCACTTTCACGCTCGAGGAAGCGCTCGAGTACATCGAAGATGATGAGCTCGTCGAGATCACTCCGAAGAGCATCCGACTTCGCAAGCGGCTGCTCAGCGCGAACGATCGCAAGAAGGCGGGGCGCAGCTAGTCGATGCTGACGGCTCTCATCAGCACCGCTACGGCGGCGCTGTTCGGTAGCGCGGACTTCCTCGGAGGACTCGCAAGCCGCAAGAGCCCGGCGCTTCTCGTCAGTTCCGTGATGTTCGCGACCGGCGTCGTGGTGTTTCCTTTCGTGCTGCTCGTGGCACGCCCCGCACATGTGGGCATCGCCGATCTGGGCTTCGGGACCGTATCGGGCATCGTGGGGATGGTGGGCGTGCTGTCGCTTTACGCGGCGCTCGCCATCGGCCGCATGAGCGTGGTCGCTCCCATCTGCGCGGCGCTCAGTGGTGCGGGACCGGCGGTCTACGATCTGCTCACGGGCTCGCGTGTCGGCACGACCGGGTTGCTCGGCATGGCGCTCGCGATCGTGTCGGTCGTGGTGGTCAGCACCACCACCGGCACCGTCGAGGAGCACGGGATGCCGCCCAAGGCGGTGGGACTGTCAGTCCTCGCGGGCTCGTGCTTCGCCATCTCGCTCATCTCGCTTTCGATGACGTCTGCCGGCAGCGGCTTCGCGCCGCTTCTTGTTGCGCGCGTGATCGGTACGCTTGGCTTCGGAATCGCGCTGATCGTCCGGCGCAAGGAGATGTCCTTCGAGGTTGCCCCGGTGCGCATGGCGGTGTTCGCCGGCGTGCTGGACGCGACGGCCAACATCACGATGCTGACGGCGGTGCGCATCGGACCGCTTGCTGTGGCCTCGGTGGTGGGCGGGCTCTACCCGGTCGCGACGATGCTCCTTGCGCGCGTCGTGCTCGCCGAGCGCCTCAAGCGCCATCAGGTGGCAGGAGTGGCACTCGCGCTCGTTGCGGTCGTCCTGACGGCGCTGTCCTAGCGTCGTGCCGGCGGCGTTTCGACGCCCCTAGCTGCGCGGAGGTACGCGCACGGGCTGCGGACGGCGGGCGTTCGATGCCGCGGCGATCGCCGCCATGACCACCAGCGCGGTCGCGGTGATCTGCCAGAGCGGCAACCCTCGGGGAAGCGAAGTGCTACGCGCGGCGTCGCCTTTCGCGATGCGAGATCCACCGTTGTTGCCGATGGCCAGAACGCCAGATCGCAGCGCACGTCCGTAGTCGATGACGATGGGCCGCGACCCGGGGGTGTTCTTAATCGTGATCACCGTGGTGTTCGCCCCGATCTTGATGTTCGCGAGCGAGTGCAGTGTGGGCAGCTGCGAGCGTTGCACGGTGGTGCCGTGTGTCCCGGTCGCTCGGGCGCTTGCAACAGCGTCCGTCGCAGGGAGCGCGATCAACGCTGCAGTGATGGCGAGTATCGGGATGAAGCGGGATGGCACAACTACCTCCGATGGCGAGGGAAGCGGACTTTGCTCACCCGGAGTATCGGCATTGCGTTCGCTAGGCTGTGTGACTCCTGTCACGCTGCGCCCGGATTCACACTCCCGTCGCGAGCACGCGAGTTCGCTCTGAGCGGGTAGGTACTCTCCAGAACCGAGCAGCGTAGCCAGAACAAGATGACGAGGGAACGCGAAGAGGGAGCATCGATGAAGTCGGCACCCGGTGTCCGCATCTCAGTCACGAAGAACGGCCCCTACCTGCTCCGGGGCCCCGTGCCGCTCACCGTTGAGTCGATCGTGGTCGATTCGGACGGCGAGTCCGAGTCCTGGCGCGTCGAGTCGCACCTCGCGGACCGCGAAAGCTGCGGACTGTGCCGGTGCGGCCAATCCGAGAACAAGCCGCTTTGCGACGGGTCGCACGCGATGGCCGGGTTCGACGGTACCGAGACGGCGTCGCGTGAGTCGTTCGAGATGAGCGCCGAGATCATCGAAGGCGCCCGCCACGATCTGGCGGATAACAAAGCGCTCTGCGCCGACGCAAGGTTCTGTCATCGCTCGGGCAAGTTGTGGAACCGCATCCACGATGACTCAGACGAGGCCGCTGCTGTCGCGAGTGAGGAAGCAGAGCTCTGCCCATCGGGGCGCTACGTCGTCATCGAGAAGGGGTCGCGTGTGTTTGTCGAGCCCGAACTCGCGCCTTCGGTGGCATTCGTGCAAGACACCGGAACCGCGGTGAGTGGGCCTATCTGGGTTCGTGGTGGAATCGAGGTCGTGTCCGCCGACGGGCAGTCCTATGAGGTTCGCAACCGCGTGACACTCTGCCGATGCGGCCAGAGCAAGAACAAGCCGTTTTGCGACGGCAGCCACATCGAGTGCGGCTTCCACGACCACATGTGACGGCGCAATCCTCGCGGGAAGCTAGCGCGGCTCGGACTGACCAGCGAGCGCGAGTACCGCGGCGTAGCTGTAGGCGGCGAGTCCGGCTCGCTCTTTGTCGATGTTCTTGGTGAAGCGCGGGTCGTTGACCCAGATCGAGGCCATGTTGACGTAAAACTCCACCGGGCAGTCGTAGAACCACTTCGCGATGTGCAACCGCTTCTCCTCGGCGAGTGCGATGGCTTCTGGCGAGTCTGCGGGGACGCCCGCATCCATCAGCGCGATCAGCTTCGCTGTCGTTGCGTCCTGCTCGGCCTTCATCTGCGCCCAGTCGGCCTTCTTGTAGCGCTTGGTGCGCTCGGCTGACTGCTTGTAGGCGTCGGTCTCACCCCAGCGCTGCTGCGCCTCTTCCTCGTAGTCGGCCGGGGTGAACCCGTCGAACAGCGCGCCGAACATCTTCGAGGTCTCGTCTTCGCTCATCGGTATGCCTTCTTCCATCTCCAGGAGTTGCAGGTCGATCGCATCGATTGCCGCGGCGGTGCGCCGCGCCTTCTCGGACAGGAGGGTGCGCTGGGCTTCGAGTGCGCCGGCGCGGTCGAAGCCCGGGTTGAGGACGATCGTGCGGATGTCGGGCAACGCGAATCCCAGCTCGCGGAAGAGCAGCACCTGCTGGAGCCGCTCGAGGTCGCCGACGGTGTAGAGCCGGTAGCCGGCCTCCGTGCGACCGCTCGGCTGGAGCAGGCCGATCTCGTCGTAGTGATGCAGGGTCCGCACGCTGACGCGCGCGAGCCTAGATGCCTGTCCAACCGTCCACGCCATGGCACACCGCCTCCTTAGGAGACAGCGTAGACCCTCACGTTACGTAAGGGTCAAGCGTCAGTTTGCGATCGAGGAGGAGGCGGTGCGTCCGGGCGCGCGAAGCGCGAGAAGCAACGCCGGTGAAGCCCCCGCGAGCAGCATCAGCGCCGGCATCGCGATGCCGGAGTCTTCGGTGGCCCACGCGACGATGCTACCCACCAAGATGCCGAACAGCACCTCGCCGTAACCCGGTGCCTCCTCTACCGCGTGTCGGAGGAGCCGACCGGGGGCGAAGCGCAGGACACTGAGCGCGGTGGCCATCGCGATCGCCAGTCCCGTGTAGTTGGTCTGGGGCAGGTAGGCGAGGTTGTTCTCGAGCTTGCGTCGGATGAGTTCGGTGGTTCCGGAGACATCGCCCGCTAGGACGCCGCGGGCGAACCGAGCGAGATGGCCCTCCGCTCCGCCGGAGCGCATGAGGTCAAGCGCGGCGAAGGCGACGACAGCGGCCACCACCGCGAGCAAGGTCAGGCCCACGGTGCGCCAACCGAAGCGCACTCCGTTCAGCGACGCCCAGGCCAGACCGTAGGCGACGATGCCCCATACGGCCACGCCGGCGTTGGCTCCCAGGAAGGGAGCTGCCGCCGTCACCAGGACGAGGGCGCCGACCGCCGGCAGGCCCCATCGCCGGAGCGCGGCAGCGATAGTGGGCCGCTCCTCGAGCGTGTCGACGGCGAGCGCCACAGCCGCGATGGATGCGCCGACGAGAATCGCAGCACCCTCGTTGCCCATCCCGTAGTAGCGCCAGCCTGCGGCTACCGAGTATGAGAAGATGCCCGACTGGATCGGGGCCCCGAACCACTGGTCCGCGGTGACCACCAGCGACGTCAACGTGGTCAGGAACAGAGGGGCAGCAACGCGCACCGATGCGAACCGCAGCCTCACGACCGCTGCAGCGAGCGCGACGACAACGGTCGCTATCGCGAATGACCACGCAGCCGAAGCGACCGTCTTGGGCTGGCCGAACAGGAACATCAGCCAGCCGGCCGGAAGCCCGCTCAGCGCGATGATGAGTACACCCTCGCCGATCGCGCGAGCCGCGCCGACGGGTACGATCGCAAGCGCGACAGCCAGTGCGATCGCGCCGATCGCTGCGTAGCAGAACCAAGGTGCAAGCCAAGCGTCTCGTAGCTGATCGACCACACCCACGGCGTTGTTCGTCGCCGAGAGCTGCGCGATCAGTGCCGCCGGCCCAGCTGCGAAGGGTTTCGACGACAGCGGCTTACCGAGCATCTCGGCGGGCGTGGTTGCGCCGAGCGACGCGAGAATCGTCGGCGCGATGTCGAGGTTGGGCGCGAGTCCCGGTCGGTGTGTCGAGGACGAGATGATCTGTCCCTGGAAGCCTCCACCCGAGATGATGAGCGGCCCAAACTCGGGCGACTTGTACCAGCCCTTGTCGGTGGCCGCAGGTACCACGAGCAGCATGGTGTCGCGTCGGGGCCGCATGCGGATCTTCTTGTCGAGTACGCCCACTGTTGCGTCGAGCAGGCGCACCGCGTCGTTGTGACGACGCCGATACACCTCGGCTGGCGCTGTGGCATCGTGTGACCGCGACAGGTCGCCCACATCCACCACGATCAGCCCGGGAATGTCGGTGACGCCCTGGCCGATCGCGGCTGAGAGCTTGGCGAAGTCGGTCCTCAGCCCAAACGGTGCCTGCGCGTCGGCAACCAGCACATCGGCGTAGCTCGAGCTGACAGTGCCGCTCTCGTCTGTGGCTAGGAGTTCGGCCGGGCGAAGACGCCCTGAGGTGTCGGCGCCCGTATCTGAGGAGCCGGTCGCGAATGTGAACCCGCCCATTGCCCGAACGGCGCTGCCGAGCGACCCGAGCGTCGGTTTGGAGAGCGAACGGGCGTTGGCCTCGCGCGCCCGTTGCAGCGAGGCGGCGTCGATCGGTCCGCCCTCCGGGGCCTTGACCCAACGGCTCGCCGAGAGGGTCAGGGTGCCGCCGGCGAAGGTGGGCCATCCATTATCGGCGGTGTGGGCGTTCATGTTGCCAATCGCCCCGTCAGAGATAAGCGACCAGATCGCAGGCGTCTTCTCGGCGGAGATGTCGTCCCAGGTGAGGAAGGGAGCAAGGACGACCACGGCCGTGCGTGCGACGGGCGCCGGAGCTTCGGTGGCTGCACCGAGCGACGCAGCCGGCGTGCAAAGAAGCACGGCACCGAGGGTGGCCGCGCAGATAGCCAGAGCCCCCGCGCGAGGATGTCTCGACGCTCGGCTGTGAGCCTTGGGAATCACGAGAAGGCCGTCTGCGCCAGTTCCTGAATCGCGTTGCGGACCGGGACCGAGCCGAGCCAGTGGGACAGTGCCGCCTCGTCGATGCTCTCGGCGATGTCGTCGAGCAGCTCGAACGTAGCGATGTGCACGACGCCGTCCTCGTCTTCGGTCATCGCATCCGAGATGCGCTGCACGAACTCCTTGGCCTCGCCCTCGGGCTCGTCCTCGAAGTTCTCGAGCAGCACCTCGCGCAGCACGACTGCCGTTGCGGTCACGTACTCGCCCGGCGTAGGGCCGTCGGTCGCGTTGCCGTAGTCGATCTCGAAGGCGGCCATGATCACGCCCATGAGATCGGCCATGGGTCCCGAGAAGCTGACGTTGTCCCCACTGTCTTCCCACGGCATGCGCGCACGGTCCTCTCGGTTGACTGCGTTGTGCGAATCACGAGCCGCCGCGTCCTGACGGCCTCACCACTCTAGCATCCACGTGACCGGACGAACCCCTATTGCTGCTTGGGAGGAAGCGGCACAAACGCGCTCGTGCGCCCCTTGTAGGCCTCCCAGTCGGGATCACCAACATGACGCTTCTCGACAAGCGGAATGCCCGAGACGAACACCAGCAGCCACGTGATGACGAGCGGACTGACGAACGCGACCCATCCCCCAGGCACGCCGCACGCGATGATGGCGAGTCCCCACCAGACGAGCGACTCGCCGAAGTAGTTCGGATGGCGGCTCCAGCCCCACAGGCCGCGGTCCATGACGGGCCCGCGAGCCTCGCGCGGCTCGGCAAGAAACGCGGCAAGCTGCCGGTCGGCGGTCAGCTCGATAACGAAACCGCACACGGTGACGACGAGGCCGGCGATGGTCAGCGGCAGCGACGAAGGTACCGGGTAGGAGGCAAGTACGATCACCGGCGCCGACACGAGGAGCATGAAGAATCCCTGCAAGAGAAAGACCTGCAGGTAAGAGCGCAGGGCGACGTTCTTCCACTCGGCACGCCAAGCGGCGTAGCGGGGGTCCTCAGTTCGTCCGGGAGCGAAATCGCGATAGGCGACGTGCCATGCGAGACGCGTGCCCCAGAAGGTGATGAGGACGGCGAGCGGGATCATGTGCGACCCGGCCCAGGGCCGCATCGCGAGCCACCAGGCGAGCAGCGTGGGGCCGAGACCCCAGGCGACATCGGCGACGTCGTTGCGGCGCAGCATCAGCGCGAGCACGAACCACGCGCTCACGTACGCGATGAGGAACATGGTGCTCTCCCCAAACACCAGTGCGAGAAACAATGGCACGCGTTTTCCTCCTGTGGTGGAAACATCGGCGACCATGCCACCTTCGCATGCCGCTGCGTGCGGTTGTCTATCAGTACCGTGTTACCGTATCCGTGTTTTGCCGACTCGCATACCCGTTGCGACGAATGTCGCACTTCTCGGACGGAAGGCCTGCCCCGTGTCACGAACCACGCGCCTGATTCTCACCTTGCTTCCCCTCGTGCTGCTCGTAGCCCTTCTAGGCTACGCGGTCTTCGCGATGCTTGACGTGCAGAAACTCACCCTGGAGACGACCGGGCCCGCCGAGCCTGCGGTCCAGACGGCCGATCCGGGCACGGCGAAGCCGCTCAACCCGGCGGCCCCCCTCATCATCGCCGAGACACTCGAGCCCACCGGTTCGCGAGCAAAGCGCGGCACCATCGTATTCGACATGGCGCACTCCGAGGTGTTCGGCCCGCAGGACACGAGCGAGCTCGGTCAGTCCAAGGCGGTCGCGCGGATGCGCGATGCCGGCTACGCGGTTCGCGTCACGACCGAGAGGGTCTCGGCCAAGACGCTGGATCCGAGTGTCGTAGCGGTCTTCCTTCCGGGGCCCATGGTGCCGCTCAGCGACGGGGAGCGCACCGCGCTGGATGACTTCGTCCGGCGCGGCGGGACAATGATCATGACCATTCACGTGCCGTTTCCGATTCTTGGGACCCCGGCGCGCTACGGGCTGCCGGTTGGCACGGGCGTCATGGTCGACCCCACGGCCCAGGGCAATCCGGGGATATGGGACACGAAGGTCATCAAGGAGGATCCCGTGACAAAGGGGGTCGGTATTCTCAGCGTGGTGTCCGGGTGGTCGGTGAGCACATCGAAGTCCGAGATCGCCGATCCGCGTATCGTCATCGAAGCGCCGAAGGGCGTTGTCGTCGACGTGAACGACGACGGTGTCTTCGACGGCAAGGATCCGCAGCCTCCGTACGGGGTCGTCGGGGTCGCGGCCATCGGTTCGGGCCAGGTGGTAGTGCTTGGGGACGATGCTATCTTCGCCAACGTGGCGATTGACTCCAACGACAATGCCAAGCTCCTAGACAACCTGCTCGAGCTGGTATCCGCGCCCAAGCCCACCTAGCTCGGCTGTTTCCGACGTAGGCAGATGCGGGAACGAACCCTCAGACGAAGGAAGGTGGGACCATGATCACTCGTGAAGAGATGCTCGCCCGCAAAGATGAATGGCTCGAGCGCAAGGACGAGCTCAAGGAGCGCTTTGTGGAGCGCATCGACGACCCGGCGGTCGATGCGGCCATCGGGCTCTCGCTCGTTGGTGCTGGGCTGGGTGCCGTCATCATCAGCCTCGTGCAAGGAAAGCGCAGCGCCTGGGTCTACCTGCTGCCGGCCGTCTTCATCCTGGGTGGCATTGCCGTCATCAGCGGGGGTGCCGTGAGCAGACGTTCGGACCGCATCACAAACGCCGAGGCGGTCGTTCGCGAGCAGCTTGCCGCGCTCGATCCGATCGCACGGGCTCAGGTGCTCAAGAGCGCGGCGAGCGAGACGTTCGCTCCCTTCGTCCACCACAGCGCGAACTAATCGGCGCCGATGCCCGGATCGTGGCAGACCGAGCGGCTGCTGTTGCGCGAGCTCGGTCCTGAGCACGCGGGCGCCGTGCGTGACTACGGTCTGCGTTCCGCCGTATCGCATCTCGAGTGGGACCCGCGCCGCCCCGCAGACTACTGGGAGCTGCCCATCGTTGCCGAGCGTCTTCACGAGCAGCTCTCTGAGGCGCGCGCCGGCACCTCACTTTGCCTGTGCATCTCCGCGGCGAGCAATCCCGACGCCGTCATCGGCGTGGTGAATCTTCGCAACATCATCCGTGGAGCGCTCATGTCCGCGCACGTGGGGTACGCGCTCGCGCCCGAGGCGGTAGGCCAGGGCTACATGACCGAGGCCGTGGACTGCGTCGTGCGCGTCGCATTCACCCAACTCGGACTGCACCGCCTCGAGGTCAACATCATGCCCAGAAACACACGCTCGCTCGGGGTCGCGAAGCGTACCGGTTTCACCGAGGAGGGTTACTCGACAGGCTACCTGCGCATCAATGGCCGCTGGGAAGACCACGTCCGCCTGGCACAGCTCAACGAGGCCGCCTTGTGAGCGCGCTGAACCACGAGGCAGATCGCCCGCCGCTTCTCGAGCTTGCCGGTGCGGTCGTGGTGCGCGCCGGCCGAGCGATACTGACCGTCGACTCGTTTCGGATCGTGGAGGGCGAGCGACTCGTCGTCCTCGGACCCAACGGCGCAGGTAAGTCCACGCTCATCAAGCTGCTCACGAAGGAGATGCTGCCGCTGTGGGCCGACCCGCCGCCGGTGCGTTTCCTCGGTGAGCCGCGCTACGAGCTGCGCGAGGCGCGCAAGCTACTGGGCGTGGTGTCGGCGTCGGCGCAGGACGAAGCCGATGTGTTGCTGCCGGCGCGCGAGGTGGTGCTGGGCGGGTTCTTCGGAGCGCTCGGGGTGCCGAGTCACGTCAGCGTCACGGAATCGCAGCGTGAGGCCGCGATGCGCGCGCTGGCCGAGCTCGAGGTCGCGCACCTCGCCGACCGCGTGATGACGACGCTCTCGACCGGGGAGGCGCGCCGCGTGCTCTTCGCTCGTGCGCTCGTGCACAATCCTGCGGTGCTCGTGCTCGACGAGCCGTGCGCCGGGCTCGACCCACACGCGGCCCACCACGTGCGGCGTGCGTTGCGCACGCTGGCGCAAGGCGGACGCTCGATCGTGCTCGTGACTCACCACGTTGAAGACATCGTGCCCGAGATCGACCGGGCGGTGCTGCTCAAGGACGGGCGCATCGTCGCGGATGGAGCGAAAGCCAAGATCATGACCGCGCAGACGCTCGGCGAGCTCTTCGACATACCTGTTGAGGTCGAGGAGCGAGAAGGCGAGTATCGTCTGTGGTAGCGATCGGACGGAGTTCGTGAAGGGACGCACCACGTATGGCGATCGTTGAGGTCAGCGGGCTGACGAAGGTCTACGGGAGCGGCGATACGACCGTCACCGCGCTCGATCATGTCGACTTGGCGGTCGACGCTGGCGAGTTCGTGGCGATCATGGGGCCGAGCGGCTGCGGGAAGTCCACGCTCCTGAACCTCGTCGGCGGCCTGGACAAGCCCACGAGCGGTACCGTTCGTATCGGCGGGGACGACATCGCGAAGATGGACGACGCGACCGTCACAAAGATGCGTCGACGGCGCCTCGGCTTCGTCTTCCAGTTCTTCAACCTCATCCC
>Ga0194062_1001183_pt1 | contig 10977 bp, 8 predicted proteins | sample SepL2225m_MetaG_FD_155481 | JGI IMG/M metagenome (GOLD analysis project Ga0194062, IMG submission 155481) | Anoxic zone freshwater microbial communities from boreal shield lake in IISD Experimental Lakes Area, Ontario, Canada - Sep2016-L224-25m | ecosystem: Environmental > Aquatic > Freshwater >... | reverse complement strand
ACAATAAGGATCACCATAAACAAGGTCACTTTTGCACCAGTGAAGAGTATCGAAAATGTTACAACTTCCAGTTTGCCAGAGGCTCCGTTGTAATCAAGAACGATCCCCAATATCATCAGCGAAATGATATCATTGAAAATTGCGGCAGAGATGATCCTCTGACCCACATCCGTTTTTAGTTTTCCAAGGTCCATCAGGATCCGGATACTTACAGGGAGTGCAGTAATGGCAATACAAAGGCCTAGGAAAATCGTGAAAATATTGCTGAAGTGGAACAGGAGACCTATAAGAAGGCCGCTTCCGAAAGGGATTAAAAAACCAAGGAGCGCGATCCATAAGTTTTTTCCGCGTATGGAATTCCTTATTTCTTCCGCTTCAATATCCATCCCCGCCATCAGGATCAACAGGAAAACACCCAGGTCGGCAATGGGTTTAATATCACCAACAACCGGAACAATATTAAACAGAGAAGGACCAAGAATTACCCCGGCAAGCACCTCGCCTATCATCGCAGGTTGTCCGAGTCGTTCGGCTACTTCTCCCAGAACTTTTGCTGAGAGTAATAGGATCAGCAGGTTGACGATGAATGGCAGCTGGGTGTGAAAAATATGGAACATACGTTATCATGGTCCTAAGAGGATGCAAAATTAGTCTTTTCTGATTTGCAAACCGATGTATTACTCTACCTTTGCGGAGTGGAGCATGATTTTTTAATCAATTTCGGGATTTTTCAGACCTCAGCTGTTGAACTTGGTGCTGTTTTATCGGGCCTTGTCAGTGTTTGGCTTGTCAAGAAAGAAAATGTATGGGCATTCCCAATCGGCGGAGTCAGCGTACTGCTGTCGGCCTGCATTTATTTTAAGGGCAATATATATGCCAATGCCGGGATAAACGTTTTTTACTTCATTATGAATATTTATGGCTGGTATAACTGGCTCAGAAAAACCAACGGGGACAAACATATCATGATCACTTCCTGCAGCCGGAAGGAAATGACGGTCTATATAGGACTAATCATCCTGTTGTTTTTCATACTGTGGTACTTCCTGCGAAAGATGCCATATAATCAATATGCCTTTTACGATGCTTTTACATCCTCCCTTTACGCAATTGCCATGTGGCTGATGGCCACGAAAAAAATTCAGCATTGGATGCTCTGGATCATAGGGGATGTAGTGATGATCACTCTCTGCATTTTTCTGAAGTGGTATTTTCTTGGCTTCCAGTACCTGGTGTATACCGTAATTGCTACTCTGGGATGGATGGAATGGAAATATAAAATCAAGGGTACACAAACGTATTGATTTCTGGAGAAGCTCAGGAAAATAGCGGTCACAGGTCCCGAATCGACGGGAAAATCAATGCTTGCTGCTGATTTGGCGAAGTTTTACGGGACCAGCTGGGTCCCCGAATATGCCAGGTATTACCTTGACATCAACGGCCCCGGATACAGGGAAGAGGATATTCTGACTATTGCAAAAGGCCAGCTCGGATGGGAAACAACAGCAGGGAAAAACGCTTCGGATTACCTCTTCTGCGATACCGAATTTATCGTAACCAAAATATGGAGCGACGTTAAGTATAAACGATGTCATCCCTGGATCCTCAGCCAGATTGAACAAAATGTTTACGATCTGTATCTTTTATGCGATATTGACCTGCCATGGGAATTCGATCCGCTAAGGGAGCACCCTGAGATGAGAAAAGAACTTTTTGAGCTATATTGCAGGGAAATAACATCGCGGAATTTTCCGTTTTTTATTATCCGCGGATATGGCAGCGAAAGGCTGAATAACGCGATCAAACTAATTGACAGCTTCTTTAAGGGAAAATATGATTGACGCAATTCCGGAACCTGATAAACAGGACCAGGGTCTGAGAATACTGTTCGTTCCGCGATGGTATCCGAACCGCTGCGATCCTATGCCGGGCCTTTTTATTCAAAGGCAGGCTGAAGCTCTTGCAAAACGACATTCTGTTCAGGTTATTTCGGTCCACCCGGATCCCTCCTGCTTAACAGCATATGAACTGGTCCATTCGGTCGAAAACACCGTGAAGACCTGTCGTGTCTATTACAGGACCGGAAGTAAACTTCCTGTTTTATCTAAACTGGTCAATTTCTTCCGTTACATCAAAGCACACCATCTCGGATATACCAGCCTGGAACCTTTCAAGGTTGATATTATTCATGGGCATATTTTAACCCGTGAAATTTTCTTTGCATGGTTCATGTCCCGTAAACAAAAACAGCCATATCTGATCTCAGAACACTGGTCAAGGTATTTTCCTGAAAATGGTACTTATAAAGGTCTGATAAGAAAATGGCTGACTGAATCTCTGCTTAAAAAATCTTCCGGGCTCATCGTTGTTAGTGATTCGCTTGCCGAAGCTATGAAGTCCTCCGGTCTGGTCCATCCCAATACCTTTGTCGTTCCCAATGTCGCAGATAGCTCGGCCTTCCTGCCTCCTCAGAACAAGCCGGTAGTAAAACAAGCTGTCATTCTGCATGTCTCCTGCTTTGACGACAAGTCGAAAAATATTTCAGGGTTTCTTGAAGCCATTGCTGAATTAGCTCTTCGCAGGAATGACTTTAAAGTGGTTTTGGCCGGCGAAGGCCCCGATCATATGGCTATGCGTGACTACGCCTTAAGGCTTGGTTTGAATGAACAAAGTGTTGTATTTACCGGGCTTGTGCAAAACGCTGAACTCTTAGGTTTGTACCAGTCGTCATCTTTTTTAGTACAAACGAGTCGATATGAAACCTTTGGAACTGTCGTGATTGAGGCTCTCTGCTGCGGTCTTCCCGTGGTTTCAACAAATACAGGTGTGGCCGCCGCTGTGATCAATGAAAGTAACGGAATCATCATCCGGAAACCTAATACTCCTGAAATTGTTATGGCAATTGAGAAAATGCTCAATAATTATTTTACCTTTGAAGGGAATAAAATACACAAAACAGTAGCTCATATGTTTTCCGATGAAATGATTTGTGGAAAACTGACAGCTATTTACGATGAAATCAAAACTCAATGCCTGAAGGATTAAAATTCGGGGTGATGTGCACCGGTACAGTTTTTCAGAAATGGCAGGCTGAGGCTATACGGTTGCTGATACGGAGCGGTCATACCCCTTTATTACTAATTGTTGATCAACGGGCTGAAGAGGTAAATAAATCTCTGAAACCTGGTAAAAAGAAGCATCCCTATTCGTTTCTTTGGCGCTTGTCGGCCAAATTATTATTCAAACATGCTCAAAAAGAGCCTGTTCAAATGGAATCAGAGCTGAAGCATGTCCCCCTTAAAGTTTGCTCTGTGATCGAGAATAGTTTTTCCGAATATTTTTCCGACCCTGACCTTAACGAAATAAAATCGGCTGATCTCGATTTTATCCTTCGTTTCGGGTTTAATATTTTAAGAGGAGGTATTCTGAACGCCGCTAAGTTTGGTGTTTGGTCTTTTCATCATGACGATGAAGAAAAATACCGTGGAGGTCCCCCTGGCTTCTGGCCGATTTATTTTAATGATCCTGTAAGCGCTGGCATAATGCAACAACTTACCGAACGCCTGGATGCAGGGATCATACTGAAAAAAGCCTGGCTTAAGACACTTATGCATTCATACAGGACTAATCTTGATGTGTTATTGCTGATCTCCTCTGCCTGGCCTGCCGATATGGCAAATCAGATCGTCGCTTCAGGGTATCATGCAAAGAACCACTCACAAACTACCGCACCTATATATAAAGTTCCGGGAAACCGAAAAATGATGGTTTTTCTTCTGAAACTGCTGAAGAACAGAGTCCGTTTTTATTGGAACGACTTGTTCAGGGCCGAACGCTGGAATATAGGTATTCTCAACCGTTCAGTGCAGGAACTTGTATTTACCGATAAAGAAGTGAACAGGGAAGATGTGTTGTGGATGAAAGAGAGGAGTTCACGCAATTATTTTGCTGATCCGGCCGGATTTATTGAAGAAAACAAGGTACATATTCTGATGGAGGACTATTCGTACGCCGACAATAAAGCCCATATCTCAGAGGCTGTTTTTGACCCATTATCAAACAGCTTTTCCGTGCCTCTTAAATCAATTGAAACCAAAGAACATCTGTCATATCCGTTTATATTTGTTTACGGCGAAGATATTTACTGCCTGCCCGAATCCTACCGTCATGGTTACATCGGCTTGTACAAACGCAATTATTCAGAAGGTATCTTTGTTGAAGACCATGTTTTACTCGATCATATTGATGCGGTAGACCCTACCCTGATAAACCATAATGACAAATGGTGGCTGTTTCTTACATTGAGAAAATATTCCAATACGCATCTTTATATTTATTTTGCTGATGAACTCAATGGGGTATATAAACCTCACCCGGCAAATCCTGTAAAGATGGACGTAAGGTCAGCCCGTCCGGCAGGACTGCCTTTTCTAAATGAAGGACAACTATACCGGCCTGCACAGGACTGCTCCGAATCATATGGGCGAAGGATTTCAATAAACAGGATCGTCACACTAACCGAAACTGAATTCAAAGAAGAATTCGTGAAATACGTAGGGCCTTTAAAGCATTCCAGGTATTCCAAAGGGTTTCACACAGTTTTTGGCCTTGGGAGATATACCCTGATCGATGCAAAACGAGCCAAATTCAACTTTTCCCATTTCGGCCGCCAAACCCGTCATAAGTTCAGGAAACACTAAACTTCCGGATGTTCAGAAAGATCATTGGTACTATAGGAACCAGGGTGATCAGCGCTTTCCTGACACTGCTGATCAGCGTTCTGAATGCCCGTTTACTCGGTACAGCCAATGTAGGAACAATCTCGCTTATCATCCTCTCGGTAACATTTATTCAGTTGTTTAACAATTTTATTGGAGGGGGTGCCCTGGTCTATATGACCCCCAGGGCAGGTTTTTTAAAACTATTTGTCCTCAGCTATGTCTGGATACTCGCTGTGTCTATTCTGGCGACATTCTTCTTTGAAATTATAGGCACTTTGGCAATGCAGCTCGGGGTAGTTCCACAGCTCGAAGTAATCCCAAAAGGGTACTTTGTTGAGGTCCTTTTTCTCGCTTTAGTGATGTCATTTACATCGGCAAACTATATGCTGCTTCTTGGTAAGGAAAAAGTAAGAACCTTCAATATCTTAACCCTGGTTCAGATAATTGTTCTCATTGCCTGCCTTCTTGCAGCGGTCTATATGTTTCATGTCAGGACCGTGATGGCTTATTACTGGGCAATACTGATCTCATTTCTGTTTTCTTATTTTTTCAGCCTCTTCCCCTTGCTGAAATTTTTCAAGTCAGAACCATTGAAAGGCCTGATGCCGATTTTTAATTCAATGATGCTATTTGGGACTTATGCTCAGTTTGGCAACATCTTTCAGCTGATGAATTACCGTATAGGGTATTATATGGTTGAGGTGTGGTTCGGCAGGGCTGCCCTGGGCGTTATGTCAACCGGTTTCCAGATTGCCGAAGGCCTTTGGATCATCAGCCGCAGCCTGGCCCTGGTACAGTTCACACGCATTTCCAATGCAATGGATTTCAACTACAGTGTACGTCTTACCCTGATACTGTCCAAGATTTCCGTTGTGGTGACATCGGTGGCCTTACTTTGTTTGCTGGCATTGCCCGAATCTTTCTACAGGCTGATCTACTTCCACTATGAATTCGGAATGATCAGGATCGTTATCGCTTGCCTTGGAATTGGCATTGTTACCTTGAGCTTCTCAATGATTTTAAGTCATTTTTTCTCAGGTATCAACAAACCATATCATAATATGATCAGCTCGGCAATAGGCCTGGTTTTTACTGTAGGACTGGGGTTGTTGATCGTTCCCCGCTACGGAATACTGGGCGCAGCAGTCACCGCATCCGTATCATATACCATTTCAACAATTTACCAGCTGGTTGTTTTCATCAGAATGACCCGGTTGACACTCAGAGATTTTCTGCTTACCCGTGCAGAAATAAAGCTGCTTATTGCAGAGGTCAGGAATTATACCCTAAGAGGAGAAGTCACTGAAATTAATCAATGATCAGAGTTCTTTCACTCTCCTCTGAAATCCGGTTTGCGTTTTTCGTAAAACGCTTTCAGCCCTTCCATGTAGTCATTGCTCGTGCCTGCAATCCTCCTGAGCATGTCGATATGCTCAAATGTTGTCGGGGAAATCGGGAGAGAGTTCCCGAGGATGTTCAGCTGCTCCTTGATGACCTGTATGCTAAGCGGAGAGTTGCTGATGATTCGGTTTGCAATGGCAAGAGTGAATTCCTCCAGCTCTTCTGCAGGAACAATATGATTGATGATGCCAAGGTTGCAAGCTCTTTCTGCTGAAATAGGGTCTGCTGTAAAAAACATTTCCTTGGCAATATGCGATCCGATGATATCCAGGAATTGCAGTATCCCTGAAGTGTTATAAGGCACGCCTATTTTAGCAGGTGTGATTGCAAGAGAAGTACTGGCAGTGCCTATGATCAGATCGCATACGAATGCAATGTTGCAGGCTCCTCCCCAGATACTGCCCTCGGCCATCGTAATCACAGGAACAGGAACCCGCATGATCGTGCGGATTACCTTCTGAAGGGGATTGTCATAGGCCAGCGGGTCACTGCCGTCGCGGGGAAGCTCATCGATGTTGAATCCTGAAGACCAGACTTTTGCACCTTTGTTTGCACGTATTATGATGACTCTGACTTTCTGCTTCTCGAGTTCGTTTAGAGCCGAAAGTAACTGATTCAGCAGATCAAAGCTCAGAGCATTGCGTTTGGCATCGTGATTGAGGGTGATCCACCCTATCGATCCTTTAATTTCCTGTTTTACAAGTTCCATATGACGATTGTAGTTTAATCTTTTCCAGTAAATTCCCCGCCCCTTGGAGCGGAGCCCCGGTCCAGGGCTCAACCCTGGTTTAATACCGGTTTAATCTCTTCCGGTTGATTCCCCGCCCCTTGGGGCGGAACCTGGGGGCCGGGGCTTGCCCCGGGGTTCATACCCTTGATTACCGGTTTAATTAAAATCAACTGCAAGATAAATGAAATAGCAGAACCTGTGAATAACTTTCCCGTAATATTTGGTAAATCCGGCAAAGACCGCCCTGAGATTGAACTATCTTTGCCGCTGTTCGGGAAAAATGAAAATGTTCAAGGAAGAAGCTTATAATGAAGACAGTATACGGTCCCTGGAGTGGAAAGAACACATCCGCCTCCGTCCGGGAATGTATATCGGCAAACTCGGCGACGGTTCTTCTCCCGACGACGGGATCTATGTACTGATCAAGGAAATCGTCGATAACGCCATCGATGAGTATGTGATGGGATACGGCAAAACCATTGAGATCACGATAAAAGACCAGCATGTTTGTGTTCGTGATTACGGTCGCGGTATTCCACTTGGCAAACTGGTTGAATGCGTTTCCCGTATCAATACCGGTGCAAAATATGATTCCAGAGTTTTTAAAAAAGCTGTTGGCCTGAACGGAGTGGGTGCTAAAGCAGTCAATGGTCTGTCTTCCTACTTTAAGGTGCAGGCTGTGAGGGATAGCTTAACCAGGATCATCGAATTTAACAGGGGCGATCTCATTCATGATGAGAAAGACAAGCCCTGCGACCTCCGCACAGGTACCATCGTTACATTTACACCCGACGAAGATCTTTTCGGAAAATATCATTTTATTCCCGATTATATCCAGAAAATGCTCTGGAATTACGCGTTCCTGAACAATGGACTTACCTTGATCTTCAACGGTGAACGGTATTACTCCCAGAACGGGCTCCTCGATCTCCTGAATTCATACATCGACACACCTAAGCTGTACCCTGTTGTTCATCTGAAAGATGGAGATTTTGAATTTGCTTTTACTCATTGCGAGATGTATGGGGAGGAGTATTATTCTTTTGTGAACGGACAACATACCACCCAGGGAGGCACTCACCAGGCAGCCTTCCGCGAAGCCCTGGTCAAAACAATACGGGAATTCTACAAAAAAGATTTCGACACTAACGATATCAAGGCTTCACTGGTCGTCGCCTTAAGTATTAAAGTTCAGGATCCTGTGTTTGAATCACAGACCAAAACCAAACTGGGCTCTCTTTGTATCGAACCTGAAGGTCAAACCATCCGGAATTATATCATGGATTTTGTTAAAAAACATCTCGACAATTTCCTTTATATGAATCAGGATATTGCAGAAGCACTGCTCAGGAAAATATTGCAGTCAGAGAAAGAACGCAAGGAATGGGCCAATATTAAAAAGATTGCCAAGGAAAGCGTTAAAAAAGTCAGCCTGCACAATAAAAAACTAAGGGATTGCCGCATTCACTATAATAATCATGACGATCGCAGATACGAGTCGAGCATCTTCATCACCGAAGGGGATTCGGCAAGCGGTTCAATCACCAAAGCAAGGGATGTAAATACCCAGGCGGTATTCAGCCTGAAAGGCAAACCCTTGAACTGTTTTGGTTTGAGTAAAAGGGTGGTATATGAGAACGAAGAATTCAACCTTCTTCAATCGGCTCTGAACATTGAAGAAGGGCTCGAAAACCTGAGGTATAATTATGTTGTAATAGCCACTGACGCCGATGTCGATGGTATGCATATCAGGCTTCTGCTGCTTACTTTTTTTCTTCAGTTTTATCCCGACCTGGTGAGGAACAACCACCTCTTTATCCTGCAAACACCACTCTTCAGGGTCAGGAACAAACAGAAAACGATTTACTGCTATTCCGAAGATGAAAAACGTTCAGCGATTGAAAAACTTGGAGGTAACCCGGAAATCACACGTTTCAAAGGACTGGGAGAGATTTCTCCCGATGAGTTTAAATATTTTATCGGGTCTAATATGAGGCTCGACCCTGTGATCCTTACCAAAGACTCAGCTTTTCATGAAGTTCTCGTTTTTTACATGGGAAAAAACACTCCTGAACGTCAGAATTTCATTATCGATAACCTTAAAATCGAGCTTGATGTTTTGACAGAAAAGGTTACTGCCTAATCGTGTTTCCTGTGGAATGGCCAGATTGATGGTGCGAATTTCAATAAAGCCTCCCTGCGGTGAAGAAGATCCTGTAACTCATATAACATATTCCTGTTGACCTGCTCAGCCATCGGGATTACCCATTTTTTTGTTTCATCAATATACCTGCGGATGAATTCTTTATCGAAAATGTCGGGATGCAGGTCGGTAAGGTTGCTTATACGGTCGGCACACTTAAGGGTTTTGGCATTCTCACTGCCTTTTTCAAATAATCTCTGAAGGTAATTATCCTTGGTCTCCTCTTTCTTCCTGGTAACTTCAATCACCAGTTGAAGTACAGCCTCCCCGTCCTTATCAAGGTTCCGGATCTCATCATGCGAAACACATTTTACGTCCTCAAAAAGATCATGGATCACAGAAGCCTTCAACAGCACCTGATCAACATAATGATAATCTATAAGAATAGCATAGGTGCTCAGGGCATGGCGGAACTGGTTCCCCCCAACATGCCGTTTTATACCGCGAAGTGCAGTTGCTTTCTGAACATAAGGTGCTATGACCATGTTCACTAATTCTTCTCTCTCAAAATTTTCCATACAATGTTTGAAATGACTTTCCAATGTTGTTAATAATATCTCCCGCTATCAGAGCTTCCTGCCCGGTATCCCTGCAAGCCAGGTCTCCAGAGAGTCCGTGTAAATATACCCCCAGTAAACAGGCATCCAGGGATGAATATCCCTGGGCCTTCAAACCAGTGATCATCCCTGTTAACACATCCCCGCTGCCTGCAGTTGCCATCCCCGGGTTGCCTGTGGAATTGAAATAACATTCCCCTTCGGGCGTCGTTATGGAAGTATGGGCGCCTTTTAAAACCACATAAGCCTGATGGCGGAAGGAAAAGTCGCGCTGCATCTGAAGACGGTCGTAATCATCTTTGTGCTTCCCTGCCAGCCTGTGAAATTCCCCGGGATGAGGAGTGAAAATACTGTGTTTGGGTAAGAAACCAAGCCAGGTTTTATTTTCAGCGATACAATTTATGGCATCGGCGTCAAAAATAACAGCCTGCTGTGCCTCCTGTATCAGCAGTTTGATAGCCTTCTGTGTTCGGTCGTCCTTACCCAGACCACAGCCTGTCCCTATGGCCGTATAGGGTGAAAGATCAGGTATTTCGCTTACAATTTTTTCATGGCTATCGATACTCATCATAGCTTCAGCAACGGCCGATTGCAATATGGGAACACCTGATGATGGAGCATGCACCGTTACAAGGCCAGCGCCGGAACGCAATGCAGCGCGGGATGCAAGCACAGCAGCCCCCATTTTACCGTAGGAACCACAGATCAGCAATGCATGTCCGAAAGTGCCCTTATGATCAAATTTGTTCCGGCGTATTAATTTATCAGCTAATGTCTCTTTGTCGATCAGATAGTTTTTTACTGAAGTCCGATCAGTGAATTCCTTCGATATCCCTATGTCGAGCAATACCCATTGGCCAATATAGCTATCGTTTTCTGCAAGAAACAAGGCCAGCTTTGGCGGAGAAAACGACAAGGTGTAATCAGCCTCAATAATGACCGGCTTTACAGCAGTCTTATATGAAATATCGCAAAACAGTCCCGAAGGGATGTCGATTGAAATAACGACAGCCTTACTTTCATTGATATGCTTTATCACGGCTGCAGTAAAACCTTCGGCCATACGAGTCAATCCGCTGCCAAAAAGACAATCAATAACGATCTCTCCGGGAAGGATCTCCGGCATGGATTTTTTTTCGTCAAGAAACCTCAGGTGTTCGGGCGCAATATTTTTGAATCGTTCTAAATTAGTTCGGCAGGAAGCTGAAATATTGTTCCCGGGTCCGATCAGGTATACCTGCACCGGGAAGTGTTTTTGCTGCAGCATCCTGGCGATGGACAGACCGTCACCTCCGTTATTTCCTGTTCCTGCAAAAACATGGACCGCCGTCTTTTCATTCAGTTTCTGAAGAATCCAGGCGAAAC
>Ga0194062_1001180_pt1 | contig 10985 bp, 11 predicted proteins | sample SepL2225m_MetaG_FD_155481 | JGI IMG/M metagenome (GOLD analysis project Ga0194062, IMG submission 155481) | Anoxic zone freshwater microbial communities from boreal shield lake in IISD Experimental Lakes Area, Ontario, Canada - Sep2016-L224-25m | ecosystem: Environmental > Aquatic > Freshwater >... | reverse complement strand
GGCATGAACAGAATTATCTAGATGCGCCAATGCAACCAATTCATTAACACGCCTATCGAAATCACTGCGATTTGCAAGCCCGGTCAAGGAATCATGTTGGGATTGGTAAGTGATTTTTTCGCTCAAATCGTGAGTTCTTGTAACATCTTCACAAACAAGCAACAAGCTGTTTTGCTGATTTTCATTTTCGACCAATCTGGCGGTTGCCCTAACCCAAATAACACGCCCATCAAAACCAACCTGCCTAAGTTCCTGCTTATGAACGGACAAGGGGCTAGCCAAACAATCCTCAACCAAAGCCTGCATCGCAGGTAAATCATTTGGATAAATAAAATGAAAGATCGGGCAATCCTGCAATTCTTCAACAGACATACCTAACGCTTCAGCACTGGTATGGTTTACAGATAAGATAATGCCCGATTCGGAGAGATCAAACAACATCGTAGGGTTGTCGTTATACAGAGCGAGATAACGGTCTTTTGCCCGTATCAACGTCTGGTTTTGAGCCTCAACTGTACCAATTAAACCATTGAAGGCATCAACCAGGACACCCAATTCATCATTATTAACCTTAACGGCTCTTATTGAGTAATCTTTTGTGTTACTTATAGCTTTAACAGTATCTACCAGTTTTTTTACGGGTGATGAAATCAGCTTTATCAGCGGTGCTGATAAAAAGAAAGTCAGTATTGATATACCCATCAGCACTAAAAATAGCAGTCCGATAAATTGTATTTTTCGCCAATACGATGGGGTCAAATCGGCCTGGATATAAACACTTCCCTGTTTTTCCTCATCAACTAAAATCGATTGGACAACAAATAAATTAACCGATTCAAACCGGGTCTTTTCGTTTTCAATAGAGGGCGGGCATTTAAATTCTTGCTGACTATTTTTCCATAGTTGGGCAAACACAGCATCATGTGCATCATAGAGGCAGGCTGATTGCACATCAGGTAAGGCATTAAGGACGCCAAGATTCTCCTTGGCCAAATCTTTATCATGAAACAACAATGCGGCGGTACTACGATTACCAATAATTGTTGCCAGTGTTGAGATATCACTGCTGGTTTTTTTCTGAAAATCCGAAATCTCAAGCACTATCAAAAACAGCCCGGCAAACAACAGCGCAATCACGCCAGGGAAAATTAAAGTCAGCAACAGCTTCTTCTTAATTGACAGATCAGCAATCTTGTTAATCATGGTCACCTCCCTTAACGACTTCAGCGACTTCCAATAACTTTGCGCTGACTTTCAAGCCGCTCTGTTTTATCGCATTCAGATTTATTTGAAATTTTATTTTGCCCTGTTCATTATTGAAACCAACCATTCCACCCCCGTTTATAAACCCCCTGCTTTCCCCGACAACCAAAGTGTTATCAACATCTTTAGCGGCCGGCACGCCTTCAATGGAAGAACTGACAAAAAGAATATGGCAGTGCGGATTGTTTTTTATGCTTCTGAGGCTATCCAGCCTGAATAATTTAATAGGTCGCCCCATGACTGACCGTTGTTCAATAGGGTCAATGAGTTCACCAAAAGGATCGTCCCCCAGGATACAGAGATTAAAGGTTTCAGAACTGTCGTCCACCCAAGTTACAAATTTAGTGAAATTATAAATATAAGCGGCCTTTACCTTATATTCGACAGTAGAATCCTGCGCGTAGGGCAACTGCGAAAACAATAGACAGCCTAAAGCCCATATCACAACGATGGGATTCATCGCTTCATTTCGAGTGGACTGCAATTACGGAATAAATACTGCAAAGTAGATCCTGTTGGGCTTATAGTATTTTTGTAGCTACGTTTTGCTGTCTGTCTAGCTGGAAAAAAACCGTTTCATCACTTTGATCATATAGCCATGGTCCAATACTCCGGCACTTTCCCTGATACTGTGCATAGCCCATAATGGATTGCCAACATCAAGGGAACGGACACCCAATCTGGCTGAAGTTATCGGCCCAATGGTGCTACCGCAAGCCAGATCGCTCCGATGCGAGTACTTTTGATAAGGTACGCCCGCCTGCTCGCACCAGTCAACAAACAGAGCCTGTGAAACACTTTCTGTACTGTAGCGCTGATTAGCGTTAACTTTTATCACTGGTCCTTTATTCACTGTGACTTTATGGTCAGGATCATAGGCTAAAGGAAAATTAGGCTGATAGGCATGCGCCATATCGGCGCTTATCATAAAGCTTTGCGCCAATGCCCTGACATAATCCTCTCTATGGGATTCAGCCGCCAAAGCAATACGGTGAAGCACATCACTCAGAAAACTGCCATCTGCGCCTTTATTGCTCTCACTGCCAATTTCTTCATGGTCAAAGAAGGCGCACACAAGCGTGTTTTCGCTTTCTAACACCGAATCATCCAGTAAAGCCTGTAAAGCAGCGTGACAAGAAGCTAAATTGTCCAGTTGGCTATCGGCATAAAATTCATTGTTCGCCCCCCAAAAAGCGCCTTTTTGTGTATCATATACAGCCAGATCCCAAGATAAAATGCGCTCTGCATCACATCCTGATTGCTGCTGAATTAGTTGCGAAAAATAAGCTTGCGGCAAACATTCTTCAGCCAACACCGACAAAATTAAAGGCAATTCATTCTGCTTATGGAGCTTTAAGCCTTCCTCATTAACCGCTCTGTTCATGTGAATAGCCAGATTAGGCAACCGTAACAAAGGCCTGTCAAACTTTACCAGCAAACTGATTATCTCGTTTTTATCGTCCTTATAACTGATCCGTCCCGCAAGACTCAAATCCCTGTCAGTAAATGTGGCAAGAACAGGCCCGCCATAAACTTCAACACCCAGCCTTAACAAGCCATCCATCCCACTGGCTGCATTTGGCTTTATCCTTAATCCGGGCGAATCGGTATGCGCTCCGATAATTTTAAACCCTGTTTCAACTAACGGTTTTTGTCCGTTTACAAAAACAATAATTGAGGAGTCATCCCGGATAACGTAATAACGTCCTCCCGGCTTCAAATCCCACTTTGCCTTTTCATCCAGTTTTATAAACTGATATTCCACAAGCTGGGCTTCGACACTTTTAACCGCATGCCACGGACTGGGACTGGCGTCAATAAAATCAAGTAAATTTTGTACCTGTTGCCGGGCGCTCATGTTTTTTCTTTTAAATCCAGAGATGCCGAATTGATGCAATAACGCAACCCTGTGGGCTCTGGCCCGTCTTCAAACACATGACCTAAATGGGCATCACAGACTTTACAGGTCACTTCCACTCGTCGCATGTTATGACTGGTATCAACATGTTCAGTCACGCTACCTTCAGGCAAATCCGACCAGAAACTGGGCCAACCCGACCCTGAATCATACTTGGTCTCAGAATCAAACAAGGGGCTTCCGCAACAAATGCAATGATAAATGCCCGGTTTTTTGCAGTCGGAATATTTTCCTGTAAAAGGTGGCTCAGTGCCCTTTAACCGACAGATACTAAATTGTTCAGGCGTTAATTTATCGAGCCACTGGTCATCATCATTAGTGTGTTTTATTTCCGTCATAGTTATACACTTTTCCCACTGTTCAAGTTATTTAATGTACTCAATATACCCTACATTGCCAAAACCGGAAGCCACTTATTCTTTGAGCTATTCGTTTGTCCGGACAACACAATATTGGAATGCGGTATCTCTCGTTTTTATTTTGAATGCCTATATCACAAGCCAGGCAGCCACGCTCATGACCAATAAGGAAATGGGCAAAATAATTTGGAATCGGCTATCGATCGCATCAATGTGTTCGATAATGAACGGTTTATCGGCTTCGGAAGCACGGTCCAAGCGATTGGAACCCCACAAAAAAAGTACAAACAAAATCAAAATAATGCCATAGCAAATATTATAAATCATGTCCAAAAACGTAATGTAAGGAAGATCCGGTAATTTATCCATGTGAATTTGCTGTAAGAATATCAACGTAAGCAAGGCCGTAGGCGGAACGCCCAATCGGATATCCCAAAGTGATGCTGATAACATGAGTGAGAAAAGAACCAGCGTCATCACAATGACCAGCGGTAAAAAAAGCATCAAAAGAGCGCCGTTCACAGACTGTTTATACGATGTCTCAAATACCACCTGGTTAGTGCGCAGGGGCTTGGTATCCAACTTATCAAGTCCGAAATTACTGCCGTATTCATGCGTATTAGTTAAAATATTGAAGGCGGTCGTCATATAACCAGTAATGTCAATGTAGATGCCCAAACCTGATGACAGTTCGTCCGGCACCAAGTGCAAGTTATGAATGTTGGTCTTCGAGCCGATTCCTGAAAAATCGGTGAGTTCAAAAATAAGTGGCAACTTTAATGTCTGGAACGGGAATTTCCGGAATTGAAGATCATTGACATAAAAGTGGCCTGAAAACTTAAAACCTTGGTAATAATGACCATCTTTAAGCTGAATCGGCTCGTCAAAAAATTGTTCCAATTTGAAATCCCATTCGTCGACCTGATTTACAATGTGCAACCATTTATCAGGTGTCAGCTTTCTGGCTGTAAAATATTCCTGAGCCTTTTGTGACCAGATAACCCAAAACCATCCGTCGGCATTGAAAGTCTTGGTGTTGGCTGAAAAAAGGTAAATGTTTTCAATGTAGGCACCGATCTGAATTGAAGTATCGGAGAGCTCGGGCTTGGAAATGGGTATCAAATGATCTTTTGACGGCATCTCATGAGGCTCAAGCAGATCAAAATGGACAATTAGCCCCAACAGCAATATCATGGCCATAAAAATGCCGATAGGCCATAAAATTTCGTAGTCCCGTCTGTCAAATTTAAATCGTTCCATGGCTCAGGGATGCAGGTTTTTAACCACTATGGGGTTTATGTTCAATTGATATGATCGCCAGAAGCCCTAATTTTACTGGTAGCCAAAGCGTGTTTGTGCGAACTGGGAAATCTATAACCTCGAATTATCGCACCGCCGACAAATTGTAGCAATTGGTTTTTGACAGCCAATACATTATGCAGGGAAGTGTTTGAGAGGCTTGCCGGAAGCTAGCGGCGTATCATTTATTATCCATTATCATATCCAACCAATAATCGAATTTTACGCCTTAGTCAGAAATAAAAATACTTGAACAATTAGAGGTGATTTTCATTGTGAAGTCATGGATGATACAACAACAATAGACGCCAATTATAGCGCACTTTCCTGTCGATTGAATGAAGCGACATCGCGTTTATGGGCGGCAACAGAAGTACGCAGCTTGGGACAGGCCTGAGTAAGCACAGTTTGCGAAGGGGTTTGATAAATCATTAAGGTGCATAGTTAAGGTAACAAGTTTATAGACAATACTACCAATCAGGTAGCCAGTTTTTAAGTTGCCTATTTATTCCGATTTGTCTTACCATAACACATCATTTATACAAGTCGCTCTAGACAGGCGTTTCGTCGCACTTTTTTACTAAAGCCATGAATAGCACATGAATAGCACAAACTACGATGCCTGCCCTGAGTGTGATTTATTGCTTAAGTCAGCTTTACCAAAAATTGGCGAAAAAGCCCACTGTCCGCGCTGTGGCTTTCTGCTTTCAAGGCCACGTAAACAAAGCGTTGAACGTACTTTTGCCCTGTCTATTGCGGGGTTCATACTGTTTTTCCCCGCTAATTTGTTGCCAATGGTGGGTATAACAATCTTGGGCAATGTCAACACGGGTATATTGTTGTCTGGCGTTATTGCTTTGTTTAACGATGGTATGGTGGCCGTTGCTGTTGTCGTATTTTTGGCCAGCATTTTTTTTCCGCTCGTGCATCTCACTTTATCCTTGCTGGTCAGCGGACACCTTTATTTCAATCAACCCAACCGCTATTTAATCGGGTGGATGCGCTGGATGCACCATCTGGATGAATGGGTGATGCTGGAGGTATATATGCTGGGCATCATTGTCGCTTGCGTTAAGCTTATGGCGCTTGCCCCCCTTAAATTCGGCTGGGGCCTCTATGCTTTTATCGCCCTGATCGTCATCACAACCATGCTAACCAGCGGTCTGGATAGCGCATTTTTCTGGCAACGCATCGGACAATTGAGTAAGGGAAACCAACATGCAAGGTAAGGCAAATGCTCTGATGCAAGGGTTTATACGCTGCCATGATTGTGGTTATTTAGTAAAAACAGCTGATCAACTTTCAGCTTGCCCACGTTGCGATAGTCATTTACACGCTCGACGCCCCAATAGTTTGCAACGCACCGCTGCGTTGTTGTTCAGTAGTTTTTTTCTGTATATCCCGGCTAATATTTTTCCCATTATGAACGTGAATCAATTTGGCGCAGGTGATCCGCATACCATTGCTGGCGGTATTATTGAATTATTCAATAGCGGCATGGTACCTATCGGTCTGTTGGTTTTGGTGGCAAGTATTCTCGTGCCTTCGTTAAAACTGATCGGTATCGGCTTGCTGCTGCTTTGCGTGCATTTTCGATGGCAAATCAATGCACGTAAATGGACAGTGATGTATCGTGTCATTGCTTTTGTAGGGCGATGGTCGATGCTGGATATTTTTATGATTTCCATTCTGGTCGATCTGGTTAATTTTGGCGCCGTTCAGATTATTGCCGGCCCTGCGGCAACTGCATTTGCCGCCGTGGTGATATTGACTATGTTCGCGGCCGAAAATTTCGATCCACGCTTACTTTGGGACAACCAACAAAACCTATGAATGATTTTATCGAACCCCCTTACGAAGCGGCCGATGCCGAAATCAATAAAAAACGGGAGCTGCCGCTCATCTGGCTCCTACCCTTATGTGCATTACTGGTAAGCGGCTGGCTAATCTACAAGACCGTTTCCGAGAAAGGGCCGGAGATCATCATTAATTTTCCCAGTGCGGACGGTTTGGAAGTAGACAAAACCAAAATCAAATATCTGGATGTTGAAATTGGTAAAGTCACCGATATCGCCATTAATAAGGATATGAAAACAATTGATGTCACCGCAGAAATGCACAAAGAAAGCAGTTCGTATCTGACTAACAGCACCCAATTCTGGGTGGTGCGGCCACAAATCGGCTTAAGCGGCGTAACGGGTTTAAACACGCTGATGTCCGGTGCTTATATAGCCATAAAGCCCGAAAAAGGTAAAAGAGAACGTCACTTTAAGGGGCTCGATATTCCCCCTGTATTGGAAACGAATGCACTGGGCAAGAAATTCGTACTTGAGACGACTAATATCGGTTCGATGGGCCCCGGCACGCCGATTAGCTTTCATGGCATCAATGTAGGCGAGGTACTCGATTATGAATTGGCCAAAAACGCCGATAAGATCAAACTGACTGTTTTTGTCAACGCTCCTTATGACCAGTTTATAAGGACAAACACGCGCTTTTGGATAGACAGTGGCATTGATTTGTCGGCGGGTGCCGATGGCTTTAAATTACGGACAGGGCCTTTATCGGCATTATTGGGAGGCGGCATTGCTTTCCGTACGGACCCAAATGATAAAGCGGCAGATATAGTACCTGAAAATACACCCTTCCAATTGTTTGATGGTTATGACCAGTCCACTGAAGTGATTTATCACAGAACCGTCAAAGTCGTGATGTACTTTAATGAATCAGTACGTGGCCTGGCCATTGGTGCGCCGGTTTTATTGCGCGGTATTCCGATTGGTAAAGTAACGGGGATTAACCTGGAAATCGATGTAAAAACGGTGGATATAGAGATTCCCGTCTTGGTTGAAGTAGAGCCTGACCGCATTGTTATGATCAATAAACCAGCCAATATGACACCTAAAGAAAATATAGCGCACCTGGTTGCCAAAGGGTTACGCGCTCAATTACAAACGGGTAGCCTGCTGACAGGGCAACTGTTTGTTGCTTTAGATCTGTTTCCACAAAGTAAAGTGGTGGCACATAATAATCATACGGGCTATCCGGAATTTCCGACGACGCCAAGCGCAATGAATCAGATTATGAATTCTGCCCAAGCTGTTCTGGATAAAATTTCCAAACTTCCGTTGGAAACCATGACGTCCGAAATCAATAAAACCCTGACATCCTTACAAGGCACATCCAAGGCGGCAACCAAGACTTTAGTCACTGCAAACGGCACTCTCAGTACTGCTGACAAGACGTTGAGTTCTGCCGATAAAGCCATGAGTTCGGCACAACAAGTATTGACCACGTTAGAGCCGGGTTCGACTACACAATACGAACTGAACCAATTACTGCAAGAGCTCACTCAAACGGCAAGTTCCGTCAAGCAACTCACCAATTATCTGGAAGAACATCCCGAGTCTTTAATTCGTGGTAAAAATGAGAAGTAGCAATTATGTTAAATAAACCCTCAAACCGATTTGTCATGTTATGCGTTAGCGGTCTGTTATCTGCTTGCGCATCGACTTTACCCACTCATTTTTATACACTGGAATCACAGAGCCGCCCACCGGTAGCTGCTTCCACTGCGATCATAAAAAAAAGGCTGATTGGTGTTGGTCCCCTATCCCTGCCTGCTTTACTTGATCGCAGGCAGATCATTACACGCGAAGACAATAACACTGTGAAACTGGCTGAGTTTGATCAATGGGCAGCGCCGTTAAAAGACAATGTCATTGCCGTATTAAGCAAAAATTTGGCGACGCTGCAACCCAATGCTATTGTTAGAGCTTATCCGTGGGGTGTTTATGGTAATGTTGATTATCGCGTCATTATCGATATCAGCCGGTTTGATACGCAACTTGGCAAATCGGTAAATCTTGAAGCGAGCTGGGCTATCATGGAGGAAAAAAACCATACGATAGTCAGTAATGGTCAAGCTAAAATAGAACAGCAGTTAAATGATGCAAGTTACAACAGCGCGGCTCAAGGGCTCAGCAAACTCCTCAGTGAGTTAAGCCAACAATTGTCCTTGGCGCTCGCTCAGATACCAAAATAATAGCTAAGGCGATTTTCAACGTATGAGTAAACTATCCACAAAGATCAAAGAGGAGTTCTATGCGATGCTCCCGCCCACTATCTTCTTTTTCATTTCCTTGCATCTGGTTGTGCTTATCCGCGTTTTGATGTTGAAGGGCACGGGGATTACACTTGGCACAACGGCATCGGTAACGGTGTCGGCCCTTATTCTCGGCAAGGCTGTGGTGATCGCGGACATGCTGCCCATCATCAATCGCTACCCCAATAAACCGTTAGCTTATAATGTCGGCTGGAAGACCTTGCTTTATGCTTTAATTGCCTCGCTCGTCCATTACCTGGAACGTCTCATCGATTTCTGGCGAGAAGCAGGCAGTTTCATTGCGGGTAACGAGAAGTTGCTTGCGCTGATCGTGTGGCCACATTTCTGGGCCATCCAGATCGTCCTTGTGATGTTGATAACGATGTATTGCACGATAAGCGAAATCGGTCGCGTGATTGGAGGTGACAAAATGCGGCACTTGTTTTTTGGGCCGAGACAATTGCTCGATATGGAAGATGAGCAAAGTCATAAGGGATGGTAGAAGCCTAATGCATTACATGGCACACAATGCCAAAAATAGTTTCATATCCTAGTAGCTGGTTTCCTGAGTCTCTATCAGAATGACAACTTTTGTTGTTAGCTGAAACATTTTGTTAATCGGCTTAGGTTTTCACCAGTTAGGTTATTTTATGCCCATTAACATTAAATATGTTTATTGTAACCCGTATAATGTTTCCTCAAATTAACAGTCTCTTTATCAATCCATTACATACAGAGTAATTAATGATGCAAAATTATTTCACTAGCCCATTTAATCTGGTTACCTTTTGCATAGCTCTGCTGCTTGGCGGTTGTGCTTCTGATCCTGTGCTTACACAAGAACCCATTGTCTCCGGCGAACAAATGCTTCGAGAAAGCCAAGGCATTGCCAACCTGGGCGATAGATGGAAAAAGGGCAAGTTATTGGTTGAGAAAGGTGACGCTTTAGTTCGTGAAGGTAAAAGCAAGATTGATGAAGGTAACCGCATGATTGAAGAAGGGGAAAGAATCAAGCTCGAAAGCGAGGAAAGCTATAAAATTATTAAAAACTAAAATGCATTAGTTTGAGTATATCATTTTGCCCACCGTTTATAACATCAAAAAATCCATAAGAATTTATTAATCAATGGAATGGGTGGGAAGACGTTGTCCACGCCATTAAGCTCGGCAAGCCTTGTAATTTTTTTCTTGCGAAACAAACTCAATGTTAATTTTTTAGGATTTAAAGACAAATCAACTTGACCTCCAACGTCTGTAGATAACCAGTTCAAACGATCTGCTATCTGATCAATAAAACAAATATTATTATCTAATAAAATCGTTTTATTAAAATGATGGTTTCATTTATTCTTTCTAAAATAGCCTGGGTGTTCCGGTGCATTTAAGAAATGCGCCAACCAAACTGATAAAATCCCTGGATTACGGTAAACAATACCGTTGCGCCCATGATGAGCCGGAAGCCAATGCAGCCGGTGAAAATTATTTTCCGGATCAGTTAACTGGAACCTGTTATTACCAGCCTGTCGATCGGGGCCTGGAAATCAAAATCAAGGAAAAGTTAAGACACTTGCAAGAGCTGGATAAAAGAGACAGGTTGGATTGAGGCAGGGAACCCAGCTAGTAGCCCGCATGAAGCAATACGGAATGCAAAAAGTTTATGCAACAATCCCCCGTATTCCATTTCACACCATACCGGCTACTTGCTTAACTCTTACAAAAAATATCCTTATTTTATAAATTTCGCTTCCAGAAGGACTGAAATCGTTCCCCATAATTTGACTTTGTGTGTTCCCAGGTTGCTTGTAAATTTGAGGATTTTGCCCATTGTTGAAAGAGTTCTTTCCAGCCTTTGTTATCTTCATGTTCCCAGGTATCTTCCAGATTCAGATCCATATGCACGTTTTCCATCAGTTGGATCATTTCGCTGCACAAATAAAATATGGAACGAGCAGGATTATTGCCATCCCAGGGTGGGCATAACTCCTTGTCCAAAGGCGTCAGACTTTGATTCTTACCTAGTTTGTCCCATATTTCCATCAAC
>Ga0194062_1001176_pt1 | contig 10996 bp, 23 predicted proteins | sample SepL2225m_MetaG_FD_155481 | JGI IMG/M metagenome (GOLD analysis project Ga0194062, IMG submission 155481) | Anoxic zone freshwater microbial communities from boreal shield lake in IISD Experimental Lakes Area, Ontario, Canada - Sep2016-L224-25m | ecosystem: Environmental > Aquatic > Freshwater >... | reverse complement strand
CAATATACAACAGTCTGTATAAATGTGCAAAATTATTTTCGACTTTTTGAAATCTTTTCTTTTGTGTCCACCCAAGATTTCCTAATCTCCCACCCTGCCCATATCCCGAGCAGGGCGGTTGTAATCATTACCGCTAGATATAACCACATTAATACTCACCTCCTGTCCCTGCGCTAGATACCAACGTCCAGAATGGTGCCGCATCGGTCACATAGTCGCAAGTAGATCTACTCATAATGGGACTGGCGTCCCCTGTTCCGGCGGACATAGTAGGTATCCGTCCCCGAGGGGTCCCCATCACCGACCAATTACGCCCAGAATTGACCTGATCCGCAACGGGCGTGGCCGGGGACTTCTCTGTATAGGTAAATCTCCATTTGGAAGTGCGTTCGACACCACGCAGGGTAGTAGACATGAATTCAAGAGTCTCAGTTACCGAGCGGATAAGACGGGCTATAAACGTATCGTAAATAGGCGTAGCGGGGAATCCCCAAATAATTTGGGGGAGTCCCGACAAGAATATCGGGGGCAAAAACCTATGCACGTCCGCACGCATAGAATACTTCCAAAAGTTATCCAACAGACCTTTTGGATGATAGCACAAGCGTCTCTGGGTATAAACTGACATAGTCGCAGGGTTCAGAACATTGATCCCTTGCCTGTATCTCGTTGACCCCACTAATCTGCTTATATGGGTAAGAAACTTAGGCGGGATATCGATGGTTAGAACATACCGATCGTTTAAGGCGTCGTACCTCTTAGTAATCGCCAAAGCGGTCATAAAGTCCTCCATAATAATTATCGTGGTGAATTATAGTCTCTCTTGTTTGTGCCTTTGCCGATGGGACACAACCCCGAGCCGGATATGCGGGTGTCGGGCTGTGCCACTTATTGGAGTTATTGTAAGGGATGTTAGCCGCATATTTAGGTATCGGCAGTTCTGCGTTATCTACGTTTAAGACTCCTTTAACATAGGAGAACCTGTATAGCTGATTAGGTTTAGGCTCGTGTGACTTGAATGTATCACTGAAGAATACAGAATTAGTCTTCATGGTTGACATGAATGTATAATTGGTAGTCTCGTGAACCCAAAAAGATGTAGAGTAGTTCTTGAAGTAATACAAGATATTGTCCACCTCATCGTAAATTGCTATTGAATACGACCCGGAACTAATATCTTTCGCAATAACCTCCGAGATAGCATCGCCGATATTGTTACGTTCTTTGTACCGAGTCATTAGGATATCGCAGAATACAGCGGTATCGCTTTTATCCTTATCCGGGTACTTGCCGTGGAAGTTCAGGATGCCATTGTGAGATATGATGAATCGTCCGCGCTTGAATGGCTGAGTGTTATGTTCTGTGAATCCGGATGTAGAAATCCTCGTGTGGTCAATAAGCATATCGCTATCCAACATAGTCGGAAGCTTCGATAACATATTCAATCTCCACACGCTCTTGCGCAGGATTTTAGACTTACTGATGTAGAAGCCCTCCGCATCGCTATTGCACGCAAAGCTATTTGCAGTCGCGTCGATGAAAGCGGCGATCGTATTCGGATGATGTTTAAGTTTCTGATTATTCTTAATCAGAATGTTGATATTGCACATAGAAAACCTTTCATAGTTTAAAAGATAAATTAATTTGTGTCGGCTTAGCCAGAGTAGGGGTGATAATGACGCGGTCAGACTTCGATGGAAAGACTCTCCCCTGAATGATCTTCTGCGATTTTATTGTTGTCGGGCTTAGCGAGCTGAGCAACAGTAGCCGTGATACGTTGCGATTGTCCCTATCCTTTTCAGGCTCGAAATCGGCAGTCGGAACGGCCGCATCCCATATAGTTTGTTTCGCAGTCCGCGTAAACGCTTGGTCGCCTTTCCCGATTTCAGCTAATAGCTGGGCGCGGATAACTTCATCGGCAGCGAGAAGATAGTACCTGAGGTCTGTCCAGTCTTCGCAACCCATAAGATTGAAGCTACGGAGTTCAACTCCCTGTCCACGCGTCATGTTCCAACTCGTATAGCGGTCATTATGGAAGTTATAGAATCTCCGTTCTTCCGTTATCTCTCGGGCAAAGTTCCGATAGTAGTGGGATTTAAACTTATGGTACTTAATTATATCGTAATCCTCGATCTTGCTGTGAATGCCAGCGTCTATAGCTTTCGCTACGTCCCATGTCAAAAAGCCCATGTATGTATCGAGTGTCTTTGCACCGATGTGGACATGACAACCCATGCTGTTATTCAGTTCTATAAAGATCGGGCCAACAAGTGACATAAGGCTATCTATGCCACGGGCAAGGTCGTCAGTCGATTGGAATGGACGGGAAACTAGTTCGACAGGATGGAATCCAGCACGCGATGTATTAACAGACCCATCGCTCTGCGCTTCCCAATCGGTACTCCAGCGACGACCACTGTGGTATCCGCCGATGCCATTATTCGCACGTATCCGGTCGCTGGGGACACCACACTCAACTTCAAAGCCAAGGTATATCCTGCGATTAGGCATTATCATCACCTAACAGTAATTCATAGGTAATATTGTATTCGACATTTAACTCGGAGAACATCTCAGATGCTCTGCGGATAAACTCTTCCAGTTTGCTGACAATATGCTGACAGTATTGTGTGTTCTGGAAAGTCCAGATATAGTCCACTGCTTCTTTATCCTGAAACAAATCCCAGAAGTAGTGTCTGAAATCTGAACTAAGGTTGCCGATGTAAGACTGCATCAAGGTTCTGATCTTATAGCGGAAACGAGTCGTACTATTGAAATTGAACGAGACTTCCGGTCTTTCGCCAACCATAAAGAAATTCAGGATGAGCCTGATTTCCATTGGCAGATGCAGATTCATTTTATAGATATCATCATCGAAGTTGTATCCATAATTGATTGTGATTTCTAGGTTTTTAACTTCAACCTTTTTCTTAGACATAAATCCTCCTCAAGATAATTAGTGAATAGTAAATAATTCGTCCGCGGGTTCGCCCGCATAGTTACTTTTTCCTTGCATGACTTCAGTAAAGAAGTCGTCCCATAGATCATCGTAGCTGATTATATCGGTAAGAGTCTCCACTTGCGCGACCCAATCCTCTTTCGGAAACTCAAACTTCGCTAAGAAGAATTCCATATCGTATAGATCAGTGAACAGGTCACCTAACTCCATCCCCTCGCAAGAGGTACGATCAGATAGCTCTGAACCATTTAGGTTCTCAATGACTATCGATAAATCCGAGAAGAGTTTGTTCGCTCTGTCTGCTCCCTGTATAGCGACTTGGAGCAGGAATTTAAGGTTCTTAAACTCATTCATGTAATCCGCGGCACTCGATAATGTCCGTTTGCAGATGGTAGTCGCAGGTTTGGTCACTTCGGGTTTGGGGTGTAAAGCATTTTGGACAAGATCCTCCACTGCTTTAGTATGTCCACCCGATTTATCGGGGGCTGTTGTACCCGATTCAATCAACCCCTTGATTATGTTATCCTCTTTCGCCTTAATCACAACAGGGGCATACTCGGTGAACTCACTGCAAGGATGGAATGAAGTCAGGTCGCGGGTGATATTAACCGTACCACCAAACGCTTTACAGACAGCTTTCCTATCCTTAACCTCCATTAGCTTGCAATCACCGCACCTATGATAAGATGCAGTTTTCTTCTTTCCCATAAAAATCCTTTCATATTTATTAATTAGCATCCAGCTCGTTTGGCTGGTCTTGTAGTACAAAATTGCGTCTATTTTCTAGCATCCCCTCTGAGCCAAAGATAGCCCCAGTTAGGATATTGTTATATATCTCGTCGCCGTGGAAGTGTTCTATCTCGGACAAGACTGGAGCGACTAGCGCCAACTTGACCGCACACTTATCTTGTTCTTCTTTATTTATCGTCTGCATTTAAATCCCTTGCGAATTGTGTAACTTTTATATCGGTAATGTTGGTTATCTGATGCGCCCAGCCGGGACTCCTCTGTCCGGGGTGGTCCCGGTCTATTGCTTTGCCCAAGTCGAACAGCTTGGCGCAAAGAGCATCATCTATCGTAGAGAAAATCCACAACCCAAGTTTATGTCGATGGATCACGCTCATATGTTGCATACATCACCTATGATAATTCTTTGGGTAATGTCTCGGTTTGGTTGCGCCATCTGATTGCTGCGATAACATTCTTTGTCCCTGCAGGAACGCCTTCGATATGCTTATGCTGTATGGATGGATTATCCATAACCAAGTACAAATAATCCCACGGCTTAATGCTGATAAGCTTGTAGGTTACGCGACTCAGCCGAATGAGCATGTCCTCGCCCAACTCAGAAAAGTCCACCTTATTCATCTTCGCGTTCTTAATCAGCACATCTCCATGCTGATACCAACAGCCGATAGGATACTTCTTATACAACTCAAGCGCACTTATCTCTTCTATCGTAGTCGACTCGGCACGTTCAATAAAGTTCTCGATGCCAATCTTGGCCAAGATAGCCATTCTCTTCTCGGCATTAGTCTCCTTGAGGACTGTGTCTATCGGTATATCTTCTGGCTTGCTCATTACTATATCCTTGCCCAAATTGACACCTTCGACCATATACAGAGCATAGCCATCGCCATAGAGGACAGCAGGTCCATCGACCTTATGCAGATTGTTGCCTTTGTAGTGAAGTTCCAAAGGTTTTTCTGAGCAGAAGACAACATCATCGAACACGAAGATATAATGGAAGTGTTCGGTATAGTCTCTGAACTTATACCACTTATTCAGGATATCTGCGTCAGGCTGAACAACTTCTTCGATAAGGAAGTCGTAGAAAGCACAGTAGCCAGCTTGGATGTTCCCGGACTGGAACCAATAGCCTAATGAATAAGGCTCGATGTTATCGCCTTTAATAGGCTGTGAGTATGGATCGCGTCCGAGTTTCACCATGTTGATACCAATCTCGCAAGCATAGGGCGAGTCATAGAAGTAGAATTTAGTTGGATGAATATCTGCGAGAGCCAAGTATTCTTTGATGATTGGGATAGCAACCGCTTGGTCGATCTTCTTATATTCTTTCCCAATCTTTTCCCATTTCTGCTGATAGGATGGAATCCGTGCTTTCTGAGCATCGGTTAATTCTGTTATCTGTTGTTTTGACATGTAAAAGTCCTTTCAATTAATTTTAAAAATATCATCTGAGGTCACATCTTGTAGCGACCCTAATTTCTCCACTAAGTCCTCAAACTCAACAATGCTACCATATAATCGCATGCTACTCAACACCTTATACAATGGGTCATAAAGGAGAGTCTGGTATGCGCGGTCAAGAAGATGCAGGTCGCCTATTTTCATCTGTTCCCCTTTCAATTGATTCTATAACATCAGCCGCTATCTCATCGTGTAACGGCGATAGTTTCTTTAAAATAGCTTCTTCCATCTGGGCGATAGGATTCTCATAAGGGAGTTCCGCTATCCTCAGCAACGCAGAGTGTAGATCCTGAAAAAGGATGTTCTCCGCTAACAGATGATAAAGCTTCATTCCCATATGACCCCCTTCCCAGTACGTCCACCCAAAATATCCCAGAGATCATCCTCTACCGCATAATCATTATCATCGATGTATGCACCGACTGCGTCCTGCATTAGGTTTTCGATACGGTAAATTAATCCAATCAGCATAACCGCATCTACCAGCGCATTGTGTAGTGGGTAGTACAGGATCGGGTCGTATCTATCTTCCATTTCTATTGGCTCGAGTTGCATTTTATATCCCTTTCTAATTGCGTGAACATCGGGTCGATATCGATGCGTCCCACAGATTCACCGAAGGCATCTTTGAGCGTTGTCCACACGCCATCGGAGATGCTCTCAGCGTCGAAAGCAGTGAAGTCATCCTCGAAGTCGCCAAGGTCAGTAAGTTCCCACGCACTATCCGTTGTCGCCAATGATACTGTCATCAGTCTGCGACCTTTCTCGCTTCTTCTCTAAACGGATCGAACTCTCGGACTATGCCAATAGTATGATCCCCGACTTCTTCTTTCGTCTCCTTAATTGTGAGAGCGTGATGTTCCTGATGGGTGATTGTGAATGGATGGAAGTTCTCGATGAATGTTACTCCACCATCTTCAAACATTTCAATATCATCCAATGTAGCATGGTAATGACCGGTCGTTTCGCCTTCTGCTAAAACGTATCCCTTGTCAGTTCTTTCGATTTTCTTTCTCATGATGCAATCCTTTCAAATGATTTGTTAATAATTATTTTTTACATTCTTGGACAAAGTATAATAAGTCCAAGGGTAATTGTGTTTCATCGTAACCTGCTACTGAATGTCTAACGACAGCTTTAATAGCAAGTTTACCATCTGCGTCGGCCTTAGTATATTCGTATTGATACTTGCTCAACTCTTGGAGTTTTGCGTCGGTATAACTTTGAGTCTGTTTAAAGACTTCCCGACGTGCTTGCTCACGTTTCGGCTCAAAGAAGCGATAATTAATTACGCCTAGATATTGTAATCCAAACATAAGCACAACGAATCCAACGATTCCGAGGATACCATATCCTATATATTTCATTTTCATTATTTAGATCCTAATGGGAATTGAGAAATTATTATTCTTGGTTCGATATAAGTTGGCGATGGCTCATTGGTTTCAGGATTGATTAGCATAACCCATGTCCCTTCAGCAGATGCTGGCATAAACAATCCATTGGGGTCGGCTTGTGGCATGGGTTGATGTCCCGATGTGCGATAGACCATAACTTCAGGATTAGTGAATTGAGTAGCGTAAGGGATTCCATATCCGATACATTTGCCAATAAAGATTGGCTTGCCTGTCAATTCGGGGACGACATAGGCATAGCATACCAGATTCGCTTGGTCTCTTAGTTCCAAGATCATCTTCATTAGCTTTCTTTCTTGGAAATTCTTGATTGCCGGCATACCTATCTGGGCATCCGCTTCCCTTAACGACGCAGCTTGTTTCTCTGATTGGATGCGGTCAGCGTCAGGAACGCCTTGATCGCAGGACGTAATAATAAGTCCACCCATTGCGATTGCGAGCATCATAAAACGATACTTTTTCATAAATTAATCCTTTCATTATGTTTATCAATTTCCGACGCTATGTTGGATTGTAAGTTAGTTTCAAAATTAGTAATTAAAGATGCGTACAGGTCTCTTTTCAAGTCCAGCCAAAGTTCCCAATCCCATCTTTTGCCAAAAGCGGATAGGTCATCAAGAGCGCAATATAATGAAGTGTGTGGACCAGATTCCTTTATGTGCTCCATATCAACCAAACCCCCTTTCATCTCTCAGAGCAGCTGTCAGATTCTCACGAAGTTGCATAGTAAGATCATCTCTAACCTTACGAGCGATATCGTTCCCGACTCTGGCACTTATCATTTCTCCTACCTGTCTCAAGGTCAACCAAAGTGATTTGCTACCTTTATCGAAGATATGTTCAGTTATATCACCCCCTGAATATACGTCATAAGCGGGTACCATATCAACCTCTCAGCTTATGTCTAACCTCTGCTAGCGTCCAATCTTTCAATAAGTGTCCGTTAAGAAAGACTGGTTGGAGCAATCCTCCTGCTTCCTGTTCTGGAGTGCATTGTTCGACAAGGAACATCCCTTTTTCTGCATCGTTGTCCACCCTTAACAATCCTTTCGCTGATTGTTTCTCACCATCATCAGTCGCTGGGTTCTTCCATATCTCTCTTGCTTCATCTCCAATCTCTACGAATGTAGCTTTCATCGCAGTCCCGAATGTATCTCTCGTGTTATACTGATAAGTAAAGCTACCTATACCATAGACACACTGGGAAGCAAATCCCTTTTCCATTAGGCCTTCGCAGATAGCGGTTGCTCTAGCGATATTAATGCTATCGCCATATATCATACCAACATGGGAGTCAAGGATCTTATATCCTTCTGGAGATACCGTACCACCGAATACATCCCACAATAGTTCGCAGACACCTTTGCGTTCGGCTTCAGTCTTACCAGCTTGATAGCCACATATAATCCTAACAGGATCTCCCGAGTCTGGTCTAATAACCAGTTTACCATCTCGAGCCATCACTTCATCCCTTAATGCAGGCAGGTATTCTGTCAGAACTTTCCACAAGTCCCAAGTATCAGACACTACCGAGAGAATCCCATTCGGATATATTTCTGTTATTAATCTTCTTATTGTGCCAATCTCATCATCTTTGCTACCTGCGCACATGACACTATGTTCAGTCGCAGGAACGCTACCGCCAATCAGTTCTTTATCGGCATCGGCTCCATAATACTGTTCAAGCGCATCGATAGCGGGGATAGTATCTGTACCTGAGAATGACAACAGATGCCCCATACCTGATGTAATAGCACTCTCCAACGATGACATCCCACGGAATGAGAAGTCATGCCCTTGCCACTGCACAAAATCCATTGGCATCCCAGTCGCTCTGGCATAGAAGTCAAGGATGTGGCGGTATTGGTCAGCAATAGTAGCAGACGTGCATGGTTGCCAAATGGTAGTGGATAGGATTGTTTCAATAAAGTTAGTCACCCAAGCGAAATCAGCATGTGTGTTCTTTATGGTCAAGCAGGGCACTCTCATGGGGACACGAGACCCTTCGGGCAAGGCTTTAATTACGACAGGCAGATAACCAAGTTTATGTAAGGCACGAATATGGTCATACGATGGCAGATGTCCACCTAATGAAGTCTTAACCCTCCGACCATACGTATTAATAATATAATCGATAGGTAGGGTGAAGAAGTTGCGGTCGAAGTAGTTGATTAGATATTCTTTAATGAAGTATTGCAATCCGAAGAATACCATCTCATCGCAGTCAGGTATGCGGGACTTGCGTGGCGTCAGATTGCTGTACACCACTCGTGTATTGTCTGGATACTGGAAAGGATGTCCAACCTTATACCAGTCCGTTAGAAGCATTGCATTTAAATCCATAACGTTTCTCCGTTAGTTTTGATTAATGAATATTTGATTAGTGGGGACACGAAGTCGCCACGATAGCTATCGGTAGTGTATATCTCATTGAAGTATTTAAGCAATATGTCTTCACCCTTAGAGAAGATGGCATGAGTCACCATAAGAGTCAAATACTTAGGTTTAATGCCAGATGCAATCGCAGCAAATGTCCCACCGCCATCGCACAGGTCGTCTATTATAATGCAGTTCCTATCGAAGCACTTCTCAGGCTCGATAACAGAAACCTGTAGTCTGCCATTAGATACATCTCTCCTCTTCAGGCAATAGACAATATCTACTAGGTTAGGATTCAGGTTCATATATCTATCCATCTTCTTCATAGCACCAGCGTCGGGACATATAAGGATTGAATCGGGTATATCGTACTGAGTAACCAATCCAGTATTGTCTACGTTTACGCTCCTGTCTATCAACTGGAGAGCAACGTCGGAGTGTACATCGAATAGTACGACTTTCTCGAAGTTCATACTATTGATTAGGTTAGCGAAGACTCTTAAATCTAAGCTATCTCCATACACCATGTGCCTGTCGTATCGAGCACCCATTAGGTACGGGATAAGTAAGTTCTTTTTCTTGCAACGCAATCCATCGAGAGCGTTGGCGACTTCGAGCAAAGCGATCATATGGTCGCTATTGCGAATAGAGATTAAGACCGAAACATCTTTCTCCTCTGGGATACCAACTAGAGTGGTATGGATTTGGCCATCGGGGAACACGATAAGGTCGGCGTGAGTGTTGTCACTCATATCAATTAGGTACATTTAAGTCTCCTTTATTATTCTACAAAAGTTAAATGATTTAGCGAATTGAGTCTTGAAGTAGGCGATTGCCTGTTTCTTGGTGTAGGCAGGGATTGTTATCTCTTTGTATTCCATCATAAGCCAACGGTTTACAAATGTCCACCCGATTAGATATTTCTTACGTTGCTTCATCACTCACCTCCATCGCTATACTCACCAGTCCCATGTAGCATGTCATTGGTATCACGGCATAGATTAACTATCTCAGCTAACTTAGCGTGGTAGTCAACATCAGACGTATCGATAGTAGCTTCTTGGATATAATAGTTTATATCAAAACCAGCAATCTTCTCCCTCGCCTTGTCTAGCATGAAATTAAACGCAGGTGCTTTATCCGTAAACACGACGACATTAGGCTCATCGTTACCATGTGGATCGAATACTATCCATTTGACCAACCATAGTTTAATCATTAGAGTGTTCATAAAGACTCCTTATATTGTTTAACAAGTTTATATAATCTTTTGTGACAAGACGGGCAATGGTTCATATTACCATCTCCCTCATACATGACAATCGATAGCTACTATATAGCCATCGCTGTAGTTATTTAAAACAGTTACATATCTCAGGAATAGAGGATCATCTGCGGCACGATTAGAAACCATACCGAACCAACCCATAGCTCCAGTCTCAAACCAGCCATCTTCGGACACTAATCCAAAGCATTTGAAGCGATTGAAGTCGAGCATAACATCTCTTATATGCTCAGAGACTGGAATGATGTTCCCGCCAATAGTCTCTCTTTCAGGGGAATAGCCATCGTGATTTGAAACACTTTTCTGTAAGTATCCATCCCAACGTCCACCCACTACCCACCAATCCCATTTGCCATTAGGATTGTACCTATATTTATCATCGGGGTCATCGGCGTCTTCATTCTGTTCTTCAGCGACGCAATATTCATCATCTGCCTCGTTATACGGAGCAAGTATCTCCGCTACATACGATTGAATCCAATTCTCAGCAAAAGCACCATCGTCATCGATGGCTATATATTTTGGGACTAAAACTCCCATTACAAAATGGCTCATAAATTATCTCCTTTATTTGTTTGAATGGCTAAACTGATCCCTGAGTTGATCCCAGAGTTGATCCCCGAGTTGATCCCTGAGTTGATTCCTGAGTTGATCCCCGAGTTGATTCCAGAGTTGATCCCCGAGTTGATTCCTGAGTTGATTCCTGAGTTGATCCCAGAGTTGATCCCCGAGTTGATCCCTGAGTTG
>Ga0194062_1001171_pt1 | contig 11025 bp, 6 predicted proteins | sample SepL2225m_MetaG_FD_155481 | JGI IMG/M metagenome (GOLD analysis project Ga0194062, IMG submission 155481) | Anoxic zone freshwater microbial communities from boreal shield lake in IISD Experimental Lakes Area, Ontario, Canada - Sep2016-L224-25m | ecosystem: Environmental > Aquatic > Freshwater >... | reverse complement strand
ACCAGTTCACGGGCTTTACGGGCTGCATGCCTGGCTGTAGCTGCAAGAATAACCTTATTAACGATGGTTCTCGCTTCCTTGGGATGTTCTTCGAGGTAGTACGACAGAAGTTCGCTGGCAAGCTGATCAACAACACCCATGACCTCATTGTTACCCAATTTGGTCTTGGTCTGTCCTTCGAACTGTGGCTCCTGTACCTTTACAGAAATAATGCAGGTAAGTCCTTCGCGGAAGTCATCCCCGTTGATATCGAACTTGAGCTTGGCTAACATGCCGGTCTTGTCGGCATAGGATTTCAAAGTACGGGTAAGCGCCCTTCGGAAACCTGAAAGATGTGTGCCGCCTTCATGAGTGTTGATATTGTTGACGTAGGAATGGATATTCTCGGCAAATGAAGTGTTGTATTGCATTGCGATCTCAATGGGAATACCAGAGCGTTCCCCTTCCATTGATATGGGTTCAGGGATCAGTTTCTCACGGTTCGCGTCGAGATAATTAATAAAATCGGTGAGACCGGTACTTGAAAAGAAGACATCCTGAGGCAGGTTCCCTTTTTCATCTTTTTCACGCTCATCTAAAAGTGTCAGGGTGATCCCCTTGTTCAGGTAAGCCAGTTCCCTCAAACGGGAAGCAAGGATGGAGTAATCATATTTGCTTGTGATAAAAATAGAGGAATCAGGTAAAAAACTAACCGTTGTTCCGGTACGGTCGGTTTCGCCGGTCACTTTAATGTTGTGCAGGGGTTTCCCCAAGGCATATTCCTGTTCAAATATCTTGCCATTTCGTTTCACCGTAACCTTCAGCATGGATGAAAGAGCATTGACAACCGAGACGCCTACTCCGTGAAGGCCACCCGATACCTTATATGAATCTTTATCAAATTTTCCGCCGGCATGAAGTACAGTCATAACTACTTCCAGTGCCGATTTTTGTTCTTTCTCGTGAAAATCGGTAGGGATACCGCGGCCGTTATCAGTGACAGTAATGGAATTATCAGGATGAATGCTCACCTCGATTTTGTTGCAATAGCCAGCCAGCGCTTCGTCTATGGAGTTGTCTACAACCTCGTAAACGAGATGATGAAGCCCGCGAATATTCACATCGCCAATGTACATGGCAGGGCGTTTGCGAACTGCCTCCAGCCCCTCTAAAACAGTAATGTTTTCCGCAGTATAATTCTGACTTGCCTTGTCCTTTTCTATATCGGTCATAATCAATTACTTATAAAGTTTTTATATGAATAAACAAAGGTACGAAAAACAGCCGGGATTAGCTACATTCAAACACCAATAAAATCAAGGTTTTTATTAACAATTGACGGTTGAAAATCGCTAGTACATTTCAAACGCTGTTTCTCAGCGTTTCAGCAATCACCGACGCACTCATGCCGTTACCAAAATCCTTACGCTGTGGCGCCAGGGGTATGGTCGATTTCACAGCATGAAGGATCTTTTCCGGATCGGGTCCGGTGACGATGTTCCAGTTATCATGGAGGGTCTCGATCCATTCTGTTTCGGTACGCATGGTGATGCACTGCCTGCCCAGAAAATACGCTTCCTTCTGGAGCCCACCCGAATCGGTAAGGACTTTTCCGGCGTGCATGGTCAGATACAGCATTTCAAGATACCCGACGGGTTCGATAATGATCACATTGGATGGTATGCTGACTTCTGTTTTCAGGAGGCGGGCGGTACGGGGGTGGACTGGTAGCACGATAGCCTGGTCTATCCTTGAAAAAGCCAGAAAAATGTTTTTAATATTCTCAGGATTGTCGGTATTTTCGGCCCTGTGAATGGTAGCAAGAAGGTAAGTTTCAGGCAGGCTGGGGGTGCGGTATTTTTCACCTCCCAAAACCACCATCTCCCGGTAAAAAAGAACTGAATCGTACATCACATCGCCACTGAAAACGGTTTGTTTTTCCAGCCCCTCATTTTTCAGGTTGTGGATAGCTGTAAGGGTAGGGGCGAACAATATATCGGAGATCCTGTCGGTCACGATGCGGTTGATCTCCTCGGGCATCAGGCGGTTGAAACTGCGAAGCCCTGCTTCCACGTGGGCCACTGGGATGTGAAGCTTGGTTGCTGCAAGCGCTCCGGCAATGGTTGAATTCGTATCCCCGTAAACAAGCGTATAATCTGGTTTCTCCCGGAGGAGCACATCTTCAATGCCTGTGAGCATTAGTCCGGTCTGTGTTGCATGGCTGCCAGAACCGACTTCAAGATTGTAATCCGGCTCAGGAATGTGAAGCTGGCTGAAAAAGATATCCGACATATTTGGATCATAATGCTGGCCTGTATGTACAAGGATCTCCTGCAGACCGGGAGTGGCCCTGAGAACTCTGGATACAGCAGCCGCCTTGATGAACTGGGGCCTTGCGCCTATGACCGAGACAATTTTCATATGTTCAGGATAATATCCGCATTAAAAAACAAGCAACAGTTCTGTAAGCGGGATTCTGTTCCGGCAAGCCGGCTCCTGTCATTTATCTGAGCCAGCGGTCACCCGATGGCTTTAGCGGCCTACCCCCCGGCATCGGACGAGCAGTCCTTAACATCCGGTATACATGGCCTTTCAACACATGGGGTTTACCCGTCGTGGCAGTCACCTGCCCCGGCCGTGAGCTCTTACCTCACATTTTCACCCTTACCTTTCGGCGGTCATTTTCTGTGGCACTATCCGTCGCCGGCATTAAACCGGCTCCTTCCCGTTAGGAAGCATGGTGCTCTGTGTTGTCCCGACTTTCCTCTGCGTTGCCGCAGCGACAGAACGAACTGTTGCAGCGCAAAGGTACAAATAATCGGGATATTCTGACTACCTTTGCAGCCCCCAAAATCATCCGATTGAAAGACTTAAGCACCGGCAAGGAAGGAAAAATAATATGGAGATTCGCCTTGCCTATGCTGCTTGGCAATATCTTCCAGCAGTTTTACAACCTGGTCGACAGCATCATTGTGGGCAAGTTTATCGGGAAAGAGGCCCTCGCGGCTGTCGGTACATCTATGCCCATCACCTTTCTGCTCATTTCGCTTTTTATTGGCATCACGATGGGATTCACTATCATCGTTTCCCAGTATTTCGGAGCAAAAGATATGGATAGGGTCAAAAAGGCCATCAACACTCTGTACATCTTCATTTTTGCCTCCTCCATCCTTATGAGCATCATAGGGATTATGTTGTCGGGCTGGATATTTCGCCTCATCGGCATGGATCCGTCCATCATTCCTCAGGCTAAATTATTTCTGGATGTTTACCTTTCGGGCCTCATCTTCCTTTTCGCATATAACGGTACCAGCGCCATATTGCGCGGACTGGGGGATTCCAAAACTCCGCTGTATTTCCTTATCGGTTCGGTCGTTCTGAACATCATCCTTGATATTCTTTTTGTGCCCATCCTTGGCTGGGGCGTCTGGAGCGTAGCCGTTGCCACAGTGATCTCCGAAGCGGCGGCCTTTATTTCCCAGATCATCTACCTGAACCGCTATCATAAAGTGATCAAGTTTTCCTTTGCAGATCTCAAGTTCGATCCTGAGATTTTCAGAAAAGGGATCAGGATCGGTCTGCCTACTGGCTTACAGCAGACTTTTGTAGCTGCAGGCATGGTAGCTCTTTATGGTATTGTGAACCGTTTCGGGGTGGATGCCAATGCAGCCTACAGTGCTGCGGGGAGGATAGATAATTTTGCTGCAATGCCGGCCATGAGCTTTTCTATGGCTCTGAGTACTTTCGTCGGCCAAAACCTCGGAGCCAACAAGCCTGGCAGGGTGATTGCCGGGCTTAGGGCCACCCTGGCGATGACGGCACTGATCTCCCTGGTCGTGTCAATAATTACAGTGATCTTAGGAAAATACCTGATGATGCTTTTTACCAATGACCCTGTGGTTATTGAATTAGGCAGGGAATACCTGGTTGTAATAGGCTCGTTTTACATACTTTTCTCTACTATGTTCATACTGAATGGCGTTTTGAGAGGCGCCGGGGATACCCTGATCCCGATGTTTATCTCATTATTTGCCCTATGGCTTATAAGGATACCTGTGGCCTATTTTTTATCATCCTACCCTTCCATAGGAATATATGGGGTGTACTGGTCGATACCGGCTGGCTGGTTTTTCGGGGCAGCCCTTTCATTCGTATATTTCCTTACAGGAAGATGGAAAAAGAAAGCGGTGGTGAAATTCTCGGCCGAGGGGAAAAGGGTGGAGTGATGTACGATGTACGATGTACGAGTGTCGAATGTCGGATAGCGAATGTCGAATATCGAATGTCGAATATCGGATAGCGAACGCCAGAACGCAGAACGCTGAACGCTGAACGCTTTCTAAGATGCCAGGCGGTCAAGCAGTGATGCAAGCTTTGCCGTAAGTTCCAGCCTTGAATACTGCTCAATGTTTTTACTCCGGGAGCTGAGTTGTCCGCTCAGGTAATCTTTATACAGACTGCGGATGTGATTCTTCATCGTCACAGCATCCCCGAAACCGGCAAGTAATCCGGCATTGGTCTCTCTGAGTATGGCCGCTGCGTCACCATCGGCCGGGCCCAGGCAGAGAATTGGACGGCGGGCCGCGAGGTATTCGAAAAATTTCCCGGTAAGGATCATCTTTGCATTGGGCGTGTTGTTGATGATAAGCAACAGTACTCGGGATTCCTGCTGGCATTTCACCACCTCGTCGTGAGGCATATAGTCGATCTTCTTCAGAAAGGAAGACAGACCATAAGTTTCAACAGCCTCCATAACCTTGTAATCGACTTTTCCCACCAGCTTTATCTCGAGATCTTTAGTCAGGTCAGGCTCTTCGGCAAGCAGTTCCTGAAGGGCAACCCAAAGAGTTTCAGGGTTACGCGTACTCACCAGTGTCCCGATATGTGCGATCGAAAATTTCTTATCCATTTCGGGCGGATGGCTGATTACCGTATCACCCGGGTCATACCCATTGGTGATCACTTCGTAAGAGCGGTCATAGATCGTACGGCAGTCTTCGGCCATAGACCGGCTGATGACAGTAACGACATCAGCCCTGCGTAACACTTCTTTTTCAAGTTTCCTGTGAAGGGCATCGGCCCGGGAAGTCAGTTTGAGATCCTTGTAAAAGTCAATGTTGGTCCAGGGATCCCTGAAGTCGGCTAGCCAGGGCAGCCTCATCAGCCCGCAAACCTTGATGGCAATCAGGTGCATGCTGTGGGGCGGACCGGTTGAAACCACAGCGCTGACAGGGTTCTTCTCAAGGTATTTGATCAGGAACTTGACAGATGGGCTGATCCAGAACTTACGGGCGTCGGGAATGAAAAAATTACCTCTGATCCATACCGAAAGATTTTCGAGAAGCGAATTCTTTTTCTTTTCCGAAAGGAAAGCGGCGTTGATCTTAGTCCCCTTTTTCTGGCCGAGCAGCCGTTTATAGGCTTCATATGGTTCCCAGATCGGTTGTTTGATAACCTCGGTCCCATCGGGAACATCCTTTGCGAGGGAAAGGTCGGTTTCGGGGAATTCGGGATTTTCGGGAGTATAGATCACCGGCTCCCATCCGAACTTTCGGAGGTATTTGACAAATTTAAGCCAGCGCTGAACCCCGGCTCCTCCGCTAGGAGGCCAGTAATAAGTTATGATAAGGACCCGTTTCATGCCTTTCTGGCAAACATCTCTTTTGCTCCGAATGCAATTCCTGCAACAACCAGCAGCAAAAGCACCAGAGATGATATCATGCTCACTTTTTCGCCTATGATGAAAGCCCTGGGCTCAAATTTGAATTCCACGACATGCTCGCCGGCCGGTAAAACCATAGCCCTTAAAACATAGTTTGCGCGGAAATGGGGGGTAAGATTTCCGTCAACATAAGCATTCCAGCCTTTCGGATAATATATTTCGGAAAAGACCGCCAGCTCTGGTTTTTTGGTGTTGTATTTATATTTGAGGTCGTTGGGCTGGTAATCGGTAAGCCTGATATAATCAAGAGTGTCTTTGCCCGGAGCCCAGGATGCAAGGTCTGCCTGGAATTGTTTGTCAACCACGGCAGTCCTGGAAGGATCGAAACCATTCAAAGCCGCCAGTTCCTGGTCGGCATTGTCGACCAGCTTGTATTCGCTCACAAACCATGCATTACCGAGGGCCTGTGGATTTTGCTGGGCCATAGGCTGTTTGTTCGCGTCGGGCATGATCACATAACGGGTGTTCAGCATATTGATCACCGCAATATTGTTCTTCTCGACATGCGTCTCGAAAAGTTCCTGGTAACGTCTGAGTTTGGCACCATGATATCCGCCCAAAGATTTGTGAAAGTATGAAGTACTCGCATCACTCATGGGATTCAGGGTCAGGTTGAGCACCCTGAAATCAGGATCTTTGTCGGCCATGATCTGCTGGTCGGCAGCCGATGGTTCAAAAGGTGTTTCCACTGCGGCTTTGGAAGTAAAGCTTTCGTTGTTGAGATACCTTTTGGCTAGGGTGAACATATCACCCAGGACGAAGACGATGAGGCCGATATAGGCATATTCTTTTTTGAGTTTTTTGTTGATGACCAGCCAGAGTGTACCTGCGGTGAGAGTTATATACATCAAGGAACGGAAGGCGTCGGCCCTGCATACCGCTTTGCGGTCATCGCGTATAGCCTGCATAAGCCAGTCGGGGAGCGATTTTGCGAGGGAAGCATCGTTAGGCCCGGTAAAATTCATGAACATATCAGGGACAAGGGCAAAAACGAGGCTCAGTCCGCCCGCTACCCCGAAGGCAATATAAAGCGCCTTGTTAAGGTTTTCACGGCCTTCCAGCCCGTCAAAAACGACTTTAATCGCAAGGAATCCGAGCAAAGGCATGGTGAATTCAGCAATGACAAGGATCATAGTCACCGCCCTGAACTTGTTGTAACCCGGGAAATAATTCAGGAAGAAGTCGGTAAGCCCCATAAAATTATGCCCCCAGGAAAGCATGACCGAGAGTATGGTCGCCGCGAGCAGCCACCATTTCAGCGGTCCCTTTACGATAATCAGCCCGAGGAAAAATAGGAAAACGACTATGGCACCGATATATACAGGCGAAGTCCAGGGTTGTCCACCCCAGTACATCAGACCCGCCTGACCGGCGAATTGCCGGATGTTCTCTTCCGGGATGCTGTTGGTGCGTAAAGCTTTGGCAATGTTCGAATTCATTCCCGGAGCTTCGTTCGACGAGCCGCCATAGAAATCGGGGATGAGCAGGGTCATCGTTTCTCCCACTCCGTAACTCCACTGGGTGGCATAATCCTTGTCGAGGCCCGAAGTGCGGTTTGATTTTTCGGAAGTCAGTTCCGATTTACCGCGGATGGTGTATTTCCCGTATTCATAGGTAGTCCAGAGAAGGGTGAGGTTTGTAAGGATGGCAAATACCAGGGCAACGATCAGGATGGAGACCGATTTGAGATAAGCGGTGAAAGTTTTATTACGGAATGCATCGACCAGTTCAACCAGACCCAGGATTACCGCCGTGAGGGCAAGATAATACGTGATCTGAAGGTGGTTTTGCTTGACTTCAAGTGAGAGGAAGACTGCAGTGAGAATAAATCCCCAAAGGTATTTTTTGCGGAGTGTGAGGATCATCCCTGCGAGGACAGGAGCGATATAACCGATGGCATGTGCCTGGGAGTTGTGACCGGCTTCAATGATAATAAAAAAGTAAGATGAAAAGGCATATGCAATGGAGCCTGCCACTGCAAGCCAGGGATTAAGCCCAAGGGCCAGCAGCAGGATAAAGAATCCTATAAAGTAAAGAAATACCATGTTGGCCGGATGAGGCAGACCCACCGTCATGATCTTATCGAGAAATCCAAGCATGTTAGCTGAATACCTTGTTGAGATCTGGTATGCCGGCATTCCCCCGAACATCGAATTGGTCCATAAAGGCTCCTGTCCGGTTTTATCCCTGAAGTCGACAATTTCTTTTGCAGCGCCTTTCCAGTGAATGATATCACTTTGAAGGATCTGCTTGCCTTCGATGAGCGGTGAGAGGAATGACATGGTGATGATCAGGAAAATGATCACTGCCACCAGGTAAGGCCATGCCGTTTTAAAGTTCAGGTTTTTCATTCGATGGATCTTTAACGGATTGAGTATCAAAAATAAAAAAAGAAGATAATTCGCGATTATCTTCTTTTTATAACGTCAGAACCGATTTAACGGTATTTCCAAACCGGGAAAATTATTTCTTGTCGTTTTGCTCGTCAGAAACTGTCAGTTTTTTTCGGCCTGTTGCTCTTCTGTTAGAAAGAACTCTGCGTCCGTTAGCTGTAGACATTCTTTCACGGAATCCATGTTTGTTCTTTCTCTTGGTGTTCGAAGGGTGGAATGTTGGTGCTGCCATTGTATTCTTATTTTAGGGCTGCAAAATTACGATTTATTTTTAAATCCCCAAGGAAATTATTTCACCGGGATATTTTTCAGTGTCTCCACCAGGTAATCCCAGAATTTTTTCACCGAGGCAATTTCGGTTTTTTCGTCGGGGGAATGGGGTGAAACGATGGTAGGGCCTACGCTGATCATATCCCAGTTGGGATAAGGACCACCCAGGATGCCGCATTCAAGGCCGGCGTGGATAGCTTTGATCAGGGGTTCTTTACCAAACATCTTTTTGTACAGGTCCAGCATCACTCTAAGTATTTCAGAATCGGGATTGGGTTTCCAGCCCGGATACTGTCCGTTCATATTGATGTCGGCTCCGGCCATTATAAACACTGCAGTGACCATATTCTGAAGGTCAACTTTCGCGGTATCGACCGAACTGCGCAGCAGTGTTTGCCCTACGACTGTATCGTTCACTGTTTTCAGAACACCGATGTTAATCGAGGTTTCTACCAGTCCGGGCATTTCATTGCTCATGCGGATGACTCCGTTAGGACAGGCATACAGTGCGTTGATGATTTTTTCCTGGCTGGCTTCATCGATCAGGGAAGCAGGTTTTTCGCAGGGAACGAGTTTGATCTTCATCGTGGGTTCCACAGCCGAGAGTTCTTTCCTGATAATTGTTTCCAGTTCCGCAACCACACCTGTAAATCCTTCTTTGTGTACTGCCGGGATCACGATACAGGCGTCGGCTTCCCTGGGAATAGCGTTCCTGAGGCTGCCGCCTTCAATCGATGCCAGCCTGAGGCCGAAATGCCTGATTCCTTCCCAAAGAACGCGTGTAAGGACTTTTATTGAATTCCCTCTTTCAAGATGGATGTCAACCCCGCTATGTCCGCCTTTGAGTCCGCTTACAATCAGGTCAAACGCCAGAACTCCTTCAGGAACTCCGGTTGGTTTGAAGCGGAATGAGAAATTGCCGTTTGTGCCTCCGGCGCAACCGATATATATCTCTCCTTCTTCTTCCGTGTCGAGATTCAGTAGAATATCGCCTTTCAGAACCCCGGGTTTGACACCCATGGCTCCGGTCATCCCGGTCTCTTCATCGGTAGTGATAAATGCTTCGACAGGACCATGCTGAATATCTTTGGATTCAAGTACAGCAAGCGCTGCAGCAACACCCAGCCCGTTATCGGCTCCAAGAGTCGTTCCTTTTGCTTTTACCCAGCCATTGTCGACATAGGTAGTGATAGGGTCAGTTACAAAATCGTGGACCGTGTCGTTGTTCTTCTGGGGGACCATATCCATATGGCCCTGAAGGACTACTCCTTTACGGTTTTCCATGCCAGGAGTGGCCGGTTTGCGTATGATCACGTTGCCGACTTCATCAATAATAGTTTCAAGACCCAGGTTCTTGCCGAACTGAAAAAGGAAATCCCTTACTTTATCTTCATGTTTCGATGGGCGGGGGATCTGGGTAAGGCTGTAGAAATTTTTCCACAGCAGGGAAGGTTCGAGGTTTAAAATATCTTTACTCATAAATATATAGATTTTATATTGATTTCGAAAGACAAATATAGGTAAAAGATCCTATTCTTTTACAGCCGGCAAATCTTTTTGCAACTCCGAAAAACTGATAAACCTCTGCTGGAACAGTAGTGACAGAAATTTACTTACTCTCTCTTCGGTTTCCTCGACAGGGATGAGTTTTTCAGGAAAAATCTCCTTCAGCTGAAGACAGATCTCGCCTGTACTTCGTTTTCCATCGATAAAGCTCCAGACGGCCGAGCCGAAAGAGTCGAGTTTGATCCTAATAGATTCACCTTTCCAGCTGGGCTGAAGGAGTTTGGATGCTACCCTGCTTTTAAAACGGGGAAGAAGGATGTTCAGAGTATCTTCATCCCGTTTCTCGCACTCCATCAGTTGCACAGGATGAAGATCAAGGGCGTTGATTTGTTTAAGGATCTTTCTCCTTTTGAAAAACGATACTTCCATAATTAAGATAAGCGTGGCTGCCAACCTACGTTGGCAGCCACGTGTTAAATGGATATGTTGGTTCCTTTTTACATTCCCGAAGCCGGAGGTGCCGGTTCATCGGGTTTACCTGCATTTTTCAGAGGTATCTGGATCAGCACAAATGCGATGATTGCAATGATCACAAGACTGATGATATAAGTCGGGTTAGTAAAGAATACGAAATGATCGTACAGGAAGATCTCAAATGCCGCGAAGATGGCAATCACGAGTCCCATCAGGGCTTCACCGGCGATCATGCCGGAAGCCAGAAGTACACCGGTGTTTTCAACACGGATCTTCTGTCCTTCATTCAGTTTACGTTTTTCTGTGAAATAATCAACTCCGCCTTTGATAAGTCCGCCGACAAAAATGGCAAAAGTCGTTTCGAGTGGAAGGTACATGCCCACGCTTACGAGCATCGGGCTGCGGACCTGCATCAGGATAAAGGCTACGCCCATCAGCATACCCGATATAATAAGTGGCCATGCCATAGCGCCTTCCACGATACCGCGGGAGAGGATAGCCATAAGGCCGGCCTGGGGTGCCGAGAGGTTACGGCTTCCGAAACCACCCTGGTAACCCAGATTCTTTCCCGAAGCAATGTCCCCTTCATTTAAATAAGCAAGTACTACGAACATCACGGCACCTGCAAGTATAACCCCGATAATGTCGCCAACCTGCATCCTCCAGGGAGTACCACCAAGG
>Ga0194062_1001168_pt1 | contig 11029 bp, 5 predicted proteins | sample SepL2225m_MetaG_FD_155481 | JGI IMG/M metagenome (GOLD analysis project Ga0194062, IMG submission 155481) | Anoxic zone freshwater microbial communities from boreal shield lake in IISD Experimental Lakes Area, Ontario, Canada - Sep2016-L224-25m | ecosystem: Environmental > Aquatic > Freshwater >... | reverse complement strand
ATACCACCCACGCCGCCTCCAACGCCTCCGCCCACGGCGGAATCATGGACAACGCATAACTGAAGTACACCACATCGTACGACTCCGGCCAGCCCTCTTTGACCAAGGAGTGGACATCCTGGGCCAGTGCCTGCCGCAACTGAATACGCCCTTCCAAGCGCCCGCATGCCACCTTCTGACTGGCCGTTTCAATCATCACACCCGCCGCATCCAAGCCATAAAAATATGCCTGCGGATAACGCCGCGCGGCCATGATCAAATTACGTCCCGTACCACAGCCCATTTCCAGCACGGCATGGTTGGAGCGAACCTGCAAATTTGCGATCACTGTATCCCGGCCGAACAGGAAAAACTTGCGCGTGGCATCATAAATGTACCGTTGTCTGCGATAGATCTGATCCATGGCCTGACGGGCATCTGCCGTCACCGCCGACTCAGGACAAGGTATAGACATGGAAACCACCATAAATAGCGGACCGATCTTGCTGATACAACTCCTGCGACAACGCTTCGTGGTAGGTAAACCGCGCCCGCAACGCCGGGGTCAGGGCCGTTTCGATCGGCGAGGCCGCCGCCCCGGTCCGGAAAATAATCCGGCTGCCTGACTGCCCCTTGAGCGCCACCAGCGTCCACAATTCTTCCAACTGATTCGGTTGCATCCAGTCCTGCGCATCCAAAAATACAAAACCATTAAAACTCCCCGGCTTGGCTTCATACAAGGCCCGGGTCAGTGAGGTCATCCGGGTTTCCACCCGTTCCGCCCCCGCCCGCACGGTGGCATAATGTTCTTCCTGCAGATAATCCGGCAAGGCCCGCCGGTCCTTCAAATCATAGTGCCGTGCAAACGCCTGCCAGGCAAAATAATTATCCCCCACCGGAAAATCACACGCCAAGCGCCGCAAACGGCGCAGGTACATATCTGTGACATTACCCTCATTGCGCACATGTTCAAACTGTTGCGGCGGGATGCCCAGACTATACATCACCAGCGGTATCCGGCTCCCCAGCCGTACCAGCCGGTTATCGAACAGCGGTTCAATCTGCTGGTGGAAAATCTGTTCTTGTTCCTCCAGTGTGCGGGCCTTGAGCAAGGCCCCCGGATCACGCCGGATCACCTTGGCACAACCATGCAGCACCCGCATCAGCAAACCGAATTTGGCTTGATTGTACAACCCACTCTTAAAGCTATGAATCCGTGGCCGCCCCGGCATACCGCCGTCCCAGAACTTCCGGGTTTCTTCCGGCAAATGGGGCCGGATACATCGTTGATAAAGTCCCAAATTGGTTTTGGCTCTGCCCACGGCAAAGAAGTTGAAAAACGCCTCGTAGTCCGGCAACTGTTGCGCCGCCACCACCTTCAGCCGCGTCAGGTGCATGTGCGCCGCGTTCAAATCCACCGTCACAATCTTGGCCGGCTTATGGATGAGATAATTGAGCACATTGCAGCCCGCCGAGGAAATCGTCAGAATCCGGCTTTCCGGCCCAATCTGCAACGCCTGAGCATCCACACGCGGATCTTCCCAAATCTGGTTATAAACCCAGCCCCCAAACCACGCCGTAAACAACCGTTCCATAAGCCCCTTGCGCGATAATGGGGCGTGTTGGTGAATGGCCTGCTCTAATAACTCGGTACTGGTGGCGACCATGCCGGACTCCTGTCGTTGAGGGGTGAACGGATACTTGAGCATCATGCCCAAACATGCCCCCACTTGTACCACAGTAGTGACAGGATGATAAGTTGTAACCCCTATGTCGTAATAGACTTAGCGCGATACTAACCGCCCATTAGCCGTGTCTGAACGAACCGTTCAACCGCATTTCTAATGTGCCGTGGTGTTTTAAAAGGAAACTGCACCGACTAGGACTCGAACCTAGGACCCGCTGATTAAGAGTCAGCTGCTCTACCAACTGAGCTATCGGTGCCAAGCGAGCCAAATAATACCGGAATTGCCCCCCGTTGGCAAGCGGGCTCAGTGGGTTGGGCCGGACTCACCGGCACCGGGTCCATGGCCACCGTCTTCGCGGTGTTCAATACTTAAATCCTTGACCTTCTTATTGAGGGTGTTGCGATTGATACCCAGATAATCCGCCGCTTTCAGTTTCACACCCTCACAGCGGTGCAGCGCCTTTTCGATCAGCGCCTTTTCCACCTGCCGGATCACCATGTCATAAATCTGCCCTTCGCGCATGTCGAATTCATTGATCGCCATGTCGCTTAACCGCCGCGCCAGCGAATCAATCGAATCGTTCGACGCCACTCCCCGGCTTTGCTGGGCAAACGCCCGAATCGAGGTGGGCAGCAAATCTTCCGCCAGCGTATCCCCACGGCTCAGTACCACCGCGCGCTCCATGCAGTTTTCCAGTTCGCGCACATTCCCCGGCCACGGATACCGTACCAGCATGGTCAGCATATCCTTGCTCATCTTCCGCAGTGTCTTGCCGTTTTCGGTATTGAACCGGTCGAAGAAATAATCAATCAACTGCGGAATATCCTCGCGCCGGCTGCGCAGCGGCGGCAGATACACCGTCACCACATTCAGCCGATAGAACAAATCCTCGCGGAAGCGTCCCTTGCTGACTTCTTCCTGCAAATCCAGATTGGTCGCGGCAATAATCCGCACATCCACCTTCACCGTGCGGTGGTCGCCCACGCGTTCAAATTCCCGCTCCTGGAGCACCCGCAGCAGTTTCACCTGCAAACTCAAATCCAGCGTGCCGATTTCATCCAAAAAAATCGTGCCTTGATGGGCCGCCTCAAAACGCCCCATCTTGTCGCGGATCGCCCCGGTGAACGAGCCCTTCACATGGCCGAACAGTTCCGATTCCAACAGCGTCCCAGTCAACGCGCCGCAATTCACGCGGATAAACGGTTTTTCCGCCCGGGGGGAATTGAAGTGAATCGCCTTGGCAATCAGTTCCTTGCCCGTGCCCGTCTCGCCCAAAATCAAACAGGTGGCCTTGGAATTGGCCACCTGCACAATGGTATCAAACACTTCCTGCATCGCCCGCGACGAACCGATGATATTATCGAACTTGTATTTCCCGCGCAGCGAATCCGACATCTGCCGGCGTTCTTCCTGCCAGGCTTCGCGTTCCTCGGCGATAATTTCACTGATCTTGATCGCCTGCCCGATAAACGCCGCCACAATTTCCAGCAAGCGTGCGTCGGCCTTCAGTGTGGCCTCATCAATAAACGGTTTGTCTATGGACAGCGCTCCGATGCAGCGGTTTTCAAACTTGATCGGCACGCACACAAAACAGATCGTCACGCCGGGCACCATCTGCCGGGCCCCGGTACGATTCAAAAACCGTTCATCCCGCGCAATGTCCGGCACCACATGGGTCTGCCCCGTCGCCGCGACCTGCCCGGTGATCCCCTCGCCCAATGCATAACGCCCGCGCGCGATTTCCTCCGGCGACAACCCCAGAGCCGCCTCTGTCACCAGCCGGCCGGAAGGCTCATCCAGCAACACCATCGAACCGCGCAAGATGCCCAGCCGTTCGGCCAGCACCCGCATAATCTGGTCAAATACGGAATGCAGTTGCAGGGTCGAACCCAGAAACTTGCTGATCTCGGACAATAACTGTAATTCCAGCTCCGCGCGCTCCATGCTTCGCCGCCTTGTGGATTCATCATGTTGGACTGCTGACACGACGCTAGCGCCTGCCACTTCGCCCGAAACTTGGGCAGCCAATGAATCCAGTTGATTAGACGGTGTGCAAAACCCGTGCAAACTTTCAGACAAAGGATACTCCCATCGTATAAAATTTTATAAGGCATCTACGCCAATGTGAATTAGCGTAAATTGCTAGGCATTACACTACCTAATTGGCCCAAGATCGTAAAGCTCACTGCATAAATTCTTACCGTGACCTAAACTTGCCACCGCGAATAATGCATAACAATCACTGCGCACGACGTCACTTGGTGCCTACATTATACGCACACCAAACACGCCAGCCTAATAAATATGCAAACAAACTTCCCCCGCGCTAATGAAGTGCGCCATCGCTGCCTGGCACGGCATCCCCCCAATGACCACTACTTCACATATGCCCCAACTCCCGGCTTATCACCGCGCACCCGCCCCTCCAAATCCACCAGCGGACATATCGGCGATGTCTGCTCCGGCACCACATTGGGACTCTCTGCGGTGAGATGAAAATCCGCCTGCAGTCCAAGGCCCGGATTCTTGAACCGGGGGTCCGCGACGATATTCCCCTCATCACCGGCATCCCCGCGGCTAGTCTTCCCCTTGGCATCACCAAAGCAGATATTTTTACCCACCACCATCCCCGTCGTCGTATGCGCGGCCAAAATGGCACACCCCGGCGCAGCCCAGATAATATTGTTGTAGATCCGAACATCATTGGACCCCGGCTTGGGCCCGCCCACAAACAAATCCCCCCATCCCGCTTTGGCTAGTTCCGGACTCTGCACATTGTGATACAAGGTGTTGTTGGCGATATCCACCCCCCGGCTGGTGGTGACGGTAATCCCCCCACCGCCATTACCCACACACAGATTATTGGCCAGCAACAAACGCCCCTGATACGTTTCCACCGCATTTTCCTTGCGGATGTTGGTATCAATGATGATGCCGTTGCCATCGGAGATCTTGCCGATCTTAGCCCACGGCACATAACAGCGATTGTTACGCACCACGTTGCCCAGAATAAAAGTCTTGGTCCCCGTGACCGTATCAAAATTATGCTGGGTCAGCAGACTGATGCCACTACCGCCGTAACGCATCCAGTGGGCATTGTCATAAACATGATTACCCGCGATCGTCATATAATCCGCGTCAATCCCCGAAATCCCCCCGCCCGCATGGTCATACACCTCATTACCGATAATCCGCAGGTGATGTGGCCGCGCCGCCGGTTCGGCCTTGCGTCCATCCGCCGACACGCCATTGCCATTGAACGCGGGATTGCCGGAATATGGCTTCCCATCTTTTTCTTTCAGCAAGCCATCCGCCGTGGCCGCTTCCAGAGTTCCCTGGGGACGATTGCCCCGGATCGTCAGGCCACGCACCTCGATATACGCTCCGCCGGGCTTGATCAGGATCGCATTCCAGCCGTTGTTTACCAAGTTCGGTTTATGCCCTGGACACGCGCGGAGCACTATCCACTGGGCAGGAGTGCCGGACTTGGCGAAAGTGACAAGTCCCCCTGCGGACGTATTCTGATACATACCATCCATCACCATTATCACATCACCCGGCCCGGCCACATCAATCGCTTTCTGGATGGTCGCCAAAGCCGTCTGGGCAGTGCGTCCCGTGGCCTTATCGCTGCCCTGCGCGCTGACATAATACGCCGGTGCGGTATAACTGACGTTGTCCACGTTCAGCACCAGCTTGGTCTCCCGATCCAACCGGCCATCCGCATCATTCACTTCCAGCCGCAACTGCACCGCCCCCGCCAGCGGATTAAATTTCCCCTCTCCAACAGTCATCGTGCTCAGGTCCAAACTTTGGCGATAATACGCCCCCGCCACCGGCGGATAGACCATGCCCGTCAATGTCCCGGTAACTTGGCCCCCTTTATCCACCGAGGCCAACGTTACCCGCACCGGCCGCAGCAGGTTGCATTGGAGGTCAAAACTAAGCGTCAATTTCGCCAGATCCGCCTCCTGATTAGGCGCATCCACCGGACCGATCGTAACTCCCGCCTGTGCCGCCACAGGGACCGAGCGCCAATCCGCCGTCAGCGTCAGGCACCTGCTCTTGGCCCCCATATAGGCATCAATCGTCCCCTCCGCGGTCAAACTCTGGGTTACCGCACCGGTCCCAAAGGATTTGCAGGATGGAGCCACCCCACTATTGAAATCACACTGCCATAGGGTCCCCACCTTGGGCGCGGCGGTTTGCGCGCTGCCGGGCATGACGCCCAACAATAACAAACTCAACCCGAAGCCGTAGCGGTATATCTGTGACATCATGACATGGGTCTCCTGTCCGTATCATACCCCGTAGCATAGTCATCCACCAATCGGCCCGGACGGTGGCCCCGGTAAGGGTGGGGAACTCCCTATGCCATAGCATGTTACGCCCGTACACCAACGGTGATTCCAACCGTCTCAGCAAGTCATCGGTTTACGCGGTTAGCAGCATTATCACATCCAGACCGCTTGACGCATCCGGTCCGGTGTGGCTACGCTACGCAACTTGGTGCAGCCTTAGTGTTTTCGCCCAAACTGTGAAGGAGAGCAACGTGGCCGATTTCAACATTCTTCAATATGGCGCCGTAGCCGATGGCACCACCCTTAACACTCAAGCCATCCAGAACGCCATCGATGCGGCCGCGGTCCATGGGGGGCGCACCGTTGTCCCAACCGGCATTTTTCTCACCGGAACCCTCATCCTCAAAAGCGGGGTGACGCTGGTGTTGGAAGAAGGCGCGGTCATCCTCGGCTCGCCCCGGTTGGAAGATTATCGCCACCCGACCGGCTGGGGTTGGTCGCGCTCGGAGACTGATTTTGGTGATATCACGCCCTGGCATCTCATCCAGGCGCGGGATGCCGAACGCATCGGCATCATCGGCCCCGGCACCATTGCCGGCAACGGCCCGGCCTTCTGGTACCCCGATCGGCCCCACGAGTGGGCATTTTGGCGTCATCGCGCCAACCAGCGCCCCAGCCCGATGGTTCATCTGGATAATTGCCGTACGGTTCGTATCGAAAACCTCACCTTGCGCGATTCGGCCGGATGGACACTGCACCTGCATGACTGCGAATCGGTCCGGATCACCGGCGTCACCGTGCGCAACACCTACTTTGGCCCCAACACGGATGGGTTTGATATCTGCAGTTGCCGGGACGTCACTATCAGTGACTGCGACATTGCCACCGGCGATGATGCCATCGTGCTGATGGGCTCGCGCCACGGCGGACCGTGCGCGGATATCGCCATCACCAACTGCATCCTCCGCACCAGTTGCGTCGGCCTGCGTTTCAACACCTTTGATGATGGCGCGCGCATCCGCCGGGTGACTGCCACCAACCTGCTCATCCCGCGCTGCTCGCGGCTGTTCGATCTGCGCAGTCAGAACGGTGCGGACATCGAGGACATCACCATCAGCAACTGCATCGGCAGCACCAACTGCGGCTGGCCGGTCAACCGCCCCTTCGAGATCGTCGCCATTGATAATGCCCCGGAAAACAGCGACAACAACCGTTCCCGCCGCGCCGGCACGGTGCAATCCGTAACCCTCAGTAACATCAACATCCTCACCGATGGCCGGGCCTTGGTGGTTGCCAGCGGAGCCCATCGCGTGCGCGACATCACCCTGAGCGATATCCGCATCCGCTATGCCCTGCTGGATGATCCCTACGCGATCGGGCAATCCCCGCGCAGCGGCGGCCCCTGGATGCCGGGGGTGGAAAATGCCGATGTCCGTGGGGCCCGCGCAGCCATTATCGCCAAGCGTGTGGAAAATCTGGCCATCCGCGGGCTGGCCATCCACTGGCCCAGCTATCCTGTCCCGTCCGAGTGGTTCCTGCTCGACTCCCCCCAGCGTCTGATCAACCGCGATTATTTTGCCGGCAACGAAACCCGGATCCGAAGCGGTGAACTGCGTCCGACCTTCAAAGCCTTCTGGTCCCGCGAATTAACCGGTGCCCAAATTGACCTCTCTGGCTTGAAAGATTCCGCAGGCGGACCACCGGAAGAGTCCGCCGACTGACCTGTTCGCGCAGACCGAGATTTCCGCTTTAGTTGGCAACCGACTGCCAACGCGGTGAATATCTATAAATAACGCGGGGAATCATTGCTTGGTAATGATTTGCCCCCGCCCGCGTTATACTCATTGACATCCGTCCATCACTGCCGGATGTTATGTGTATATTTTCTCATCTGGAGCCCGGTTTATGCGTTATCCACTTACCGCCCTGCTCGCCTGTGCCGTCGTCAGCGCCGTCTCGGCCCAAAACCACACCCTCACCAATCCTTTCGGCACCCCGCGCGACAACGAAGTGGTCAGTGTTCCCGCCGATAAGCCCACCGCCAACCTCATCGCCACCCTCAACGGCAAGCCCGTCCCCACCATGCTTGAAACCACCCCAGAGGCCCCCCGGCTCTGGATTGTCGGTACCTTCACCCCCGGTGAAAACCAAGTAACCCTCGCGCCGGGAAAATCCGCCGATAAGCAGGTCAAAGTCACCCAGACCGGCAACCAAATTACCCTTGACAACGGCAACCTCGTCGTCACCCTGCCCGCCGAAGCCACTACCCTCGTCGGGCCCATCCTCTCCCTGCGCCTACCTCAGGGCAAGCCCATCGGCACCTCCGGCTGGAAAACCAATCTCAAACTTAAAACCTTCAAAGCCACCATCACCGGCGATGGCACCGTCTTCGGCAAGGTGCGCCTGCGTTATGACTTCGAAGGCACCGCCGACATCGGCGGGCCCGCCTTTGCCGAAATTGATGTCTCCCTGCTGCCCGGCGCCAACCACGTCACCCTCGCCGAACGCTACGCCATGCAGCCCGGTGATGCCTGGTATTACGCCCCCGGCGGGGCAAACTTCACCCTCAAGTCCGTGCAATACAATTCTTTTGGCATCGGCGCCTCGGGCCAATACGGTAATCGCCCCACTGGCAAATGGATTGCCCCCGAAGGCAAATTCCATCCCGATCAGGACCCCGAACTGATCATGAACATGTTCCCGCGCTGGAATCAGCACGTCAAAGATGGTTGGATGTCCGCCCTGACCGATGATCAGGTCACCCTTTGGGGCAGTGTTGGCCGCGCTTCGGAATGGCAATATCCGCACGACGGCGCGATTCAGGCACGGCTCGAGGGCGGTCCCAAAGGCATTTTCCTCGCCCCCACCTGGCGCGGCCAGCGTTATTGGTTCCTCAGTCTCCAGTCCGGCCAACAAACCCCCACGCAGGACTACGTTGCCCGTTATGCCCACGCGGCCCTCGACAAACTCAACCGCGAATATATTCTCACCTGGCCGGGACTCACCGGGAAAAACGCCGGCGGTTTCGATGGCGAAAATCCCTTTTCCCCCAATATCAATCCCACCGGCTTCTGGCGCAATCTCGGCCGTCAGGCCATCAAAGGCGCTGGCGGGGATGGCAACCTCAATACCCTCAGCAAAGCTCAGGTCATCTTTCACCCCGATACCTACGGCAGCTATTGGCTGGGCTGGTCCCCGGAAAATCCCAACTTCTTCACCGACTTCATGAAGCGCGGTATCGGCCTGACCGCCAATCTGAAAAAACACCCGCAATTCAAAGAACTTGCCCAACGTGCCAAAGATGTTTTTTATGAAGATGTCTACCACTCCATCACGCTGCCCAGTGGCGCCGGCCAGGAATGTCCCGGTTATCAGGCTCACGCATTATCCGGCTATCTTGAAATTGCGCCGCTGGCCAAAACGCATCTCGGCTTTGACCCCACCCAGTGGCCCCAGTGGAAAGCAGCCGGTGAATTTTTCATCCGCGTCAGTGTCCCTGCCAGCGGTAAACGCACCATGAATCCCATGGGCGACACCCACAATATGCTTGACCCCATTGCCTTCGGCCAGAGTTTCGGCGCCAATCTGGACATCAAACAACTCAAAACCGAAGAGTTGCAGGGCTTTGGCGTGGTCTTCCGCAATCGCGCCGGCACCGACCGCGAAACCTATCTCGCCTTCAAGTCCGGCCCCAATCGCGGCCACTATCACGGCGACCAACTCGCTTTCCACTATGTGGCTAATGGCAAAAAACTCGCCATTGACTATGCCTCGTCATACGGCCCCCGCGCCGGTCAGGAACACATGCACAACCGCGTTGCCTTCAGTACCGACGCGCTGCCCTATGCCAACATGGATGGCTACGAACGCATCCTCGCCTTCAAGACCAGCCCCACCGCAGATGTCTCGGTCGGCCAGGTCGAATCCAACCGCCTCCGCGCCTGCAAAGACTTGCCGCCTGAAGATTGGGATGTGCGTTGGCCGCTGCACACCTTCAAGGAACCCCTAACCTACCGGCGCACCATGGTCATGGTTCATGCCGAACCCGAAGACTACTTCGTCATCCGCGATCAATACTGGGCCCCCGATCCCATCAATGCCACCTATGGCCTGCAGGTCCTCAGCGATAAAGCCGACCAAAAAGGCAACCGCGTGGATTTTGGCAACCTCACCGTGCAACTGGTACAACCCGCCAACCCACTCCCCTACACCACCCAGGATTGGAGCCATACCCACAAGAACAGCCCCGAAGCCGGCAAAGGCCCGCGCTTCCAACTCAAAGGCCAAAAAGCCGGTGAGTTCATCAGCGTCCTTTACCCGCGCAGCACCACCCCCGAAATCACCGCCATCCCCGGCGGGGTCAAAGTTGGCACTGACACCATCACCTTTGCTGGCACCACGGCCGTCACGGATGCTGCCCAGACCATTGTTACTGTGGCCCGTGGCGGCAAGACTGAACTCACCCTGACTGGCAAGGAAATTGATCTTAATCGCAGTCAAGGCGAAGTCGGCCTGTTCGTTCCCGATGCGGGTTATCCCTTCGGCGATATCCCCACCTGGCTGGCCAAACAGCGGATGCAACATCCCAAAACGCCCCAGTAATGCAAACGCCAATATTCCGGGATGCGAATCCCTCTGCGCTTATGTTAGATTCAGGCTTCCGTCGGTGTCTATCGTATATGGACGTAAGGAGTCTGTGTGCCGGAAGACCTAACGCAGCTTGTCGCCCTCGCCCGTCACGGAGATGCGGATGCCTATGCCCGCATCCTGACCCGCATGGAACGCGCTGGCCTCGCCGTGGCCTACGCCATCGTCGGCGAACGCGCCCAAGCTCAGGATGTACTGCAAGATGCCGCGTGGCAGGCGTGGCAACATCTGGCCGATCTGCACGAACCCGCGGGCTTTCCCGGCTGGTTCCTGCAAATTGTCCGGCGTATAGCCCTCGACAGCATCCGTCGCCACAAACGTTATGAATTCGCCCTGCGCGACTGGGCCGATTTTCGCCTGCAACTGCAACCCACCGACCGCGCTGCGGACACTCCGCATGATCTGGTCGGCCGC
>Ga0194062_1001167_pt1 | contig 11037 bp, 10 predicted proteins | sample SepL2225m_MetaG_FD_155481 | JGI IMG/M metagenome (GOLD analysis project Ga0194062, IMG submission 155481) | Anoxic zone freshwater microbial communities from boreal shield lake in IISD Experimental Lakes Area, Ontario, Canada - Sep2016-L224-25m | ecosystem: Environmental > Aquatic > Freshwater >... | reverse complement strand
AAAATAGTTATTGCTGCTTTGTTGTTATTGACGAGTGTTGCAGCGAATGCGTTGGAAATTTCGGGCATCAAAATCCCAGAAAAAACGCAATCTGGTGAGCGTACCCTGTTGCTGAATGGTGCGGGGGTCAAACTGATGGCGTTTGTGTACCCCGTTTACGTGCTCGCGTTGTATTTGCCGGAAAAAAAACATACGGTCGATGAGGTGTTGGCAGAAAGTCTTAGCAAAAAATTGGTGCTGTCCTTTACCTATTCAGGGGCTACTCCTGCACAGTTGCTTGATGCCACCCGACAGTTGATGAGTGAAAACTTGAATGCAGAGGATTTAAAGAAGCAAGATACTGGCTGGAAAGCATTTGCAGCTATTTTCAATAGCGTAAAAGATTTCAAGAGGGGTGATCAACTTGGTTTTGACTATAACGCGACGACGGGAATGCAGGTAACTATAAACGGCAATGCGCTGGGCAATGTTGGGGAGCTGGATTTTATGCGTGGATTTCTGATGGTGTGGCTTGGTAATAATCCCGCGCAACCCGAGTTGAAAAATAAGCTCTTGGGTCAATAGCGTTGTTATCCAATCAAAACAATTTCTGAATGAATAATATGCAATCAAACGCCGAAATTGATCGGCAAGCCTTGGAAAGCGGCTTAGCGCAACAAGGCGCAGTCTTTATGCAAAGCATTTCTGCACAACATGCTCATCTTTTTTCTAATGTTTTAGTGACGATCTCAAAAGCTCAGTACGCTCAAATGCAGGCTGTCATTGCTGCTGTTGAAGTGGTAGTAAATTCTCCCAAATGGTCAGAAGTGCTTTCTCTAAAAATCGAGAATGGTGGAGAGGCATTAGGTGTTTTTTACGGCTATGATTTTCATTTGAATGAGCAAGGTGATCATTTGATTGAAATTAACACTAATGCGGGAGGCGCATTTCTGAATGCGGTGATGCTAAAAAGTCAGGCGGCGACTTCGGCTCAAAATTTGGCGCAGCAATTTCTCGACATGTTCCAAAATGAGTGGCGCTTAGCGTATGGAGCTACTCCATTAAAAAACATCGTGATCGTGGATGAGCAGCCGCAGCAACAATATCTTTATCCTGAGTTTATTTTGGCGCAACAGATTTTTGAGCAAGCTGGGATACGCGCGTTTATTGCCGATCCCAATGATTTGCGAGCTAAGGCGGATGGGGTGTACTTACATGATCATAAAATTGATCTTGTTTATAACCGTCTGACGGATTTTTCGTTGGCGAGCTACCCCACTTTGTTGAATGCATATCGCGCCAAAACAGTGGTGATTACACCGCATCCAGTTGCCTATTCGCGCTATGCCGATAAGCGTAATTTGGCGAAGCTTACGGATGAAGTATTTTTGCAGTCACTTGGTGTAAGCGATGAGGTCATTCGCGTTTTGTTGCAAGGTATTCCGCAAACCAGATTAGTTGCCAAAGAAGATGCAGAGCAATGGTGGGCTTCGCGCAAGCAGTGGTTCTTCAAGCCGAATACTGGTTATGGTGCAAAGGGCGCTTATCGTGGCGAAAAAATCACCAAGCGAGTATTCGAAGATGTTCTTGCCGGCGACTATGTGGCGCAAAAATTAGCACCGCCGGGTGAGTGTTTGGCGCAGGTGGATGGAGAGAGCGTGTCGTTGAAATACGATGTGCGTTGCTATGTATATAACGGTGAAATTCAGTTGATTGCTGCGCGACTGTACCAAGGTCAGACCACCAATTTCAGAACTGAAGGCGGCGGGTTTGGTTTGGTGCGCGTGGCTGGCTAGCTGTTACTGTCCAGCCACTTTCATTCCTGAGTGATATTGCTTAATGGTATTTCGGCCACTTTGTTTGGCGAAATACATAGCCAGGTCTGCATTTTTGGATAGCTCAATTTCATCTTCTCCCTGCTCAGGGTAAATGGCGATACCGATACTCGTGGAAATGTTGAGCACATGGCCTTCAATTTCGAAGGGCAGTTCTAGAGAGAGTCTAATTTTCTCTGCTACGAGCTGTGCGTCCTCTTCAGTTTCTACGTTAGGAATAAGTACGACAAACTCATCGCCCCCAATACGTGCAACGGTGTCCGATTCACGCATGCAGTGCTGCATACGCACGGCAGCTTTTTTGAGTAGTAGGTCACCCACGGCATGACCAAGCGAATCGTTGATTGGTTTAAATTTGTCGAAATCTAAAAACAATAAAGCGAGGCGAGTTTGTTTACGCTTCGCAATCGAAAGCGCTTGCTGCAAGCGATCACTGAGGAGCGCGCGGTTGGGTAGGTCGGTGAGCTGATCGTATTGCGCCATGTGGTGAATACGTTCTTCAGCATCTTTGTTATCGGTAATGTCAGTGATTAATCCATGCCAGATAACGCTACCATCCTCATGTTTTTCCGGCTGTGCTTTAACAGCGCGCCACCGTCTGCCTATCACTGGGAGGGTAACTCGATACTCGATATTTAAAGACGTAAGCTCCTTGGCGGATTCGTAAACTGCATCCTTCAAACTAATGGGGTCATCGGGGTGTTGGTTGTTAAAGACGATACTTGCATCTTCGCGCAATGATTCTGGCATCACGCCGTTCATTTTTCGTACTGCTTCACTGACGAAGGGGAAGCAAAATCGACCACTCGGATATAGGCGGGCTTGAAAAATAATGCCCGGAACTTCGGCGGATATTTTACTGAGAAGATCGTGGCTAATTTGTAATGCTTGGGCATACTGAAATTTTTCAATCACGATGCTGGTGAGTTGAGTCGTTTGCTGAATTAACTCAATATCGCTATCAGTCGTGGCATGAGCTTCTTTGCGATAAACAGCGAACGTGCCAAGGATTTTACCTTGGGTTGATTTGAGGGGTTCGGACCAACAGGAAAATAGCCCTGCTTTTATTACCAAATCTTTAAATGGGGCCCAATTCGGATGCGAAGTAATGTCCTCGCTAACGGCGCGTTTCCCGCTATAGGCTGCCATGCCACAGGATCCAACATTCAGACCAATTGCTAGGCCGTCTACCGCATCGTTGTAAAAACTTGGAAGGCTAGGTGCTGCGCCGATATGCAGATGTTTTCTGTCATCACTTAATAACAATATGGAACATAAAAGTTGGGGGTCTTGTAGTTCAGTTTGTTTTGCGATGGCATTGAGTACTTCGGCAAGGGGCGCATTCTTAAATAGCAGTTCAAAAATACGGCTATGTGCAAGTTGCTGTTGATTCAGCGTGGCTAGTTTTTGTGCATTCCTCTTAAATCGTCGATTAAAAAGGAGCATAAAAATAGCGGTGGCGAGTGCCAAGGACATCATCAGCAAAGTGAACCCCAAGCTGTGCGAAACACGATTGGAGTCTAATTTGCCATCTGGATCGTAGAGAAAACCAGTCAACTGAAAATTGCGCGGCATCATGTTGAGCTCGCCAAAGGTATTGGCAATTTGTTCCCAGCGTTTGGGGTTTGAGTAACCCACCTCGATTAGATTCGTTTCCATCAAAGTGATCATCTGGTTGGCTTCAAATGCCAAATGTTCGCGCGACTGTTTTTGCGAATACTGGCTGAGAATGAGTTCGATTATTTCATCACGGTGTTCAATGGCATAAAGCCAGCCTCGTAAACTGGCTTCACGAAAAGCGTGGACACGCTCGGGATGATTGATTATTTCGTGTTCAGAGGTGAATAGTGTGTCGCCATAAAAATCCATGCCGAACATTTGAGGCGTAAAGGTTTGATAACTAAAATTCGCGTGTTCAAAATCAAATGGTTTGTTAGAAAGATAGCCGGAGATCGCATCGACTTTTCCGTGGATGAGATCTTGAGGGTCTAAGCTATGCTGAACATGAATCAGTGTGTCGGTATTGATGCCAGCTTTTTTGAAGAGAGCGAGGAGTTCGTTTGATTCATGGTCAAACATGACGCGTTTACCTACCAAATCCAACAAATTATTGATGTTGTTATTCTTGGCGGCAAAAATCGCATAAGGGGTGTGCTGAAAAATGACGGCTAGCGCGACGACCGGTTTTCCTGCTGCGCGAGTAAGTAACAGGCTGCTCGAGCCAATGCCGAATTGGGCTTCATTCATTAGCACACGATCAACAACATCGATTTTAGGTGAGGCCACTTCAAAGTGAACGTCTAGACCCGCCTCACGATAATAACCTTTGGCTTGAGCGGCGTAGTAGCCCGCAAACTGAAACTGGTGTGTCCACTTGAGTTGTAACGTGACGTTTTCGAGAGCAAGCGCAGAATTGTTAAAGAGTATTGCGATGCACAATGCGAGTAATTTTATAAAGCTTAAAGCGAGTCGCATGAGTGGATTGACTAACAGCTTGGTTGAAGTGCCGCGATTGTGTGGCCTTATGCTACCTAGAACAATAGTACGAAAGGTCTATATATTTTTGAAAATATATAGACCGTCATCCGTAGGTATTAGGTCTTTTCCTAAAGTAGATGTTTTACTAAGTCTCGCTCGCTGAGCAGCTCCTGATAACTATCCATCATGTGCTTGCGGCCTAGCTCACTGATCGGAAGGTCTTTTACAATATGGTAGTGCCCATTACGGCAGGTGACAGGGAAGCCATACAACACGCCTTCAGGAATGTCGTAGCTGCCGTCGGACGGCACACTCATGGTGACCCAATCGTTATGGTGCGAGTGCAGAAGCCAGTCGTGTACGTGACCAATCGCTGCATTGGCCGCGCTGGCGGCACTGCTTAGCCCGCGAGCTTCAATAACTGCGGCCCCACGTTTTTGCACTGTGGGGATGAATTCACTTTCGCTCCAGTCGTCCCATTTATTCTGACTCAAAATATCAGTCACCTTGCGGCCACGGACTTCGGCATGAGACAGGTCGGGATATTGCGTGCCCGAGTGGTTGCCCCAGATCACCATTTTTTTGATGTCTTGGATTGGCTGGAATAATTTTAGTGCGACTTGAGTGATAGCGCGATTGTGGTCAAGACGCATCATCGCGCTAAAGTTGCGCGGGTCTAAATCGGGCGCATTTTTCATGGCGATCAGCGCGTTAGTGTTTGCAGGGTTTCCTACCACGAGCACCTTGACGTGACGTGCTGCGACTTCGTTGAGGATGCGACCTTGCTCAGAAAAAATCGCACCGTTTGCTTCCAGTAAATCCTTGCGTTCCATGCCTTTGCTACGTGGGCGCGCACCAACCATCAGCACGACTTCAGCATCGCGGAAAGCAACGCGGGGATCATCGGTGGTAATCACTTGCTGTAAATTAGGGAAGGCGCAATCTTCGAGCTCCATCGCTACGCCGCGCAGTGCTTGCTGGGCGGGGGTGATGTCGAGTAATTGCAAAATGATGGGTTGTTCCTTACCCAACATATCGCCATTGGCGATGCGGAATAACATGCTGTAACCGATTTGTCCGGCGGCGCCGGTGATTGCAACGCGGATGGGGGCTTTCATGCGTATCTCCTATGTGTGAGGGCGTGCGAGCATTCTGCCACACTCACCCTTTGTTCTCCATGTAACGCTCGATATGATCTAAAAAAATTCTTGTCTTGGCCGGTAAGTAGCGGCGCATCGGCATCACGGCCCAAGCGGGGACGGAGGGCAAGCACCAGTCAGGTAGTACGCGCACCAAGCGTTTGAGGCGTAAATCTTCCAGCACAAAACCATTCGGCAGTGCACCGATACCTGCACCGTCGAGTAATAGTTGCTGAATCATTCCAGGGGAGTTAAGCGCGAGGCGGCCAGGGGGCACGCCTTCCCATTCGATTTTGCCGCGTATCAATTGCCACGGTATAGCGCTACCTCGCGTAGAGAGTAAACGAACTGCGGTGTGGTGAACTAAGTCTTCTGGATGTTTGGGGGAGGGATGCAGTGCCAAATAAATGGGGCTGGCGTAAAGCCCAAATCCTTGTTCATCAATTTTGCGTGCCACTAATGTGGAGTCGTTGTCCAGCGCGCCCATACGAATGGCGAGATCAAAGCGTTCGCCTACTAGATCGACGCGTCTAGACGTGAGGTCAATGTCGAGCTGGATTTCGGGGTAAGTCTCAATGAAAGTGGCAATGGCGCGCGATAAATGCTGTTTGGCGTAATCGTCAGGCATCGATACACGCAGGCGCCCACGGGGTTGAGCTTGCTGGCTCTGCACAAAGTCTTGGGTGGAATTCACTTCTTCCGTGACGCGACGACAATGTTCTAGGAATTCTTGGCCGAAGTCGGTGAGGGTGAGTCGGCGCGTAGTGCGTAGTAAAAGCTTTTGCCCTAGCGCTTCTTCGAGGTTGGTCAGGCGGCGTGAAACAGTGGCTTTCGGCATGCTCAGATATTCGGAGGCGCGTACCAAGCTTTCTTGTTCCACGATGGTGGCAAACAGGATGTAATCGTCAGCGGAGAGTTTTTTAAGTTCCATTTATGGAACAGTCTATCTCGGTTGAGTGGCTTTATCTAGTATTTTGAGGCGACTAAGATGCGCCTCACTATGAAGGGGATTGCCATGCAAGCAGTGAGTGAAAAAACAATTCAACAATCGCGCAGCATTGAACGCATTGTTGTGGGCGTTGAAACGTCCGACGGAGCAGGCGTTAGTTTAACGCGCGTGTTGCACGGTAAATTGCAACAGAGGCTTGATCCTTTTTTGATGTTGGACGCGTTTGGTAGTGATGATCCTGACGATTACATCGCGGGGTTTCCTGACCATCCGCATCGCGGGTTTGAAACGGTGACTTATATGTTGGCGGGGCGTATGCGCCATCGCGACAGTGCCGGTCACGAAGGTTTGTTAGGTGACGGTGGTGTGCAATGGATGACGGCGGGAAGCGGTGTTGTTCACTCGGAAATTCCAGAGCAAGAAGATGGCGTGATGGAGGGCTTTCAGCTTTGGCTGAACTTACCAGCGCGCAACAAAATGGCCGAGCCGTGGTACAAAGATTTTGCCAGCGAAAGTATCCCTGAGTATGTCACTGAGCGTGGAGTGAAAGTGCGAGTGATCGCTGGTGAGAGTAATGGGGTCGAAGGCGTGGTAACACGTGAGGTGACGGAGCCGATTTATCTGGATATTCATTTACCGGCAGGCTCACACTTTTCAACGCAGCTGCCTGCTACACACAATGCCTTCGTTTATGTTTATCGTGGTGCAGTGCAGATCGGCGATGAGCATTTGGAATCTCAGCGTATGGGAATATTGAGCAACACAATAAGCTCTGATGGGGTGGCTTTGGTAGCGAAGCAGGATGCACGTCTAATTTTGGTGGCGGGCAAGCCGCTCGGTGAGCCGATTGTGCAGTACGGTCCGTTTGTGATGAATACGCAGGCTGAAATTCATCAGGCGCTGGATGATTTTAGAAATGGGCGTTTTGCTTAACTCTAGGAGAAATCATGAATGCACTAGTCCTTCGATATAACAACATTGCGATTACCTTGCACTGGTTGATGGCGATGCTGATTTTTGTGGCGTTTCCGTTGGGTGTTTATATGCACGAGCTGCCGTTGTCGCCAACCAAGTTACAGCTCTATAGCTATCACAAGTGGCTTGGCATAACAGTGTTAATGCTAGCGATGTTGCGCGTTTTTTGGCGTGCAAAAAATCCTCCGCCGCCACTACCTTATGACACACCAAATTGGGAAAAAGCGGTGAGTCATGTCACACACCTTGCGTTGTATTTTTTGTTATTGGCAGTGCCGCTGTCGGGCTGGTTGATGAGCTCAGCTAAGGGGTTTCAGACAGTATGGTTCGGTGTGCTACCTTTGCCTGATCTAGTTGGAAAAGATAAGGATTTAGGGCATTTGTTAGGGCTCGTACATCAGGGGTTGAATTTAGTTTTGCTGGGTCTTGTGGCAATGCACATCGCAGCAGTAATTAAGCATAAGTTTATTGATCATGACCAAATCTTAGAACGCATGCTACCGAAAGGAAAAATATGAAACTAAATATAATCAATATGTTGTGTATTTTGATTGCTCTGTCGAGCGGCCAAATATCAGCGCTGGAATTTAAGCAGGTGCAAGCTGGCGAAAGCGCTGTTAGCTTTGGCTATCAGCAAATGGGCGTGGCAATGGAAGGCAAATTCAATAAATTTGCGGCGCAAGTGACGTTTGATCCGGCCAAGTTGGTGAATGCCCAAGCACGCATCGACATCGATCTCGCCAGCATTGACGCGGGTTCTGCCGAGGCAAACGATGAGGTGGCGGGGAAGCTGTGGTTCAACGCCAAAAATTATCCAACAGCGAGTTTTGTATCGAGCAGTGTTAAGGCGCTCGGCGGCAATCGTTATGAAGTGTCTGGAAAATTGAGTATCAAAGGCACTACGCGCGATGTGATTGCGCCAGTGACGTTTCAATTGGCTGGGAATCGTGGGGTGTTTGACGGGACTTTTGCCATTAAGCGTTTGGATTACAAGATTGGCGAAGGAGCTTGGGCGGACCTCGGCACAGTTGCCAATGAAATTCAGATTAAGTTTCACGTTGTTGTAAATGCAGTACCGACCAAGAAATAAATTATTTTCAACCACTACCTTAAGGAGATCATCATGAAAAAAATCGTTGCTTTCGCTATTGCGGCTTCAATTTCTACCACTGTGCTCGCTGCACCAGAAACCTATGTGCTAGAGAAAAATCATACTTTGCCTCGCTTTGAATACAACCACATGGGCTACTCCATTCAGCTTAGCCGTTTTGATTCTGCTACCGGCAAAATTACGATTGATCGCGCTACGAAAACAGGTTCAGTTGATGTGACGATTGATAGCACTTCCGTGAATACTGGGTCAGATGCTTTCAATGAGCATATTCAAGCTGAAGATTTTCTGAGTACGACGAAGTATCCAACAATTACCTATAAATCTAATAAAGTGAAATTCGATGGAGATAAAGTGGCTTCCGTTGATGGCGAATTAACGATTAAAGGTGTGACCAAGCCAGTTACCTTAACCGTCGTTTCGTTTATGTGCATGCCTCATCCTATGATGAAAAAGGACACCTGCGGCGCGACAGCCACAGCCAAAGTAAAGCGCTCCGATTTCAATATGGGAAAATACGCACCCTTGGTTGGCGATGAAGTGACTTTGACGATTCCTGTTGAAGCCATCAAGCAGTAATTGATTTTTGATTGACCCTCCCTCGTTTGAGGGAGGGTGTTTTTTAAGGAGCGCGTAATGTCTGGAACTCTATTTACACCTACCACTTTAGGTAAATTGCAATTAAAAAATCGTGTCGTAATGGCGCCAATGACCCGTTGCCGTGCACTGGGTAATGTACCCAACGAGCTGATGGCTAAACATTACGAGCAGCGAGCTACGGCAGGTCTGATTATCAGTGAAGGTGTCGCTCCTTCCGTGAATGGTTTGGGTTATGCGCGCCAACCGGGTTTATTTACCGATGCTCAAGTGCAAGGCTGGAAAAAAGTGACTGATGCGGTGCACGCGAAGGGTGGAAAAATCTTTGCGCAGATTATGCATGACGGTCGAGTGAGTCATCCAGCAAATATGCTTGCAGGAGCCAAAGTGCTTGCACCTTCAGCGATTGCGGCCCCGGGTGAGATGTGGACAGATACCCAAGGTATGCAAGCTTATCCCGTACCAACGGCCATGAGCGAGGTTGATATCGCACAGGCGATTGCTGAATATGCAGCCTCAGCAAAACATGCAATTGAAGCGGGTTTTGATGGTATTGAGTTGCACGGTGCTAACGGATATCTGATCGATCAGTTTCTTAACACGGCAACTAATCAACGCACTGACAAATGGGGTGGTAGTGTTGAAAACCGTATTCGCTTCGCAGTGGAAGTGGCTAAGGCTGCAGTTGCTGCGATTGGAGATGATCGTATCGGTATGCGTATTTCACCATATGGTGCATTCAATGGCACAGTCGCCGACGCTGAAATGGATGCTTTGTATGAGCGCTTGATTGCTGAAATAAATATGCTGGGATTGGTATATATCCACATTGTGGATCACAGCTCGATGGGCGCACCCGAAGTAAGCCCTGCGTTGAAAGCAAAAATTCGTGCTAACTTCAAAGGGAAATATATTTTGTCGGGTGGTTATGATGCTACGCGAGCTAATGCCGATCTCGATGCTAATCAAGGTGATTTAGTAGCGTTTGGACGTCCCTTTATTTCAAATCCTGATTTGGTGCAGAAATTGCAGAATGGCACAGCTCTTACCGCGCCAGATTCAAATACTTTCTACACGGCAGATGAAAAGGGTTACACCGACTACTAATCTTGATGTTTGCTTGATGTTTTAAGGAGTGCCCACACTGCGCCGCCGCCTCCGGCGTTTTGTGGTGCTTCGCAGATGGCTAGGACTTCTGCATGTTGCGTTAGCCAATGGCGTGTGAGGGTTTTTAATATACCTTCACGTCCATCACTTTGCCACCCTTTGCCATGTATCACGTTTACACAGCGCATTTTTTGTTGTGCTGCGTGATGCAAAAATTCTACTAATAACTTCCTTGCCTCATCGCTGTTCAGTCCATGCAGATCTAAGCAATCTTGTGGTGGCCATTCACCGCGTCGCAATTTGCGTAGCGTCATACGATTGAGACCATTGCTTAAATATTCGGTAATTGGGGTGTCATTTGCCCCATGATCGGACAGGGTGTCAGCGGTGTTTATGGAGAGATGAGTGTCGCGAGGAATAAGCTTGCGTGAGGTTTGTGATGGAGGGATGCGATCAGAAGGTTTGAGCGGCGTGACCCCATCAATGAGTTGCCGGAACAAGTTGGTTTCTTGTTCCGGTTTTTCTTTCAAAACTTATCCTAGTGAGGCGAGATATTTATCGGCATCAAGAGCGGCCATGCAACCCGTTGCTGCGCTGGTGCAGGCTTGACGATAGATTTGGTCTTGTACGTCACCTGCCGCAAATACGCCATTGATGCTGGTCATGGTGGCGTTGCCGCGACTGCCGCCTTGCGTGAGGAGATAGCCGTTATCCATTTCTAGTTGACCAGCAAAAATGTCAGTATTCGGCTTGTGACCAATTGCGATAAATACGCCATCGACTGTGATGTCTTGTGTGGTGCCACCTTGCATTTGCTTCAAGCGCATCCCCGTTACGCCACTATCGTCGCCCAATACTTCATCAAGC
>Ga0194062_1001166_pt1 | contig 11039 bp, 7 predicted proteins | sample SepL2225m_MetaG_FD_155481 | JGI IMG/M metagenome (GOLD analysis project Ga0194062, IMG submission 155481) | Anoxic zone freshwater microbial communities from boreal shield lake in IISD Experimental Lakes Area, Ontario, Canada - Sep2016-L224-25m | ecosystem: Environmental > Aquatic > Freshwater >... | reverse complement strand
GAGACAGCACGAAGGCCGCGCCCTCCATTGAAATCACCGACCCTGCCGATCCGAAACACCGGTTCCGCCTGCACGGAAAAATCGACCGGGTCGATCTCGTCTTCGATCCGGAGCGCCGCCTCCGCGCCGCCATTGTCGTGGATTACAAGGGCTCGGGAAAGGCTAATCTCAAAACCGGAGACCTGTCCGAAGGCATCAGCGCCGCCACCGACTGCCAGCTTCCCGCCTACGCCCTGGCTGCAAAAAGGGCATTCAGCCCATCTCAAATCTCAGATTTCAAATCTGAGATACCCATCCTCATGCACTATCTTTCATACACCCTGCCGCCCTCCGACATGGTGAAGCAGTGCCAAAAACAATGGATCGGTCTGGACGGAAGCCCCGGCGAGGCATGCGACCTCATCACGCGCTTCACCGCCAGCGCCTTCGCCGCGTTGAGTCGCTATGAGCGCGGAGATTTTGCCGTAGCACCAACGGCCTGCGAGTTTTGCACCCTGAACGCCTGCTGCCGCCACGCCGTCAGCCTGCTTTCAACGGAAGCCCCGGAAAGCGGGGAAGACTCATGAGCCCCTGTCGCAACATCCGTTTTATCGCCTCAGCCGGAACCGGAAAAACCCACCAGGTGGTGAGCCTCTACCAGGCACTGCTTTTCGGACGCCCCTACCCTGCCGATGATCAGGCGCTTCCCGGAGTCAAGGCAGGATCCATCTTCGACGGCGCAACCCGCCTGCCGCCTGACCGGATCCTCATGCTGACCTTCACTAAAAACGCCGCCGCCGAAATGCGATCCCGCGTTACCGAGGCCATCGAGCATGAGCTGGCCACCGGAAATCCCGAAACAGAAGCCTTTTGCTGGAGCCTGCTTCGCCAGCTTTCCAATGCCACTCTCTCAACCATCCATTCCTTTGCCCAGCAACTCCTGTCGTCTAACACCCTGCTACTCGGCCTTTCGCCGGATCTGACCATCCTGGAGGAGTCGGATGCGGAGGATCTCCGCATGGACATCATCAAGGCCAGCTTGAAGGCCGCCCTGACCGGCTCCGATGCCCCTTACGCCAGCGATATCGAACGCCTATGCGACGGCCGCGGCTTCCTGGGAATGGAAGAGGGCATTGTCAGACTTCTCCGACTGGGTGCCGCCTGGGGTCTGGATCTTGTACAGTCCACCCCAGCCTCCCTCGTGACGCCTCCCATCCCGCCCTGTCCCGAAGACCTGTCTGCCATTTTGAAAAAAGCAGAATCCGCCGCCTGGCAGAAAAGCAAAAAACTGCACGAGGTTCTTGATGCACTCAAGGATTCCACACGTCGGCTCCACACTGTAGTAACCGGCGTCTCGCCGGTACAGGCACCTGAAGATGCCGCCGGGGACGGCGGCTACTACAGCACACTGATCGCGGAAGAGGCTGTCAAAATTCGCAAGATCAGCAAGGGGAACTGGGGGCAAAAAGACGATATCAAGGCCCTGAAAATCGAGATCGAAACCGCCCTCGACTCCCTGGCCGCGTATCCGGAGCGTGTCCAGGCTACTCGCCTGCTGATTTCATTCCTCACTCTGGCACGGGATTGCGCCCGCCAGATCCAGGCCCGCAAGCGCGGCCAGGGTGTTTTGGATTTTGATGACCTCCTATTCACGACCCGCGACCTCATCCATGCGCGCCCCACCTGCGTGCCTGGATTTGAAGTCATCATCGTGGACGAGGACCAGGATAACTCGCGCCTTCAAAACGAGCTGATCCGCCTCGTCCAGGAGGCCTCCGGTGCCAGCATGGTGATGTGCGGTGACACCAAGCAAACCATCTACGGCTGGCGCGGAGCAGATGCCGAAGGGCTTTCCCGATTTTCCGAAAGTCTGCGCCTTGATGCCATTCCGCTCCGTACCAGTTACCGGAGCCAGAAGGGAATTCTGGACTGGATCAATGATATCTTTGCCGGCGTTGTTCTCGGCGTGGACCGTTATGGCGAGAATGAAACCCTCTCTCCCTGCCCTCGTGCCCGGGCTCTTGAGGGTCCGTCCGTGGAACTTCTCCTGCCCGAATGGGAATGGGGCCCGAAGCCGGATGATCCCATTGCGACAGGAAAAAAAGAACCCAAAGCGCGACTAACCCTAACACCCCGGGAGGTACGCACGTTGGCGCAGGACAATCCCGGTGATCCCGTCTGGCAGACCGCAGCGGAACAGACAGATCAAGCCGTCGCGATGGAAGCTCGCGCCGTGGCGCGCCGCATCAGGCTCCTCACTACTCCCGGCGCAGGGCCGGCATGGCACCCCGCCCAGGTCTGGAATCCGGATCGCGGCGAATGGATCGCGACGCCCCAAAAACCTTATCAGTTCCGCGACATCCTGATCCTCCTGCGCGCGAGTACCCGTCAGGAACTCTATGAACAGGCTCTCCAGGAAGAAGGCATCCCCTTCACCACCGACGGAAAGGGCCGCGGGTTTTTCGCGCGACAGGAAACACTGGATATTGCAAACCTGCTCTCCTGGCTCGCCTTTCCAAATGACCGTCTCGCCTTGCTCGGTGTGCTCAGATCCCCGTTTGTCGCACTGTCCGACAATGACGTCGCCACGCTGGGAGCCAACCTCCAGGATCTGAAATTTGAAATTTCAGATCCCTTCCTGTCACGGCTTCGTGCCCTGGCGGGACGCATCAGTGCCGTTGATCTCGTGCGGGAAGCGATCCGGTTGACCGGCTATGACGCCATCCTGGCCGGCACATTCCACGGCGTTCAGCGCCTGGCCAATCTCCAGAAACTGCTCAGCTGGATCCAGACCCGTGAGCGGGACGAGACGCTGAACCTGCAGGAAACCGCCGGACGTCTGGCAGAAGAAATCGCCCGGGGTCGTGAAGCCCCCGACGCCGCCGTACTGGATCCGGATGATGATTCCGTTCGCATCAACACGGTTCATGCCGCCAAGGGACTCTCCAGCCCGGTTGTCATTCTTCCGGATCTACGCCGCATACCTCAATCTGATCGCGACTGGGTTCTGGTCACCCGTGATGAACACGGCGACGCCCGGGGCGTGGCGGGAAAAGTGAAAGTGTATGCCGATGATGACGCCGGGGATATTGAAAGCGCTCTCTATCCGGCAGCCTCGGAGGATAATAAGGAAGCCCGCGACCAGGAATCACGGCGCCTGTTTTATGTCGCCTGCACCCGCGCCCGGGATCTACTGGTGCTCTCAGGCGAAAATCCCGGCAATGGAAGCAAGGACGCCTGGCGTTCCTGGATCAACCAGCATCTGCTTCACTGCAATTTCGATACCGCGCTTATCAGGGTTCGTCCCTATGGCGAGGTTGAAAAAGCCTGGCGAAAAATCGCCACGCCGGCTCTGGATCGGGAAATCCCGACACCGGGTGATTTTATGGCCGTTGGCGAGGGAAGTCCGGCGATTTCCGAAAAGGAGCGATATCGGTACCCGGTTACCGCGCTGATTCACTCTGATCTGACAGCACCCTCACCCCAACCCGCCTGCAACACTATGCGTAGCATTGCGGGCAGGCCCTCTCCCCTGAAGGGAGAGGGAGTCTTGGCACGTCGATTGTCGCTGGCGTCACTCACTGTTGCGCCAACCGGGCGGGAAGAGGAGGAAGTTTCCGAGCCGGTATTGGATCAGTCGCAGCGGGGCACCCTGGCGCACCGGATTCTGGAAATAGTGAACTTTGCCTCCTCTGTTCCGATGGGCACCCAGATCGAGCAGTCACCGGACTGGGGTGATGCCACCACGGCTGAACGAAAACTCATGCTGCCCCAGATTGAATCCGCTGCCCTGACCCTCTCCACCATGACGGCTGGCGTAGCCCCTGAAAATCTCATCCGCGAACTGCCGTTTGCCGCGCGGTTCAACCATGACGGCGCCGAACTCATTGTTGACGGAAAGGTGGACCTGATGTTCATCAAGGACGGCATCTGGCATATCGTGGACTACAAGTTCTCGGACCATGATGCCGACACCCTGAAAGCACGCTATTCCCTGCAACTTGCCGTATACCGGGAAGCCCTCTCCACCCCGAGTGGGTCCCCGCCCCTTCGGAACCCGCGTTTTGTCACGACGGCGGCACAGGCCGCTGCGTTCAAGTTGATTCTGCTGGGCATCACCGGACAGGGCGTGTGCCGTAAAATTGACATGTCAGATGAAGCCGCGACTGATCTGGCCCCTATTTTGATATCTGCGGCAAGGAGACTGTGTGACTGACCATACCTCTTTCCAGTGGCTCCTTATGGCCGTCGGCGCTTGTCTGATCGGCCTTGCAAAAGCGGGGCTGCCGGGCCTTGGAATCCTGGCGATTCCACTGTTCGCTTCCGTTGTCCCGGCCAAGGAGTCCACCGGACTCATTCTGCCCATACTGGTCATTGGCGACATCATTGGCGTCGCCCTGTTCCGGCAGCATGCGCAATGGAAATTCCTGTGGAAACTATTTCCCTGGACCATGGCGGGCGTGCTGGTGGGCTGGCAAGCCTTGGGCTGGCTTGACAACGCCCAGATCCGGCCACTGATCGGCGGCATTGTACTGATCATGCTGGCCTTGAACTTCTGGCGCCAGCGGCATCAGGACTTGAAGGACATCATTCCGACGGGCATGTGGTTTGCGGCCGTCATCGGCTTGTCGGCCGGCTTCACCACTATGGTGGCCAACGCCGCCGGACCGATCATGATCATCTATCTGCTGGCCATGCGCCTGCCCCCCGCCGCCTTCATCGGAACGAGCGCCTGGTTCTTCCTACTGGTGAATTCCTTCAAGATCCCCTTCAGCGCCCAGTTGGGATTGATCACGCTATCATCCCTGAAATTCAACGCCATCCTGCTACCCTTCATCGCGCTGGGCGCCTTCATAGGATTCCGTTTTGCACGGCGGGTGCCGCAGAATGTGTTCGACCGGCTGGTGCTGATCCTCGCGGCCGCAGGTGCCATCAAACTGCTGTTCTAGACTGTCATCCGATACCGAAAAACCGCCGGATCCGGGCAGCGAGGGCCATGTGGGTTACCGGAGCCGCCCCCGAACTGGATACGGCGGCCATTTTTTCCTGGCGGTCCGACAGTCGTTTTTCAAGAATAACGGCCAATTTACCCGCCAGCTCCGGATTCGATTTCAGCACCCCGGCGAAATCATCCTTCGAGATGCAGACGACTTCGACATCCGTCTCGGCCACAACTGTTCCAGAGCGCGGCTCACCGGTCAGCAAGGACATTTCGCCGAAGAAAGCGTGCGCGCCCAGCTGGGCCACCGGCACCGGCCTGCCGTCAATACCGGCCACCTGAACCGCCACGCGACCGCGACTGATGATGTAAAAGGATTCACCAGCTTCCCCCTGACGGCACAGTTTCTCGCCAGCGGCAAAGAGGTGAAGCGTCTCCCTCTCCACCAACCCCTCCAACTCGGCTGGGGACAGGGATTGAAACAGGTCAACCCCAATAAGAAGTTTCCGGATGGATTCACGGACGGCCGCTCGTTCAACGTGTTGATCCACCACGGAATCCCGTTCCCGGCAATCCTGGATCGGATAGGGAATCGAGATGCCTTCCCGTCGGAATGCATACCAGAGTCGGTCCATCATTCCGCTCTGGATGGGATCCTGTCGGGCAAAATCAGCGATAAAGAACTTGATTGTAAAGTTGACCGAAAAATCACCGTACCCGGTCAGGAAAACGGAGGGGGCGGGCTCCGCACACACTTCAGGACATTCGGCCAGAACCTTCAGCATAACCTCCCGCGCCTTGTTCGGCGGTGTATCATAGCTCACACCAATAACCTGATAGCAGCCATGATTCCGGGTCGGCCGCGAAAAGTTAACAATGGCTTCCTTGGCAATCGAGGAATTCGGAATCACAATGTAATCATCCGCCTTAGTGCGGAGCCGCGTGGCGCGCCAGGTGGTGTCCACCACCATGCCGGTATAACTACCTACCGTCACCCAGTCCCCGATCTGAAACGGCCGCTCCGTATTCAGGGCTAATCCGGAAATGAGGTTGCCCAGGGTGTCCTGGGTCGCATTACCGACAATGTATCCCACCACAAGCGATGAAAAGGCCAGTACATTGAGATTCACGCCGGGGAAAAATTCACGCACAATCAAAACCAGCGCAAGGGCGGCAACCGTCCATCGCCCGATATCGCGAACCACGAGAGGAACCTGCGGCTTTTTCCGCCACTGGGCGAGCAGGTCAAAAAGAAACACATCCATCAATTTCAGGACGATGGCGACCCCGAAAAACGAGGCGGCCGCCAGGATGGAATCCGCAACATGGGGATTCAGCTGAAGCAGAACCGGCTTCAGGAATAACAATGCCAGCATCATGAGAACCAGAAGGTTCAGCTGAAGACTGATGCTTTTCAGGACAGGACTTCGCGATAACCAGCGTTGGAACAACGTAAAAACCAGATACAACGCAACAAGGGCGCCCAACCGGGTCAGCGCGCCGGCCAGATCAATTCGCCCACCCTCCTGCAACAATGTCCAAACCGCCACTGTCATTATGTCCCTTTTTCATCTCAGATCTGAACGTGACCTGCAAGTCGACCGGGCGCGGCTATTTTACAGCCTTGTCCTTCTTGGCGTCCGCCTCAACCTTCGCACCACCCGCCTCCGCCGGTCCCGCCGCTCCAGGCTCGGAACCTCCACCCGCCACGAGGGCATCGACTTTAGCTTTCACAAGATCGATGGCCAGGGCAATGTTCCCCTCTTTTTTCGAATCCTTTAAGGCGGTCGCACCTCTGCCCCTTGAATTTTTCTCCAGTTCAGCCTGCCGTTCGGCTTTCTTCGCTTCCTGGTTTTCATATTTCGTCATTTGCTCCCCCGCCTTTTCGGCTGAAGGAAACTTCTGGGACGCCATAATCGTCCGCGCCTTCAACATGTTTCCCGGGAATGGAATCTTTTTATTCATTTCATCAGCACGCCAGTCCTTGCCGGCGAGGGCAACGGCCTTGGGGAAAAACTGCTGCTCAAGTTTGATTGTTTTTTCAAGAGCTTTGAAGTCTGCTTCCGGCATCATCTCTGTGACGATCTTCCGGTCAAAACCCATTGTTTTGACGACATAGCAGGCGGTTCCTCCCTCCGCCCAGGCGGAACCGGTTCCAGCAAGCATCCCCGTGATCACCACTCCTATAATCCATGGTGTAAGTTTATTCATTTTGATCTCCTGTTATCTGAAGTTAACATACATTGATGTTGTACTCTAACCACGCGGCCAAGCGGACTCAAGCGGATTGTGTTTTGACACCTTCTCAATAACGACTTGAAGGTTCATCATCGCTTCGTCGTCAACCGCCCATTTCCGATCAATCCGGTATCCCGGCAACCAGATCACCTGATCCGCGCAAATCAGAACAGGAATCCGTGCGCGATCAGCACGGGGCACTTTTGCATCGACCAGAATGTCCTGAATTTTGCGGGATCCCTTCATTCCAAATGGCGATATCCGGTCTCCGGCCTTTCCCAGTCGCATCCATAGGGGCCCCTGATCCAAACCCTCGGCGCTTAGTGTAGCCTGTGCCGGAAAAACGCCAGGCCCGCCCCCGCGCGTCTTCACAATTCCCGGCGCCAGCTTCATGGTGATTCGAAGCCCCAACGCTTTCACCAGGGTCACGCCCGGAACCTTCACTCTGATCGATGTGACACTTTTTTCAGCTCCGGAGGCAGATGAAGGGTTTTTTACCGACACCCGGTCATACTGGCGTTGCACCCGCCATCCCCCGGCAAGTTCCACTGTTTTGCTACCCTGGCGCCGCCCCAACAATGCCTCAACACGCGCTATCGAATCAAAATCCAGATCCGTCACAGGAATCCCCTGTTGAACCAACCACAGACGAATCACCCTTCGCCTCGCCGCGAGAGGGTAAGCAGACAATTTGTCGGGCTCCACACTTGGGCAGTCCCTTAAAATTCTCCATGCCATCTCATCCATCCACTCATCCTCAGCCCTCAACACTTCACCCGTGCGCAACACGGCTTCCCGAATTCGTGGATTAAACTTTTTTTCAAGAAACGGCAGCAACTCATGCCGCACACGATTCCGGAGAAAGGCGGCATCCCGATTGGATTCATCCTCTCGCCAGGAAAGACCTCGCTCACGTAGAAAGGATTCAATCTCACCTCGCGACACGTCCAGAAGCGGTCGCACCAGGGGCAGCCCCTCAACCAGGGATTGAGCGGCCATTCCAGATAACCCGCCCCGGCCAGCGCCCCGCACCAATTTCAGAAGGATGGTCTCCACCTGGTCGTCGGCGGTGTGCGCCGTAGCCACACAGTCCGCCTTCACCGACCGAGCCGTTCTGGCCAGGAACGCATAACGCGCTTCACGCGCGGCCATTTCCAGTGAGATCCCTTTTCGTTTCGCCAGAGCCGGAACCCGGCATTGGCCGACCACACAGGGAATTCGCAGCCGCCGGGCCATCGCCTCAACAAAGGCGGCGTCTTCACCGGCCGCCTTACCCCGGATGCCATGATTCAGGTGCGCCACGGTTAACCGCCATCGGCTTTTTTTTGCCGCCTGATGAAGGGAATGCAGAAGGGCCATCGAATCCGCCCCACCTGATACGGCGACGAGGATATGGGAACGGGCCATTATTTTGGAGGCTCAATCCGACGGATTCCACCCATATAAGGGACAATGGCCTCGGGCAAGGTCACGGAGCCATCGGCCTCCTGGCCGTTCTCCAGAATCGCCACCACAAGCCGGGCCAGCGCAACGCCAGATCCGTTCAGGGTGTGGACAAAGTCCAGCTTGCCGTCCTGACGTCGGTAGCGGATGTTCGCGCGTCGCGCCTGGAATGACTCGAAGTTGCTGCATGATGACACTTCCAGCCAGCCGTTCTGGCCCGGCGCCCAGAGCTCGATATCGTAGCACTTGGCCGCTGCAAAACTGATATCCCCCGTGCAAAGCGACAGCACGCGATAGGACAGACCCAACCGCTGCAGCACATCTTCGGCATTCGCCACCAGTGTCTCCAACTCGGCATAGGACGTAGACGGCTCGACAAATTTCACCATCTCCACTTTGTCGAACTGGTGCACACGGATGATTCCCCGGGTCTCCTTGCCGGCGGCACCCGCCTCTCGTCGGAAACAGGGCGTATAGGCCGTCATGTAAACTGGAAGCGGCTTATCGATGATGTCGTCCCTATAGAAATTCGTTACCGGCACCTCGGCCGTCGGGATCAGCCATAGGTCATCGGTGGCGTGATACATATCCTCCGCCATTTTCGGAAGCTGGCCAGTTCCGATCATTGAAGCCGTGTTGACCACGAACGGCGGCAGCATTTCCGTGTAACCATGTTCGGTGGTATGCAGGTCCAGCATGAACTGGATCAAGGCGCGTTGGAGTTTTGAGCCCATTCCTAGAAACAGCGGAAACCCCGATCCTGTCATTTTGGCGCCGCGGGCAAAGTCAAAGATCCCTAACTTCTCACCCACCTCCACATGGCCTTTCGGCTGGAATGCGAACTGGCGCGGCGTGCCGTAACTGCGAACGACCACATTGGCCGAGGCATCGGTTCCAACGGGCAGGCTACTGTGAGGAAGATTGGGAATGCGGAGCAGGTTATCCTTGAGGCGCGCCTCAAGATCCCGGACCTCAGCGTCTTTCTGCGCAATCAAGTCGCCGAGATCGCGCATGGATTTCTGAGTCGCTGCCGTATCCTGCCCCTTGCTTTTCAGCATGCCGATTTCCTTCGAAACCACATTGCGCTGATTCTTGAGGGTTTCTACTTCCGTCACCAGTTTCCGGCGTTGGGCATCATCCGCGACGACACTATCCAGAACCTCCAGGCTGGCGTTGCGGGCCTTCAGACCCTGCCGAACCGTGTCCTCATGATCCCGAATCAATTTGATATCCAGCATAATTCACCCCACAGGTTGATTCACAAAATGTGGTTTCATGCTAGCGAAGCCTTTACCTCGATGCAATGACGGACTCCTGAAAACGATTCACCCCTTCAGGGGCATCGGGGAGCGGAGGGTGATGCGGCGGGAATGGGTGCCGGGAAGGGTCTCAAAGAAAAGATGAATGGCACCGGCGGGGAAAAGATCTTCCGCGCGCTCGGCCCACTCCACGGCCGTAATGCCATCGGAGTCAAAATACTCCTCCATCCCCAGCATCAGGGCGTCCAGAGAATCGCGCAGGCGATAGAGATCCACATGAACCAGGGGACGCGTCCCCTTATATTCATGAACCAGCGTGAAGGTGGGACTGGTTACGGGGCGGTCAATGCCCAGCGCCGCCGCCAGCCCCTGCACAAAACAGGTTTTTCCGCTTCCCAGATCGCCGTGGAGGGCCAGCACCATGGGCCCAGGCACCTGCTTCAGAAGATGCCGCGCCAGCTTGTGGGTGTCGCCCACGCTGTGTGACTCAATTATCAATTCATGTAACATGGGGGGAGCATACCGAATCCAGAATCCAGAATCCAGAATCCAGAATAATTAGAGCCACTTTCAAAACTCCCACCCCCGGCGGGCAGCGAGGCCGCTGCCCCTCCCGAATCCACTTGAAACGGGTGGTTTCATTCCGATAGGGACGCCGGCCTGCCCTGAGCCTGCCGAAGGGGCCTCGGCATCCGCAGGAGTTTTGCAAGAGGCTCATTAGCAAAAATGTTCATAGCCCCTGGTCTTTAATGGGGTAAGGATGCCATTATTTTCAATTTCAAGCAGGCCGGGTCGCCTGATCAGTTCGCCGATCCGGGTGCAGGCAAGACGAAACCTGCGGTGCCAGGCGGCTTCAAAAGCAGCGGCTTTTCGGGGCGAAACAGTGAAGAGCAGTTCAAAATCCTCGCCATCGGAAAGCGCGTGCTCCAGAGGAGCGCGACGATCCAGAAGCCGTTTGGCCGCCGGGGAAACAGGGATCCGCGCCGCCTCGACCACAGCCCCTGTTCCACTAGCCGCAATCAACCGCCGCAAGTCGGTGGCCAATCCATCGCTGACATCCATCATGGCCGTAGCCCATTTCCCGGAGGCCAGCCATTGCCCCTCGATGAGTCGTGGCTCGAAACGCAGGTGCCGCCCTTGTCCGCTTCCACCAAGAGAACCCGTGACATAGAGACTATCGC
>Ga0194062_1001163_pt1 | contig 11051 bp, 10 predicted proteins | sample SepL2225m_MetaG_FD_155481 | JGI IMG/M metagenome (GOLD analysis project Ga0194062, IMG submission 155481) | Anoxic zone freshwater microbial communities from boreal shield lake in IISD Experimental Lakes Area, Ontario, Canada - Sep2016-L224-25m | ecosystem: Environmental > Aquatic > Freshwater >... | reverse complement strand
TTGGTTAAGCTGTTTTGAATAATGACAACTATTGTAATAGTCGGAGAGTCTATTACCTAATATGAAGCAAAATTATAAATTAATACTATATTAACGTCGTTTTCTAATACGCCAAATAATAAAGCCGGTAGTGATTAACACTAGCGGTATGACAATTAAAAAACCAAAACTCATTAGGTTAATCTCGGTATCAGTTAATTGTAGCGACTTGTCATGGGTGTTTTTTGCCGGGATATTGATAAAACGGTCTTCATGAATTAACCATGATATAAGCCTGAGGCTTAAGTCGAGATTGCCCAGCGTATTAATATAGGCATTAGATAAAAAATCGCCATCTGCAAAAACAATAATACGTTGTTGATTTTTTGCTTTCGTGGTTCGGGTTAACGCATATGCAAAAACAAAGGCTTGTTGATCGGTCTTTGAGGACGTATTTCGTACTGTTAAGGTTGATTTTTGTGAGCTATTGAGTAGTTCATCGGTTGTAAAATCAGTCTTTCCTATTTTCTCTAATGCCGCGACAACAGGGAACAGTGTCATCGTTTGAAGACCTTGAGTAACAGGGTGTTGCTTATATTGATTGATTACTAAAAAACTCGGATCTTTAATGCCATTAATCGGGGTGTTCTCATCTACAATGAAGCCCTGCCGTTGTTTAATGCCTAAGGTTTGAAGCAAATCATCAAGTTCTGTTTTATCGGGATCATTTAAAACCAAAAGATTGCCACCTTGTACAATATACTGTTGAATTGCGCTTATTTCATTAGCAAGCAGAGGTACTTTAGGCGCTGAAATGATCAACAATGCAGTGTTATCAGGTAGGACAGATTGGGTCGTTAGATTGACTGTTTGAACATTAATTTTTCTCAGAGCTAATGCTTTAGCCAATTTGCTCACATCGGTATTCGAGTTTCCTATAGGTGAGCGCTCACCATGGCCGCTCAGAAAAGTCACCCAGTGTTCGTTTGAATTCACTAGTTGTAGTAAGGCATTGCTTAGGGTAGATTCATCAATAAAACGTAGTTTTTCAGTTCTACCTTGATATTCAATCAGGATAAGTCCTTCTGGACCGATATCTAAATCCCGGGCTTTTTCAGGTTCTAAGTCAGGGTCTGTAAAAGTCAGTGTTAAATTTGATTTAATTCGATGATAACGATCAACCAGTTGGGTAATTTGCGCTCTGAGAGATTGGCCTTTTTTAATATAAGCCATAATCTTAACGTCATCTGGCAGCGCAATGAGTAACTGAACTGAGACAGGGGACAAGGTATTACTGGCGTTGTCTGTTATATCCGTTTGCAGACTGTATTGGGTAGTCAACCAGCCGACAGCGCCCAAAATACCTAATAACATAAAAGTCTTTAAAGTGGTTTTTAAACGTTGTTGCTGATTAAAGTGCCAGGTGAACTTCATTTCTGAAAACGCTCATTAGCCAGATAGCGGATACTAAGCAAAAGAAACGTTGCGATGAATAGAACAAAATAGCAGAGATCCATTGAGTTGATTTGTCCACTTTGAATAGCTTGAAAATGTCTAAGGATAGATAGGTACTCAAAGAGTTCACTGCGTTGATCTTTGATGCTATTGGTCCAGTCTAAAATCCATAACAAGAGGAGAATTCCAATGCTGCCAATGGCTGCAACGGTTGGATGTCCGGCGACGGTCGACATGAAGAGTCCAACTGCACTAAAGCCTGCTACCAAGAGGTTTAAAGCCAAGAAGTTTGCAAAGAATTTTCCATTATCAAGTTCACCACCCATCAGTAAAAATAAGGGCATGAGGGTTATCAATGCAACAATTACTAAAAGGAGTCCCAGCGTACCTAAATATTTGCCGATGATAATGTCGCTATTGGAAATAGGGGCTGACAGTAGCAACGATAGCGTTTTGTTTCTGCGTTCTTCACAAATAAGACGCATGGTTAATAGGGGGGTGACGAGTAATAAAATAATGCCGGCATTACTGAATAAAGGCGTCACGACAATATCGGTTAAGCCAGGAGCGCCTTCCATACCGACTAGTTTTGCTTGGATTAGGGTAAACGTCTCAACCTGATTTAAAAAAAGATATCCTAAGATGCCTTGTAATACCGCCAATATCGACCACGCTAATGGAGATAAGAATAGGCTTTTAAATTCGCGAGTGGCTATAACTAAGGTAACACTCATGATTCAACTTGGGTTAATGCCAGAAAAATATCTTCCATCGATTTTTTTATGGGCGTCATTTCTTCCAAACCCCAACCTTTAGCAATAATGGTTTCAGCTATCTGATGAGTTGGATTGCCTTTCATGGAATAGTGTATGTTGTGACGATTATGAGCAATTTCTTCAATACGGGTGACGTAGGGGATTGATAATAAAATTGTGTTATCAACGGGTGACCTTGTGATGACTTGAAGACAGTCTTGAGTCATGGTTCGATTAAGCTCAAAGATACTTTCATTAAGAATGATTTTGCCATTATTAATAATCTGTACATGTGAACATGTTTCCTGTACTTCAGGCAAAATATGCGTTGATAAAATGATGCCATGATCTTTGCCAAGCTCTTTAATTAATGCTCGAATCTCTTTGATTTGTATAGGGTCCAAGCCAACAGTTGGTTCATCTAGTATAATCACTTCTGGATTATGCAAGATTGCCTGAGCAATACCAACACGTTGTTGAAAGCCTTTGGATAAATTGGCAATTAAGCGCTTGGATACTGTTTGTAAACTACAGCGCTCCACTGTTTTGTCGATGATTGGGTAAATAGCTTGCTTAGTAATACCCTGTAATTGAGCGCAGTAATGTAGAAACTCCTGCACAGTAAGGTCTTTATATAGTGATGGAATATCAGGTAAATAGCCCAGGCTACGTTTAGCTTTAAGAGGTGCGTTGAGTAAATCAAAGCCATTGATTTTAATTAAACCAGAACTCGGTGCGAGATTGCCACTCAGCATTTGCATTGTAGTCGTTTTACCAGCGCCATTGGGGCCCAAAAAACCAACAACCGCTCCTTTGGCTAAAGTGAAGCTGATGTTATTAACAGCGCAATATTTGCCGTAATATCGGCTTAGGTTTTCAACTTCAATCAGGTTTGCCATGTTGGCAGAGGGCTAAATTTGCTTTAATAATATTTGTAATTCAGCCTGAATCTTTTTTCGATAAAACAGGAACTTCCAGCGAGTACCTCCACATTGGCGCCATAAGATGGCAGAACGTATCCCAGCAAGTAAACAAGCCCGTATTTTATTGGCCACTTCGTTTCTTGATAAATAATTTTGTTCACCATTAACCATGATTCTGGGTTGAAGCGTGCTGATTGTATTCTGGTAAACCTCTCCCAGATTAGCGAATACATTCTCATGCATTAAACCAAAATGCTCGCTTTGAGACTGGGCTTTAATAATTCCCGTCTGAATAATCTTTAACAGGTTTTTATGCTGGCTCAGCTGGTTCTCAAGAAAAACCAATGAAGCGGAGTAACGCGCTTGTTCAGGGTTAACAATTTTGTAACCCGTCATTTGAATATCAAGTTGTGTTAATCCAAGGCTTAAACCCGATAAACTGCCGTAGACATCAATCACACTGTCAGAATCAATTTTCAAAACACTAGCAATGCTGGTTTCCAGGGCAACAGGGTCACAGCTTCCTTTAGTTGCAAATTGTTGAACCAAGGCGGCTGCTTGAGCAATACCCGCAAGTGCAATGGTTTGATTGGTAATGGTGTTTAATTGCATCGTTACTAAGAATCCAGGTCATTTAGATGATTATCCTACCAAGAAGATACTTATTGGTTCAATGGATATTATTGATAGCTACTTTATAATTTTAAGTTGTATCATGAGTAACACACATTAATCGAATATGATATAAAGTCAAAATTATTACTAATGATTGGAGATTAAAATGATTGAATCTGAAGTTTTAACCGTTACTGGAATGAAATGTGGTGGTTGTGAAGCGAATATTACCGGTAAGTTAAGTGCAACTGACGGAGTTATTTCTGTCGTCGCCTCATTCAAAGAGAATGAAGTAAAAGTTGAGTATGATACCGATAAAACCACGCTTGACGATATTGAAGATATTATCACGGGAGCAGGATTTAAAGTGGATTAATTTTTAATTTTATTTCTTAAGCAATTATTATGGAAAGCTATTATTTGTATGACGTAACTGGTATTAATTGGCTGTTCAAATTAAAATAGGCGGTTATACATTATATTGAGTACACTCAATTATCTTATCGTGATAATCAACACCCCCCTGACGGACTTTTAATGACTGATCATAAATTAACACATCTTAAAGAGCTCGAAGCTGAGAGTATTCATATAATTCGTGAAGTAGCGGCTGAATTCGAGCGTCCTGTTATGTTGTATTCCGTCGGAAAAGATTCTGCCGTTATGTTACATTTGACCATGAAGGCATTCTATCCGGGAAAGCCTCCTTTTCCTATGATGCATGTGGATACCACGTGGAAGTTCAAGGAAATGATAGCCTTTCGTGATCAACTGATTGAGAAGTTGGGCCTAGAGCTTTTGGTTTATATTAATCAGGACGGCGTTGATCAAGGGATTGGTCCTTTTACTCACGGCAGTAAAAAACACACCGACGTGATGAAAACAGATGGACTAAAACAAGCCTTGGATAAGTATCAATTTGATGCAGCTTTTGGTGGCGCTCGTCGTGATGAAGAAAAATCCAGAGCTAAAGAACGAGTCTATTCTTTTCGTGATAAGAATCACCGTTGGGACCCTAAAAACCAGCGTCCTGAATTATGGAATATCTATAATGGGAAAATTGATAAGGGTGAAAGTATTCGGGTATTCCCTTTATCTAACTGGACTGAGTTAGATGTTTGGCAATACATCCATTTAGAAAATATTCCCATCGTGCCTTTGTATTTTGCTAAAGAGCGTCCTGTGGTGAATCGGGATGGCATGCTGATCATGGTCGATGATGAGCGTATGCCTATTGGCCCTGATGAAAAAGTTGAAATGAAAAAAGTACGTTTCCGTACTTTAGGCTGTTATCCGTTAACCGGTGCAGTTGAGTCAACCGCCACGACACTCCCTGAAATTATTCAAGAGATGTTATTAACCACGACCTCTGAGCGTCAAGGACGATTGATTGATCATGATCAATCAGGATCGATGGAACAAAAAAAGCGTGAAGGCTACTTCTAATTAAAGCCCAGTCTCTGTAAATATAACAAGAATTCCGAGAAAAATATGTCCCACCAATCCGATTTAATCAGTACTGATATTGATGCTTATCTAACGCAACATGAAAACAAGGAGCTATTAAGATTTTTAACCTGCGGTAACGTTGATGATGGTAAAAGTACACTGATCGGTCGTTTGCTACATGACTCTAAAATGATTTATGAAGATCAATTGGCTGCAGTTCAGGCGGATAGTGTTAAATCAGGAACTACAGGTGCAGGAAAAATCGACCTGGCTTTGCTGGTTGATGGTTTGCAAGCCGAACGTGAACAGGGGATTACTATCGATGTAGCATATCGTTATTTCTCAACATCTACCCGCAAGTTTATTATTGCTGATACCCCAGGGCATGAGCAATATACCCGTAACATGGCAACGGGTGCTTCTACCTGTGATTTAGCTATCATTTTGATTGATGCCCGTTATGGCGTACAAACTCAGACCAAGCGGCACAGTTTTATTGCTTCCTTGTTAGGTATTCGTCATATCATCGTTGCCATTAACAAGATGGACTTAGTGTCTTATAGCGAAGAGACCTTTAATAAAATCAAGCAGGATTACCTGGATTTTACTGATACCCTGGATTTACACGATATTCACTTTATTCCCATGTCAGCATTGGATGGTGACAACGTTGTTAACCCCAGTGAAAATATGCCCTGGTTTACAGGATACCCCTTAATGGAAGCGCTAAATAGCGTTGAAATTGCTAATGACCATAACTTTACCGATGCACGTTTCCCTGTGCAATATGTGAATCGGCCTAATCTGGATTTCCGTGGCTTTTGCGGTACGGTAGCTTCAGGGATATTTAAAAAGGGTGATCTGATTACAGCGCTACCTTCTGGTAAAAGCAGTAAGATTAAAGCGATTGTCACGTATGATGGTGATCTTGAAGAAGCTTATCCCCCGATGGCGGTCACCTTAACGTTAGAAGATGAGATTGACGTCAGTCGTGGTGATATCCTGGTCGGCACTGAAAGCCAGGCACCGACAGTCGATGATAAGTTTAAAGCAACCATTGTATGGATGGCTGAGCAGGCGTTAGTTCCTGGCCGTCAGTATACTTTTAAATTGGGAACACGCAGTGTTTCAGGCTCTGTCGCTTTAATTCATCATCGAATTGATGTGAATACGCTAGAGCATCATGATGCGATTCAACTAAAGTTAAATGAAATCGCCTCTTGCACAGTGACTGTTAACGCCCCTGTGGTTTTTGACTCCTATAAAGTCAATAAAGGCACCGGTGCTTTCATTATTATTGATCGTTTAACCAATGGTACTGTCGGTGCAGGTATGATTACCGGCATCAGCGAGTCAGAAAATCAACTTCCAGTCAGTCTGGAAGAACGCGCTGCACGCTATGGTCAAAAGCCCGTTGCTATCGCTGTTATCGGTGCAAACAATACTGAGAACGCCTATAAGCTAGAAAGAAAGCTGTTTGATAATGGTCATGCTATTACCATTTTAGAAACTCCAGAGCCTGCTTTGATTCAGGCACTTAAAGAGGCTGGGTTGATCTGTTTATGTGTTACTGATAGTACAGCTATTGCTGATCTTACCTTTGATAGTGACCATCAATCAATCGATGAAATTTATACGGTATTAAAAGACCAAGCGATCGTTTATTAATCACACCTTACCCAATGTCATTAAGTTAAAGGAATTTAGTATGCAGTGGGAGTGGCTGTAGCCACGATTATCATGGCTAAAGCCACTCCCACAATTCTACGTTACCTATGGATAAATAACCTGTGACAGATACGAAACAGTTTTTCAGTAATGAAGGTGCGTTATCGACTGTCATATCGGGTTATCAAGCTCGATCAGCACAAATAGAAATGGCAGAGGCTATTGCTAATGCCATTTCCACAAAACAGCACTTAATCGCAGAAGCAGGCACGGGAACGGGTAAAACATTTGCCTATTTAGTCCCTGCTATTCTTTCTGGCAAAAAGACCATTATTTCAACGGGGACTAAAAATCTCCAGGATCAGTTATTCAATAAAGATCTGCCCGTAATACGCAAGGCTATGAAAAAGCCCTTTTTTGCCGCGTTATTAAAAGGGCGAAGTAATTATTTATGTACTTATCGCTTACAAAATGCCTTAACCTCAACCCTCGGCTTTACTAAGGAAGACGCGGGAGCCTTAGCAAAAATAAGCGCCTGGGCTAAACGCACCCAGGTGGGTGATATTGCTGAAATGTCGGGTGTTACAGAAGGTGATCCTATCTGGTATCAAGCCACCTCTACCCCGGATAACTGCCTGGGACAAGACTGTCCCGATTATGCTGAGTGCTATTTGGTTAAAGCTCGAAAAAAGGCTCAAGAAGCTGATGTCATTGTGGTCAATCATCATCTGTTATGTGCAGACTGGTCAATACGGGATAATGGCTTTGGGGAATTATTGCCCACGGCTGAAGTGGTGGTGATTGATGAAGCGCATCAACTCGCTGATACCGCCTCGAACTTCTTGGGTGTTAATCTAGGGGCAAAGCAACTGAGTGATTTAGCTCAAGATGCCTTAATGGAATACTTTAAAGATGCTACTGACTTGCCTGCTTTACGTACCGCCTGTGAAGATCTTGAACATGAGATTAAAGATTTAAGGCTGGCGTTTGGTGTTGAGCTTAAGCGGGGTGACTGGCAAGAAATAGATAATAATCCAAAGATATTGGGTGGCTTGAATGCCTTAAAAGAGCAATTGCAACGAGTAACCGATCAACTCAATCTTGCTTCCGTTAAAACCAAAGCACTGGAATTCTGTTTTAAACGTGCAGAAGATCTATTACAGAAACTCAAGCTGATTATGGATGAGAAGGGCGGTAAATGGATACGTTGGTATGAGATACACCGGAAGACCTTTACTTTAAGCTTAACGCCTTTAGATATTGCTGCTGAGTTTCGGCAATTTATGCAACAACATCAAGCGGCCTGGATCTTTACCTCAGCGACGTTAAGCATTGCCAATGGCTTTGACTATTTTGCAAATAACCTGGGTTTAAGTCAGGCGGCCAGTGAGAGCTGGGGTAGCCCCTTTGATTATCCTAATCAATCGCTGTTTTATCATCCCAAGGGCTTGCCTCAACCTAATGACCCTAATTTTATTCCCTTGATCATTGAGTTTGTCTTACCGGTTTTAAAAGCCAGTCAGGGCAGAGCCTTCTTTTTATTCACCAGTCATCGCGCACTTAATCAAGCCGCAGAGATCTTAGGTAAAGAGTTAAAATATCCGTTATTGATACAGGGTAGTCGTCCTAAGGCTTTATTGCTTGAACAGTTTAAAGAGGCAGGTAATGCGGTGTTATTAGGAACCTCCAGCTTTTGGGAAGGGGTTGATGTCAGAGGAGAGGCGTTATCCTGTGTCATTATTGATAAACTTCCTTTTGCTTCGCCCGGCGATCCAGTATTAAAGGCCCGTTTAGACGCCATGACCCAGCAAGGTAAAAATCCTTTCTTTGAATATCAATTACCCACAGCTGTTATCGCCTTAAGGCAAGGTATCGGTCGATTGATTCGTGATGTTACCGATAGAGGGGTATTAATGGTCTGTGATCCCCGGTTATTAAAACGTTCTTATGGACAATTGTTTTTAGACAGTGTCCCGCCAATGAGTCGAACCCGTAATATAGAAGACGTAGAAGCCTTTTTTCAGAAGGAAGTTAAAGAATGAAAGTGTTAGCCGTGGAAACATCCACTGATGCCTGTTCAGCGGCATTGTTTATTGATGGCATTGTAACTGAACGTTTTGAGTTAACACCCAAAGAGCACACTCGGTTAATTTTGCCCATGATAGACAACTTAATGTCTGAGGCAGGCTTAAGACCTCAACAACTGGATGCTCTAGCGTTTAGTTGTGGACCGGGGTCATTTACCGGGGTAAGAATCGCTACGGGCGTTATTCAGGGCATCGCTTTAGGGGCTGATTTACCTGTTGTGCCTGTATCAACCTTGGCTGCAATTGCTCTGGATTTCTTCGACAGCTATTCTACAGAGCAACGCGCTCAAGATAATTATGCCAGCAATCCGGTTGCTTATACCGCAATGGATGCACGGATGGGTGAGATCTTTTGGGGCGTATATCAACAAGATCAAACAGGGTTGGTAAATCTGCTGGGGAAAGAAGCAGTAACACCGGCATTGGCTATCGAGTTTCCCGAGTTGATAGGTGTGGGCGTGGGGTCTGGTTGGGGTGTTTATAAGGATGATTTACTCAGTCGTTTGAATGGGCTTGTGGATCGGTGTGAGGTTCATCATCTACCAAGAGCCAGTGCTATTGTTCGCTTAGGAGTACGTGATTTTAAGAAAGGCTTGGCTGTTCCGGTTGAGCAGGCTATGCCCGTTTATTTGCGTGATAAGGTTGCACAAAACGAAGTAGAACGGAAAGCTCAAAGGCAAAGATAAAGTAGAGAGAAGAGGCAGGCTAAAGACCATGACATTTTATCAAGAACCAACTTACTACGAAAAAACCATACTCTCAGATTTACAGGGCGCTTGGGAAGTGTTGAGAGATGAGGTAATCAAAGAGCATACTAACAAAGACTGTACTCGGCTATTGCTTCATATTAATGAAGCAATGTGCTGGGAAAGCGTGAGAAATTTAAATCACATGAAAAATACCTTTATTCTTATACAAAGTATCGCTCAACAAATGAATGTATCAGATGAAATAATTGAATCGATAAAAGAGGTAAGGGATATCTTATATGAAGCTTTAACTGAGGTTGAGCATGGAAAAACCATCAATTGACATGAAATTTGATCTTTTTAGTATTAACCCATGCAACTTGTAATTCTCATACATAGGATCAAACACACACAATGTCAGCAACCAACTTTAAAACTGAAAACAACACCTATCGCAAATTAATTGGAAATGGACTGACATATCGCATTCCACGTTTTCAACGTGATTACAGTTGGACAGATGATGAATGGGAAGATCTGTGGGCAGATATTCTTGGCACGATTCAAGAAGACGGAGAGCCTGCCCATTATATGGGTTATCTGGTGTTGCAATCTCAAGATGAAAAAAGTTTCGATGTCATCGATGGTCAACAACGGCTGACTACCTTAACGTTAATTGTGTTAGCTGCCCTAAAAAATCTTCAGCGTTTAATTGCAGACAATAATCAACCAGAACATAACCAACAGAGATTGAATCAAATTCGTCAGACCTATATTGGTTATCTTGATCCTGTCACCCTCATTTCACGGACAAAGTTGACGCTTAACCGGAATAATGATCATTACTTTCAAACGTATTTAGTTCAACTAGGCCATTTACCACAACGGGGCTTTAGAGCTTCGGAGCATAGTTTACGTAAAGCTTTTGAATGGTTTGAGAAACGAGTGCGTGATTACGCAAAAAAATCAGGAGGTGATGAGGGGATTGCCTTGGCTACCTTGGTGGAAACCATGAGTGATAGACTCTTTTTTACGGTTATTAGCGTTACCGATGAGTTAAATGCGTATAAGGTATTTGAAACTTTAAATGCCCGAGGTGTGCGTCTTTCATCGACTGATCTACTGAAAAACTATCTGTTCTCAGTGTTGCATCGTGATAATGAGCATGTGCATGAAATGAAAGTATTGGAAGATCGTTGGGAGGCGATGGTAACTCGATTGGGTAGTGAGAGTTTTCCAGATTTTCTGCGTATTCACTGGATTAGTCGGCGAACTTTTGTCCGGCAGTCTGAGCTATTTAAAACCATCCGCGCTAAAGTAACCCATCGTGAAGCTGTATTTCAGTTGCTGCGCGATATGGAAGAAGATATGGATACTTATTTAGCGCTTACCCATCCAGAAGTGTCTCAGTGGCATCCTGATTTAAAGGCT
>Ga0194062_1001162_pt1 | contig 11054 bp, 7 predicted proteins | sample SepL2225m_MetaG_FD_155481 | JGI IMG/M metagenome (GOLD analysis project Ga0194062, IMG submission 155481) | Anoxic zone freshwater microbial communities from boreal shield lake in IISD Experimental Lakes Area, Ontario, Canada - Sep2016-L224-25m | ecosystem: Environmental > Aquatic > Freshwater >... | reverse complement strand
AGCAGAATAATTATTTATATTTTATAATAAATTAAAATCAAAAAGATGTATAATCCAAAGCCTGACTCTAAAGACCAGGGTTACAGTTTAAAGTTTCAAAGGTTTCAGGACCTTATGCAGTTTAAGATAAAAGATGTATTGCTGGTTTCCAGCATTTACGATTTATACCTTTTTGAAGAGGACGGGCGCCTGTATGAAATGATACGAAATGAGTATCAGGACCTGGAGTTAAGCCAGTCACCAGATATTATCAGGGTTTCGAGTGTAAAAGAAGCAAATAAGATTCTTGCTGGCAAAAGAAACATTGACCTTATAATTACGACTCTGCATATCGAAGATTCAGATCCCGTCAGGTTTGCACAGAGTGTTAAAAAATCCTACCCTGATATTCCTATAGTAATGCTTTCTTTTGACAGCCGTGAATTGCATAACTTAATCATAAAGAAAGATATTTCCATATTTGACAAAGCATTTGTCTGGAACGGCGATTACAAACTTTTAATCGCAATCATAAAATACCTCGAAGACAAGTTTAACGTAAAACCTGATACTGAAAGCATTGGTGTTCAGTCTATCATCGTTATCGAAGACAATATTAAAAGTTATTCGTCATTCCTGCCTGTGCTGTACACAGAACTTATTCAGCAGTCAAGGAGATTAATAAGCGAGGGTATTAACCTGTCGCATAAATTCCTCAGAATGCGTGCACGTCCGAAAATACTCCTTTGCAGCAGTTATGAAGAAGCGCAGAGTTACCTGAAAGATTATAAGGAATTTATTCTCGGAGTTATTTCCGACGTGGAATTTCCTCATAAAGGTGTTCAGGATACGAAAGCAGGGATTAAGTTTGCGAAGGAAGTAAAGAAAAAATACAGTGATATACCCATACTGCTTCAGTCATCGGACGCGGATAACGAAGAAGATGCCATAAAAGCAGGATGCAGTTTTGTCATGAAGGATTCCCCTGTTATGCATCAGCAGTTAAGAGAGTTCATGAAGAACAGTTTCGGGTTTGGTGATTTTGTTTTCAGAACCCCTGAAGGTAAGGAGATTGACAGGGCAGAAAACTTAATTGAACTTGAGGAAAAGTTAAAAGAAGTCCCAGAGAGTTCTATAAAATACCACGGGGAAAGAAACCATTTCTCAAACTGGCTGAAGGCACGAACTGAGTTCTGGCTGGCAGATAAATTAAGGCCGCAGAAAGTTACAGAGTTTGAATCGATTGAAAAGATACGGAAGCATTTACTGTCGGGCCTGAAAAGTTACAGGAAAATTATCCATAAAGGAGTTGTCGAAGATTTTAACAGCGAAACTTTCGACCCCTCATATTCTTTCGCCAGAGTCGGCGGCGGTTCACTGGGCGGGAAGGCAAGAGGCCTGAGTTTTCTTAATTATTTAATAAACAGTTACGGCATAGGTGATAAGTTCAAGAACATTACAATTGACGTGCCTCCCGGGATAGTTCTTGGCACGGATGTTTTCGACGAGTTTCTTGAAGGGAATAAACTCCGCAGATTTGCATTTGAATGTGGAGATGACAAAGTACTGAAAGACAGATTCTTAAAAGCTGAATATTTCCCCGATAATATCGTGATTTCACTCAGGGAATTTCTTCATCTGATTGACGTACCGCTTTCGGTGAGGTCGTCAAGTCTGCTTGAAGATTCTCAGTACCATCCTTTTGCAGGCGTCTATGATACATACATGATTCCCAATAATGAATCCAACATTATTGAGAAACTGGAAAACCTGATTAACTCTGTAAAACTGGTTTATGCCTCTACTTTCTACAAAGCATCAAAAGATTATTTCAGGATAACATCGCACAGGATTGAAGATGAAAAGATGGCGGTCATTGTACAGAAACTGGTCGGGACAAAACACTCAAACAGGTTTTACCCCGATATCTCTGGTGTCGCGAAATCCTATAACTTCTACCCGATTTATCCTCAGAAAACAAAGGACGGTATTGTATCCGTCGCACTTGGACTCGGTAAAACAATTGTTGAAGGCGGCAACACAGTTAAGTTTTCTTCAAAGTATCCAGAACATTTAATTCAGTTCTATTCAACAAAGTCTTTCCTTCAGAATAATCAGGTTGAATTCTTTGCCTTAGACCTCGATACAAAAGCCGATGACGTGCAAAGCGGTGAACTGATACAGGATGAATTTACAAAGAGTTATTCACTAAAAGAAGCCCAGCAAGACGGTACACTCGATCTGCTCGGTTCAACTTATTCAATTCAGAACGATATGATATACGACGGAATTTCGAGGGACGGGGTTAAAATGGTAACATTCGCTCCGATACTTAAATATAATACGTTTCCTTTGCCTGAAATTGTCGAAACACTCCTGAATATTGGGAGCAAAGGTATGGGTTCGGCTGTGGAAATCGAGTTTGCTGCTGATTTAAGCAGAAAGAACAAGGAATTCGGAGTCCTTCAGATGCGCCCTATGGTTGTTCACGAAGAAGTTGAACACATAAATATGCACGACTTTTCAAAGAATGACCTGCTGTGCAAATCTGACGACGTGCTCGGAAGCGGAGTCATTAATGATATCTATGATATAATCTATGTTGACAATGAAGCGTTCGACAGGAGTAAAACCAAGGAAATTGCTTACGAAGTCAGCCAGTTAAACTCTGAAATGCTCGAAAAAGGCAAACAATACCTGCTAATTGGCTTCGGAAGATGGGGTACACTCGATCCGTGGCTCGGAATCCCTGTCACCTGGTCACAGATTGCAGGTGCAAAAGCAATCATCGAAGCTGACATGAAAGACCTTGATGTTGAACCGTCTCAGGGTTCGCATTTCTTCCAGAACCTCACTTCGTTCTCAATCGGATATTTCACTGTAAAGAACTCGAACAAAAATTCATTTCTTGACTGGACCTGGCTGGAGGAACAAAAAATAAACAGAAAACTGACGTATGTAAGACACGTAGAATTACAAAAACCGCTCGCAATTAAAATCAATGCCCATAAGAAATTAGGGGTAATTTTAAAGTCCTGAAAGCGGGAAAAAGTTGCATTACGAACTTTAAACAGCATATTTTCGTTATAAGTATATGTATTTATAGTATATTATACGCCCCATAAATCTCTTGTTTTTTTATACGTTTGGGTAGTTTTGTAAAGAAACTATATAGGAAAAAAGAAATCTTTATTTCAAAGTCTTCTGACTATCTTTTATATCTTACTGTAATTACATGCTCTTACAGACATACTTTTGTACTGTACAATTCATCATTTCAAATATATTTTCTTTATACTTGACAATAAAATTCATTTTCAATATCTTGCTACCTTTAAAAACGTATACACGTAATTTTTTTAAAATAATTACATTGTTCTTTAACATAGGATAATCGCTCACTGATCAGAAGAAAAGATTAAGGCGGAAAAGTTTTTTTAATTTCGTAAACATAAACAGGAGAAGAAATTTGTTTAGATCATTTAGTGCGTATTTGATACTCGCATTAATTTTAGTTTTTCTAATTAGCGGACGAGATGCAGTTGTCTTTGGACAAACTTCCGGCAGTAACTCAGAATACATGGAAGAAGGAACAGCTTCCTGGTATGGACCCGGTTTTCACGGCAGAAAAACCGCCAACGGAGAAAGATTCAACACGAATGACCTTACTTGTGCACATAAGTCATTGCCTTTCAATACTTTACTGAAGGTTACGAATCTGGAAAATGGAAGATATACCATTGTAAGAGTTAACGACAGAGGACCCTACGCCCACGGCAGGATTGTAGACCTCTCAAACGCGGCAAAAACTGAAATCGGTATGGGTGGACTGGCTAAAGTAAGGATAGAATCCTATAAGCCGGTTAATTCGACTGATTTAACAGAAGTAGAAGACGCGATGCCACTAAATCTTTTTGAAGATGCCATTACAAAGACCTCAAAGGTGTTCATTGAATTGAATGACAGAAAACTCAGTTCAAACAATACCAGAACAAACTCGAAAGATGAGTTCAGAAGAATCTTAAGCACGTTCAAAAAGGTAAAGGTTTTAGTCGATAAGAATAACAGCATTCTCGAAAATATAGCTCCGGAAAACGGTTTTGATTTAACTAATTTCATTGAATTAACCGATAAGATAAGAACTTTCACAGGACATTCAATAGAAGTTCAGTCATTCAGCACCGAAGAAGAAGCTAACAAACTAATTGGGAAACTGGAAGCCCTGAGATACAACGACCTAATACTGGTCGAGATTGTATCAGGTGACTCCATCAACTTCAAAGTGTTTTTAGGATATTATGATAAGGCAGAAGATGCAGATGTAGATTTAAGGAATATTAGAGAGATGAACTTTGATAGCAAGGTTATTAAAATTTTGAGTTGAGAAAATTTAAGAAAGCCGTTTCAGTTATGGAACGGCTTTTTTTATTGGGTAAACCGAATATAGTTTGAGATTTAAAATTACGAGACACAGATAATTGATTTACTCTGTAGATTTTAGCGTAAAAAGGAAAATAATTCTATTGAAGTAAGTGTACGTATGTTAAACAGAAATCAGTATCATTCCATAAGAGAGTTCTCAAAATCATAATCCATCTTAAAATACCGTATTGCTTTGAATATTGATTTTGCGATTTCTGTCTGGCCTTTATCAGATTTCAGATAAGCTTCGTCCGATGTGTTTGAAAGATATCCGCACTCAACTAAAACAGACGGCATAGATGCACTCAGGAGCACCCAGAAACCTGCCTGAAAGACTCCCCTGCTCGGCAGTTTGCTTCCCTTAATCATTTCAGTTTCAATAATCTTTGCAAAACGGTTACTGTATCTCAGGTATGACTGCTGAAAGATTGAAGTTTCAATTTTTCTCTCAATGATGTATGCAGAGTCAGGTTTCTCGTTTTTTGCTATAAACTTATTCTCGTCGTATGTTATTGCTTTCGCTTCATCAACTCTGGCTAAATCGAGTACGTATATTTCAAACCCGCTTTTGTCATTCTCGTCGTTCTTCTTTGCGTTGCAGTGTATGCTTACGAATAAATTCCCGCCTTCATTGTTGGCAATTTTTCCTCTGTTCTTCAGTTCTATAAACTCATCCTTGTCTCTCGTTAATATCACCTTGACATCTGTGTATTCCTTCGAAAGGAAATCATTGATTTTCTGTACAATCGGCAGTACTATGTTTCTTTCATAAACGCCTGTTGTTCCCGTAGTACCAGGGTCTTTGCCACCGTGACCTGCATCAATTATAACCGTAAAAATCCTTTTGTCACCGACAGTAAAAGAATTAATTTCCGTGTACGTTGAAAACATCACAACCGGAAAAATGAACAGTAATATTTTAGCAAAAAGCCTCATGCCGTAACTTAAAAAATCCTGAATGAATAATATAGTGAAAAGAGTAAATGCAGAAATAAACTGACTAACAATCTGTTACTGAATAATGAGTAGTTGGTGATTTGATTTAGAGAGATTGTAATACGCATTTAAAACGCATCAGATACGGGTTACACACACATCAGATACGGGTTAGAGTTTACATACTGTATTAAACTGAAAAAGGCGTAACTAAATACGTAACTATTTTCTTAGATTTTAATGATTTTGTGAGAAGTTTTGTAGTTTCCTCTATAAACGAAAAAAGTCCGAAAACACTTTTAAACAGTGAGTTCCAGACTTCTTTTCTCAGTAGCGGGAGCAGGACTTGAACCTACGACCTTCGGGTTATGAGCCCGACGAGCTACCAACTGCTCCATCCCGCGATACATTAATATGCGGATTTTAAACACAAAATTCAATGTAAATATTTCACTCACAGCAAGAAATTTGAGTGAGACATTTTAAGCAAACAAAAAAACTATTCTGATGTATGGAATATGAATTATTTATTTATTATTTTAGAAGTAAATATTTATCATTATCATCAATACCAGCCCCGGTTTGCATGTTTTGGGAAGATAGTATAGCATTATTTAGTCTTGCACTGAATATTGTTAAAGGTCAGCAAATAATCTAAATTTTTTTGAATGAGAAAAGAAACAGGCAAAAGGGGAAAAAAGGGACAGGGCGAAATTAAGTTCGGGGATATTTTCGTGCTTAAAGATATCCAGCGCTTACAGGATATGTTTTCAGACGCTACAGGCGTAGCATCTGTTATAACTACACCAGATGGTATTCCAATCACAAAACCAAGCAACTTCACACGTCTGTGCAGCAATGTTATTCAAAAGACTCAAAAAGGCAGTGATAAATGTAAAGAATCACATTCATTAATCGGCGGGTTTAATCCCGAAGGACCGAAGGTTCAGTCATGCCTCGGATGCGGCCTCTGGGAAGCAGGCTCAGGAATCTCACTGGATGGTATACATGTAGCCAACTGGATTATCGGACAGGTCCGAAATGACGAAATCGATGAGAATAAAATAACGGCTTATGCAGACGAAATAAAAACAGACAAAAAAGACTTCAAAAAAGCACTGAATGAAGTTCCTGTGATGTCCACAGAACAGTTCAAAAAAGTTTCTGATATGCTGTTCCTGTTTGCAAATGAAATTTCAGAAAAAACATTCAGTAATTTACAGTTTAAAAAGCAGGCTGAAGAAAACAAAAGAACAGCAGAATTACTTAAAGTAAGCGAAGATAAATACCATAAAGAACTCAACGTAGTGCATTCCATTTTTGAAAGCCCGGTTGACATCATAATTTTCTCTCTCGACAGATATTATTTCTATACTGAATTCACAAAATACCATAAAGAAACCATTAAGAAGATTTGGGGCGTTGACATTCGTAAAGGAATGAATATGCTCGATATAATTTCCAACCCTGAAGACAGGATAAAAGCAAAAACCAATTTCGACAGGGCTTTAAACGGTGAACACTTCATAATCACAGAATATTACGGTGATGAAACTCTCAGCAGGATTTCGTACGAAAACTACTACAGTTCTGTCAGGAATGAAAAAGAGGAAATAGTCGGAGTGTCTGTATTTTCCATTGATGTTACACAGCGTGAGCAGGCAAACGATGAAATAATCAGGCAGAGAAACCTTATTTCGTCTATAATTGAAAGTTCATCAGAAGCAATTTTTGCTAAAGACCTTAACGGTAAATATCTTTTCATTAATGAAGCAGGTGCAGAAATGCTCGGTTACAGGGCAGCGGATGTGGTTGGACGTACAGATTCTGAGTTATTATCCGACGCAACTGCAAGGGAATTCAGAAAAAGTGACGAGAACGTAATATCAGACGGACAATTGTTCATAAAAGAAGAAGAAGGATTAATCGGGGGCAAACTCTATACATTCCTTTCACATAAATCTCCTTTGCTCGATAATTCAGGAAATGTCATCGGTATTATCGGAGTTTCCAATGATATTACAGAACGCAAACAGTCTGAACTGGCTTTGCGTGAAAGCGAAACAAAATTCCGCGATGTAATGCAGACTGCCAAAGATGCCATTATAATCGTTGATACGAAAGGAATTATAACAGGATGGAATAAAGGTGCAGAAAGCATATTTGGATACAACGAGGTTGATATATTAAATAAAGAACTGAATTTAATAATACCTGAACAATACAGGAATAATCATCATAAAAGCATTCAGAAGACAGTAAATGGTGATGAAACCGGAGTAATCGGCAAGACCCGGGAATTGTCAGGACAACACAAAAACGGCACAGTATTCCCTCTGGAATTATCAATGTCTGAATTTGAAACTGCTTCGGGAAAGTTTTTTACTGCAATCATTCGTGATATTACACTCCGCAAACAATCCGAGGAAGAACTATTTAAAGCAAAAGAAAAAGCAGAAGAAAGCGACCGTTTGAAGTCAACATTCCTGACTAACATAAGCCACGAAATAAGAACTCCGATGAACGGTATACTCGGATTTACAAACCTGCTGAAAGAACCAAGACTCAGCGCAAATGAACGACAGGAATATATCAGTATCATCGAAACCAGCAGTCACCGTTTGCTAAACACGATAAATGATATTGTTAATATATCACTGATTAAAGCAGGACAGACTGAAATATCCGAAGAGGAAACAAACATAAACACGCTTATTGAAAGAGTATGTAAACTTTACCAGCCCGATGCCGCCAACAAAAAACTTGAACTGGTTTTTGATAAGTCCCTTACAGAATGTGAAGCTGCAGTGCACACAGACAGTGAGAAACTGTTTGCCGTAATATCCGGCATAGTGAACAATGCGATAAAATTTACTGCAAGAGGAAGTGTGCATATCGGATGCACTAAATCAGATAATTATTTTGATTTCTCGGTAACAGATACAGGCATCGGAATTTCTGAAGGAATGAATGACCTGATATTCGAGCCGTTCAGACAGGTAGACGAAACTAACTCTAAGAAGTTTGAAGGTGCAGGACTCGGACTGACAATAGCAAAAGCATACACGGAAATGCTTGGCGGGAGTATTCACTTTGAAAGCAAAGAAGGCAAAGGTACGGGATTTTATTTTACAATACCAGTAAGACCTTCTGCCTTAAAAGGCCTCAGGGATATAAAGTCCGTAACCGAAGGCAAAAAGGCAGCAGTTAAAAAACTCAGGGTTTTAATCGCCGAGGATGATGAAATATCAGGAAAACTTATATCCATTTCTTTAGATAAAATAAGCAGGGAAATTATTACCGTGAGAACAGGAAAAGATGCAGTCGATACCTGCCGTGCGAATCCGGATATAGACTTTATCGTAATGGATATCGATATGCCCGTTATGAATGGTACAGAAGCTGCGAAGCAGATAAGATTATTCAACAGTAAGGTTGTGATAATAGCACAGACTGCATTTAATTTCGCGGGAGAAAGAGAACTTGCTCTCGAAGCCGGCTGTAATGAATACATAACCAAACCGATAGATTTCAATAACCTGAAGAAGATAATGAGCCAGTATTCAGAACAGGAATCCGATATTCTGTCACCTCTGTAATACTATAAAAGCAAGGCCCCTGCCTCGGACTGTATTTTTATAGAAAAATACAGAACCTCAATGCATATTTTATTTGTTATACAATTGCTGTAACAATTCAGTATTCCTTATTTCCGGAATTTTTTCTGAATGATGCGAGTGCATTTTCTAATACACGGAAATATTGTAAATTGTATTAAATTTTATTCACAAAATGGACAGACTGATACCGGTTAGAAAAAAGGAAGATATACTTCCCGGATACATAGGTACACCAATAGAATTGTTGTTTGAATACCACAACCTTGGCCGTAAGACCGAAATTTACGACAAGCCGCAATTGCTTGTGGGTATGTGTATGGACAACCGCAAACACCTTCACATTCCCGATAATTTTGCATTCGTCATACGCTCGGGAGGCGCAAATTTAAGGCACAGCGAGTTTAAAGTTTCCTACGCAATAGCCGTCGGTAATGTTAAATACATCGCTGTTATAGGTCATAATCACTGCGCAATGGTTAATCTCGTCTCACGTAAAGACGAATTTGTAAAGGGCCTGATGGAAAATGCAGGATGGGATGAAGACAGAGCAGTTGAACATTTTAATCAGTTCGCTCCGACATTCGAAATCGGGAATGAGATAGATTTCGTTCTGAGCGAAACAATACGGCTCCGCAGACGTTATCCTAAGATTAAAATCGCTCCCCTTCTTTTCCTTGTGGAAGATACTAAACTTAATTTTATCAGAGAGGATTAACCGGAATGAGAATTTGTGTGTATTGTGCTTCAAGCCCCGTTGTCAACAAGAAATACTTCGATGCAACTGAAAGTCTCGGTAAAGAATTTCTCAGTGCCGGTGTCGAAGTTGTCTTCGGCGGCGGAGCTCACGGTCTTATGGGAAAACTTGCGGATACAATAATCGCAGGCAAAGGAAAGATTAAAGGTATTATGCCTAAGTTTATGGATGAAGTCGAATGGGGTCATAAAGGAGTATCCGATTTTGTATACACCGACACTATGCACGAACGAAAAGCAAAGTTCCTGGAAAATGTCGATGCACTGGTTGCATTACCCGGCGGAAGCGGAACTCTGGAAGAACTGCTCGAAGCAATCACTCTTAAAAGGCTCGGACTTTTCCTTAAACCAATCGTTATTCTCAATACAGACGGATATTACGACCCGCTGATTGTTATGCTCGAAAGATGCGTAACAGAAAACTTTATGAACGCTAAACATCTTCAGATGTGGAAGTTTGTCAGTTTACCCGGAGAAGTTATCCCTGCAATCAGCAGCAGCACGGAATGGGATGAAGGTGCTATTAATTTCGCGCTGAGTAAATGATGCATTCTTTTAATCAATAAATATTTTACATAACAAATAATTGTAATGACAATACATCTTAAATCTTTTCTTGTAATTTCTGCACTACTCGCGTTTACAGTACTTTCCTCTGCACAAAGCGAGTTCACTGTTAAAGACGGCTCTGAAAACTACAGTGCAATAATATCGGTTTCTAAATTCGTTAACAACGATTGTTCAGGACCTGGTACCGTCACATTATACGACAAATCAACAGGCAACCTGTTTCAGTCGTTTAAGTCAGATAATCTTTGCTTCTATCTTGACGGGAAATCAACCCCTTCTGTCAATGTTATTGAACTCTACGGCGAACAAAGTCCGCTGATATTCGAAGACTTTAACTTTGACGGATACGAAGACCTTGCCATCAGTAACGGGAATAACGGAAGTTACAGCTCCCCTTCTTTCGATGTTTATCTTTATTCACCTTCATCGGAAAAGTTTGTCAGGAATTCCGCCTTAACTGAAATAGCATCCGTAAACCTTGGAATGTTCAATACCGACAGGAATAAAAAGAAACTCGTCACTTACAACAAGTCAGGCTGCTGCTGGCACATAACAACCGAATATGAATTCCGTAAAAATAATTTAGTGAAAACTTATGAACTCGAGGAAGATGCCACGGGCGGAATTGAATACATAACAGTAACCGAACGTATACTTGTTAATAATTCCTGGAAATCCGAAGCCAGGAAATACAAGATTGAAGATTACTATAAGGATAAATAGTCAACTATATATTAATGAGCAAAGAATTCATAATCCGCGGAATGACTGAAG
>Ga0194062_1001161_pt1 | contig 11055 bp, 11 predicted proteins | sample SepL2225m_MetaG_FD_155481 | JGI IMG/M metagenome (GOLD analysis project Ga0194062, IMG submission 155481) | Anoxic zone freshwater microbial communities from boreal shield lake in IISD Experimental Lakes Area, Ontario, Canada - Sep2016-L224-25m | ecosystem: Environmental > Aquatic > Freshwater >... | reverse complement strand
TATTAAAATAGATGCAGAAAAAGAGGATGTCCTGAAGATTTTTTCTTCCGTTTCGACGTTGGCTGAATACATAGTCAGGATGAAACCCCAGTAAATGTCCGATGAGCTGATTCCGCTGTCTCATTGTTTAACGGCAAAAAGACCTGTTACTTCACCGATTTCTTATCATGCCGGGCATTTTTATGATGCCGGTCAATTTTATGCTGCGGTCTGCCATTGGGCTAACAGGCTACAGTCGCAACCGGTTCAACGCTATGCTTTATTTACCGAAGACGCCTATCCTTTTGCAGTGATGCTGTTTGCTCTTTTTCACGCCGGCAAGGAGGTCTGGATACCTGGCAATAATCGGCCCGGTATAGCGAGACAGCTTCAGCAGCTGGATTGTCAGTTAATAGGCGATTGGGAGACAACCAGGAAGTTTGATTATTGCCTGAAATCAACAGAATGTTCCGGTTTGTCTTTGTTGCCGCTGGATCCCGCAGAAACTAAGCTGGTGATTTTTACTTCCGGTTCTACGGGATTACCCAAACCGGTAGACAAGCAACTGATACAATTCCAGCTAGAAATCGAAACACTGGAAAAGCAGTGGGGTAAGCAGCTGGCTTATGCAGCGGCTTTGGCAACTGTCAGTCATCAGCATATTTATGGCTTATTGTTTCGAGTGTTATGGCCCTTATCGGCTGGCCGATGTTTTCATAGTGACTGTTATATCAATCCAGAAACCCTTATAAAACGAGCTCAGAACGCAGCAGCTTATTGGGTTTCCAGCCCCGCACATTTAAAACGCCTGGATTGCCGATCTCCCTGGGACGGCATCGCCAATTTATGCGCAATTTTCAGTTCCGGTGGTGTTTTACAACATGAAGCCGCGCAACAAATTTTAGCGTGTAGCGGGCAGCCGGTCATAGAAATCTATGGCAGTACGGAAACCGGCGGTATTGGTTGGAGAGTGCAGGGCGATGAACCCTTAACGCCCTGGACACCATTCGAAGGCATGTCGCTAGCACAAACAGATGATGGTTGGCAGTTGTATTCACCGTATCTGCAAATTGCTCAAATCCCCCCCAGCCCCCCTTTTTCAAAGTGGGGGGTAACGCCGTCGCTCTCGTTCTCACGCACATCTTTTTCAAAGAAGGGAGTATTGCTCTCACCCCACTTTGGAAAAGGGGGGCAGGGGGGATTTATATTAGATGACCAAATCAGTTTGCAAGATGATGGCCGGTTTATCCTGCACGGGCGATTAGACCGGATTGTCAAAATAGAAGAAAAACGCTTGTCTTTGACGGAGCTTGAACAACGCTTAATTGCCACACCTTGGGTAGCGGAAGCCTTTACCCTGATGCTGGCAAATCACAGGGATGTTGTCGGTGCGGTTATTGTTTTTACTGTGGACGGCGTCCAGTTACAAAAAAACAAAGGTAGAAAACAATTAATCAGACAACTCCGTGAAGCGCTTTACCAATACTTCGATGCGGTGGTCTTGCCCAGAAAATGGTTGTTTTTAGAACTGATACCGTTGACTGCTGAGGGAAAAATCGAAGAGCGAATTTTAAAACACTTGCTGGACATGGATAGCCGAAAATTCCCTTATGTACTTCGGATTGAAAAGACTGGCGATAGCGTTGAGCTGAAACTCAATGTCCCTGAAGATTTGATCTATTTCCCACATCATTTTGCCGGCTATCCGATATTGCCAGGTGTGGTTCAGATTGCCTGGGCAGAACATTTCGGCAAACTGTTTTATGGCATTGATGAGCCGTTTCTAAACATGGAAGCCATCAAGTTTATACAAGTGATTCAGCCGGGTGCAGAGCTTAAACTCCTGCTAAACTGGAAGGCATCACCGGGTAAATTGTATTTTAATTTCAGTTCAGAACTGGGGACTAATAGTTCCGGACGAATGGTTTACGGATATGATGAATAAGGTTGTATTTGATGGTCAGCCGCTGACTATTGAAGATATTTGCCTGATCGCCCGGCAGCAGGCACACATTGAATTAAGTGAACAAGCCGAGTTTGTTAACCGTATCGATAAAGGCGCCTTGTTTATCGACACCTTGTTAATAGAAGAGGGCTTTGTCTATGGTGTTACCACCGGGTACGGCGATTCCTGCTCGGTCTCCATTCCACTTGATCTGGTCGACGAATTGCCTAAACAGTTATACACTTTTCATGGTTGCGGATTGGGCAATCATTTTGACGCACCAACAACACGCGCTATTTTAGCTGTCCGCTTAACCAGCCTGGCACGCGGTTTTTCAGGAGTTCGTTACAAATTATTGCAACAACTGGTTGAATTATTACGGCAGGATATTCTGCCGCTCATTCCCCAGGAAGGCTCGGTTGGCGCAAGTGGCGATTTAACCCCGCTATCTTATGTAGCCGCTGTTCTGGCGGGAGAAAGAGAAGTGCTGTATCAGGGCGAACGGCTTGCAACACCCGCAGTTTTTGCACGTTTAACTATCGAACCGCTCATCTTGAAGCCTAAAGAAGGGCTGGCAATCATGAACGGCACGGCGGCAATGACAGGTATCGCTTGTCTCGCCTACCAACGTGCCGGCTATTTATCGCAATTGACCACACGGATCACCAGCCTGGCCTCGGTTGCATTAAAAGGTAACGGCTACCACTTTGACGAGAAATTGTTTTCAGTTAAACCCCATCCCGGACAAAATCGCGTCGCCCAGCGCATCCGCTCGGATTTGCAGTTAACCGAAGACGCGCCGCGCCACGATACCCGCTTGCAGGATCGTTATTCCCTGCGTTGCGCGCCGCATATCATTGGTGTTCTGGAAGATTCGCTGCCCTGGCTGCGACAGTTTATTGAAAATGAATTAAACAGCGCCAATGACAATCCCATTATCGATGCCGAAAGTGAGCAGGTCTTACATGGCGGCCATTTTTACGGCGGTCATATCGCTTTTGCGATGGATAGCCTCAAAACGGCAGTAGCCAATTTGGCCGATCTAATGGACCGGCAAATGGCGCAATTGATGGACATCAAATTCAATCAAGGCTTGCCCGCCAATTTATCCGGCGCCAATGCAGAACGTGCGATGATTAACCACGGCTTTAAAGCGGTGCAAATCGCTGTATCTGCATGGACGGCGGAAGCGCTAAAATCGACCATGCCCGCCAGCGTTTTTTCCCGCTCGACCGAATGCCACAATCAGGACAAGGTCAGCATGGGCACCATTGCCGCTCGGGATTGCATCCGCATACTGGAACTCACCGAACAGGTTGCTGCTGCTACTTTGTTCGCAGTTGTGCAGGGTGTTGAGTTGCGAAGTCACGTGGATGCGTTAAGCCCGGCGTTGAAAAATACCGTCAAGCAACTGCGTGAACATAGCCTGTTTCTAAGCACTGACCGGGCATTAGAATATGATCTGCGCCTGTGTTTAGAATTGATTCGCAAGCAACATTGGGAACTGTATGATTAGCGCCAACATTCGCTCTTCTATGTAACGCGCATAAAATAACCTAGACAATTTACTCTAATTTTCTATACTGTTTGGGCTTTAGGACAATTTAAAATGAAAAAAATCTTAATTCTGGCCGGCATAGTGCTGGCATCAAACATGATGGCTTGTTCAACGTATTTCGGGAATGTTCAAGCAACAGACCAAACCATCGTAGATAACATCAAAATCGGAAAAACGACCAAAGATGAAGTTCATCGCTTATTGGGCCAAAGCACAAATATAACGAAAAGAAACGCTCTTGAAATATGGACCTATTCGTACACGCAAGCAAATATAGTTGCAAAAGCTTATATGCCTTTTGCAAATTTGGCCGGTGAGCCCCCAATAGTTCTACAACCAGGTAATTTGACCATCGCTTTTAACAAAAGTGGGATAGTGGAAAACATTGCCAGTTCTACTAACGGCAATAAATAAGCTTGGAAGTTTTCCCATCTTTCCTACACGGAGTGTGGGAAAGAGATAATGAGCTACGGCTTTGTCTGGAGTTGATCTGGAAACAGCATTGGGATTTATATGATTGTTGTTTTGGATGCTTCGGCTTTATTGGTTTGCATTTTTAATAACACGTAGGATACGTATTGCGTACAGCATGGGCTCCGGTTAATTCATGCTCAAAAAAGGTACGCAGTGCGGACACTACCTGTCTGTAATTGGTAACATCTACCAACTCATTATTGGTATATAAACCCAGGTTTGTATTCCGTGTAGCATTTTTCAAATGAAATTCATTAAAATAGTTCTACTCTTCCTACTGACCTTCAATCAAAGCTATTCCTCTGATGTGCTAGCTGAAATCACCGCGCGGTTAGTAAAAACCCCCATCACACAGGGTAGTTTTCAACAAGAAAAGCGCCTGAAGATTTTGCGCAAGCCCTTACTGTCCACGGGGTCATTTACCTATCATCAAAGCAAAGGGGTTATCTGGAAAACGCTGACGCCGATACCGTCCTTGCTGCTGGTTAATGAATCACATGTGTTGACAGGGCAGGGAGAACAAACCGTACCGCCGGCATTCGGCAAGTTGTTTAAAGCGATGTTGGGCGGGGATTTAAACCTGTTGAGCGAAGGGTTTGTCATCACCGGCGAGGATAAAAAACCCAAATGGCAATTACGACTCACCCCTAAAGATGAGTTATTGAAGAAATTAATCAGCGATATGGTGTTGTCAGGCGATAATGATTTGCGACTTGTGGAAATTCGGGAAACCGGCGGCAATATGACGCGCATTAAATTTGCTCAAATTACTCATCCCACTCAGTTAACCCATGAACAAGAAGCCGATTTTGAGCGCTTATCACCCTGAATTAACGGCTTGGCTTTGGCTTTATTGCTGCAACAGATATTTTAACAGGACTTATATCTGCGCTATTGATTGGATTCAAGGTTTATAAAAATTCAAAATGACGAATAATAGTGTGTGTAAAGTACTTATTATCGGCGCTGGCCCCTCGGGCAGTATTGCCGGTGCATTGCTGCAAAACAAAGGCTATCAGGTTACGATCCTTGAGCGGCAGCAGTTTCCGCGCTTTAGCATTGGCGAAAGTTTACTGCCTCAATGTATGGAATTTATCCAACAGGCAGGCATGATGGAGGCGGTTGTTAACGCCGGATTTCAATATAAAGACGGCGCTTCGTTTGTCTATAAAAACCAGCACACTGAATTTTCTTTTGAAGACAAGTTTTCTGGGGGTATAGGCACGACGTTCCAGGTTCAGCGCGGCAAGTTTGATAAGTTGCTTGCCGGTGAAGCTGTGCGTATGGGCGTTGATATACAATGGCAAATGGAAGTGATAGCGGCCGATTTTTCAGGTGATAAACCCAAGCTCACGGTTCGCAGTCAATCGGGTGAAATACTGGCTTATGAGGCTGACTTTGTGCTCGATGCCAGCGGCTTCGGGCGCATATTGCCGCGTTTGCTGGATTTGGAATCGCCCTCCGGATTTCCCGTCAGGCAAGCCTTGTTTGGTCATATCGAAGACCGTATTACTGATACGCTGTTCGACAGAAACAAAATCCGTATTACCGTTCATCCCGAGCATAAAGATGTCTGGTATTGGCTAATACCTTTCAGCAATGGCCGGAGCAGTGTGGGCGGGGTGGCGGAACCCGCGTTTTATTCCGGATGGGACAATAACGACAGGGCCCTGCAGGATATTATTAATCAAGACCCCAGCTTAAGCCGCTTGCTGCAAAACGCGGTGTTCGATGAAAAAATTAATACCATTGCCGGTTATTCCGCCAACATCAAAAGTTTGTATGGTAAGGGTTATGCCTTGCTAGGCAATGCCGGTGAATTTTTAGACCCTGTGTTTTCTTCCGGAGTAACCATTGCCATGAAATCAGCGACTCTGGTTGCGGATATTTTGGACCGTCAATTTAAAAATGAGGCGGTAGACTGGAGTAAAGAGTATGCCGTGCCATTGCAACGGGGCGTTGATACCTTTCGTGTGTATGTCGATGCCTGGTATGACGGGCGGTTCCAGGATGTTATCTTTCATCAAAACCCAAATCCCGAGATTAAAGCCATGATTTGTTCAATACTGGCAGGTTACGCCTGGGATGAACAAAATCCGTATGTAAAAAATGCCCGCGCAAGATTTGATACCCTGGTTGAATTATGCTGTTAAGGACGGCGATGCTTCTTTTTTCTCTATGCACGCTATTAAGCGGTTGCGCTCTGTTGACCAAACCTGATGTTATCAAACAGCCTGTATTGATGCCAATGGCTCCGCCAGTTGGCCCTGCCAGGCGTGTTGTGCAACAAATCACGGCGCAGTGGCCGGATCGTAAAGAAACCATGTTATGTGTTTTGGAGTTGGATAAACAGCATATCGCCATGGCAGGATTAACGAACGATGGGCTGAGTCTGTTTAATCTAACCTACGACGGCAAAACGATTGTAGCGGACAAAAGCCCGTTGCTGCCGGATTCAGTGGCCCCGGAATTTATTGTCGCCGATTTGCAACTGGTCTATTGGCCGGTTGCCGTGCTGCAAAAAAGTCTGCATGGTTCTTCATGGCGGCTGGAGGTTGATTCAAGCCATCGCCGGTTATATTACCAAGGCAACAAGACTGTTGAAGTTAATTATTTATTGCCTTATGCTCTATGGCCCAAATCGGTTGAGCTGATTAACTATCGCTACAATTACCGCTTACAGATCAAGACCATAAGTTATGAAGCTTTACCTGAATGATTTAGGCCTGTTATGTGCGGTTGGCAGTTCCAAGGCCGAGGTTTTAAAACGTCTGCTGGCCGGCGACCGGTCGGGGTTGATTGCAACGGATGAATTTAGCTCAGGTCACAGCGTCATCCTCGGTCAGGTCACCAGTCAATTACCCGAGATAGACCCAAAATACAGCTATTATCACTGCCGCAATAATCAATTGTTATTGGCGGCTTTAAGCCAGATTAGCAAGACGGTTGATGACATGATGGCCCAATTTGGCGGTGACCGCATCGGCATTGTACTGGGCACCAGCACCTCAGGCGTAAGAAATACGGAGTTAGCCTTGGCCTGGCAGGCCGAAAAGGGTGTGTTACCGGATGGGTTTCACTATAAACAGCAGCAAATGGGTGCGGGAGCCGATTTTTTAGCCTCTTATTTGGGTATTAATGGCCCTGCCTATACTGTTTCTACCGCATGTTCCTCGAGCGGCAAGGCGTTTGCTTCTGCTCGCCGGTTGATTAAGCTTGGAATTTGCGATGCGGTGATTGTCGGTGGTGCGGATAGTTTATGCAGCCTTACCGTGAACGGTTTTGCGGCATTGGAATCACTTAGTACCGGTTTTTGCAAACCGTTTGGCTTGCACCGCGACGGCATTACTATTGGCGAGGCCGTCAGTCTTTTTATTTTGAGTAAAGAACCGGGGCCTGTCGCGTTAAAAGGCATCGGTGCGACCAGTGACGCCTACCATTTTTCCGCACCGGACCCGGCTGGAACAGCGGTGATTAGAGCGATGCAGCGGGCTCTGGATGATGCGGGCATAACCCCCAATGACATCGATTATCTTAACCTGCACGGTACGGCGACCGTTTTAAATGACGCAATGGAAAGCAAAGCAGTCAATGCTGTATTCGGTGCTGATTTAGCGGTTAGTTCGAGTAAAGGCATGACAGGGCATACTCTGGGGGCAGCGGCGGCATTAGAGTTGGCTTTTTGCTGGTTGCTGTTGAACCGTGATGATGAGCACGGCGCTTTAATTCCCAATATTAATGAGGATGAACGGGATAGTGAATTGGCGCCATTGAATCTGCTAAAAAAAGGGATGGTTTTAGGCCGCAAAATTAATACCTGTCAAAGTAATTCCTTCGCTTTTGGCGGCAATAATCTGTCGATTGTGATTGCAAGAGCATGATGGATTTTACCACTATTGACGTAGCCGAATTGATACCGCACAGCGGTAAAATGGTTCTTCTGGATCGAATCATTGATTGTGACGATAACTCGTTATCCGCTGAATGGGTTGTGCGCGATGATGGCTTGCTGGGAAATGATAAAACCGTACCGGCCTGGGCGGGCATTGAATATATGGCTCAGGCCATTGCGGCTTATGCGGGCATGATGGCAAAGCGGGTAGGAGGACCGGTAAAAGTGGGCTTTTTATTGGGAACCCGACGTTATAGCAGCAATGTGGCTGAGTTCAAGGTCGGTTCGATGCTAAAGGTGCGAATTAAAAAAATAATACAAGACAATAATCTGGCCGCTTTTGAATGTGAAATTCAGGGAGCCGGTGTTGAAGTAAGAGCCAATCTGAATGTTTATCAACCTCCGCACAATGATCACAAACAAGCTGACAATGAATAAAACTGTTTTAGTCACCGGCTCCAGCTGCGGCATAGGTAAAGCCATTGCGTTGTATCTGGCCCGGCAGGGCTTTGATCTGGTCATTCACTGCCGTAGTCAGCGCGCGCAAGCGGAGCAAGTCGCCCGAGAAATAGAACGACTGGGACAGGCAGCCAGAATCCTGCAATTTGATATTGCCGACCGCGCGCAATGTGCCGCACAAATAAACCTTGATATTGAAACCTATGGCGCTTATTACGGCGTTGTTTGTAATGCCGGTATTACTGCTGACAATGCCTTCCCATCGCTTACAGGAGAACAATGGGATAGTGTGCTGCATACCAATCTTGACGGGTTTTATAATGTTTTACAACCAGTGGTCATGCCTATGATCAGAAGACGCAAGCCCGGCCGTATTGTCACGTTGTCTTCAGTTTCCGGTTTAATCGGTAATCGTGGACAGGTCAATTACAGTGCGGCAAAAGCCGGCATCATCGGAGCAACAAAAGCGCTGGCCTTAGAACTGGCAAAACGGGACATTACCGTTAATTGTGTTGCGCCGGGGCTTATCGATACGGAAATGGTCAGTGAACTATCTCTCGATGAGATAAAAAAAATGATTCCAGCGCGTAGAGTCGGTAACCCCAAAGAAGTTGCGGCCACGGTAGCGTTTTTAATGTCTGAAGATGCAGGCTACATAACCCGGCAGGTACTTTCTGTTAATGGTGGCTTATGTTAATGAAACGGGTGGCTGGTGCCGGTATGGCGGGCGTTTAACTGAGGAACCATTTGCGCTGCTCTGTAACTCTTAAATCACTTGACCTACAGCCTTCCCAAAAAAATCGTTTACCCCAAATTTTAACGGAAGAATAAGGGGTTGAGAGATACGATCACGGTTTCTAGCAGATTTCCACCCCAAGATTAATGTGGCAGGTGATAGCGGGCTGTGTTATAATTAACTTGTTGATAGTTAATATAATTATAGGTACTTTATGACTCAGATAGCCGCCGCATTAATTGATTGGGATGCCGTCAAAGCACGTTCGGATCTGGAGCGGTTTTTTTCTGGTCTGTAAACAGTTCATCACTGACGGCCCGTTCGCCGAAACCCGGGAACAATTGGGTGGATATTATTTAGTTGATGCCAAAGACCTTGACGAAGCCATCAATATTGCTGCGCGAATTCGGATGGCGAAGAAAGGTACGTTAGAGATTCGTCCAGTCATCGAAATAAAAGGCTTACCTGAAGACTAAGCATCGGTTTTTAATGCTCTATAGTTTTTGCACTTATTGGTATTAGCGATAGTAGAGCTGAAAGAAATAAATCCCTTTCAATAGCTTGACTACATATATTCAAACTACAGAATGGTTTTAAAGTGAGTAGCTGACAAATACCAAGTCATATCGGAATAAGAAGAGTTGATTTGCCTGCCAGAATACATTCCTGAACTTCCGGCTTTAAGAAAATCAAGGGTAATCATGACGGTCGGGACTGGGTCGTGGGACTAAACCGCTTCGCGTTAGGGGCGCTCCGATTCCAAGCCTGTCGGTGATTGAAAGCCTGTAATTGTTCCCTATGTTAAGAAATGAGGCAATCCGCCTTGTTTCCTAACAGGAGCAGTGTCATGACTTCATCAACTCAAACCATCACTCCGTTACGTCAACGCATGCTCGACGACATGCGGATGCGTAAACTCTCCCCCAAAACCCAGTCCAGTTATATTCGTGTTGTGAAACGATTTGCGGGTTTTCTGGGACGATCACCCGATACCGCCAGTGCTGAAGACTTACGCCGTTATCAATTGCATCTGGTTGATCACGGGATTTCGCCGATTTCCCTGAATGCGGCTATTACCGGACTCAAGTTTCTGTTTGCAACGACGCTGGATCATCCCGAATTGATGACCAAGATGCAAGCCGTGCATGAGCCTCGCAAACTACCGGAGGTATTAAGTCGTGAGGAGGTGGCTAGCCTGCTCGCGGCCGTTGACAACCTCAAGCACCAGACGGCGTTAGCGGTGGCTTATGGTGCCGGTTTACGAGTCAGCGAGGTGGTGTCGCTGAAGGTCAGCGACATCGATAGCCAGCGCATGACGCTGCGCATCGAACAGGGCAAAGGCAGCAAGGATCGCTACGCCATGCTTTCGCCGGTGCTGCTCGAACGCTTGCGTGCCTGGTGGCAGTTTGCCCATGCCCAAGGCAAAATGCTGCCAGGTGGCTGGCTGTTTCCGGGCTTGGATCCTATCGACCCGCTCAGCACCCGTCAACTCAACCGGGCTATTCATGCCGCAGCTGAGGCGGCGGGGATAGACAAGCGGGTGTCGATGCATACGCTGAGGCACAGCTTTGCCACGCATTTGCTGGAACAGAAGGTGGATATTCGAATTATCCAGGTGCTGCTTGGGCACAAGAAGTTGGAAACCACGGCACTGTATGCCCAGGTGGCCACCGATATTCTGCGTGAGGTGGTGAGTCCGATCGAGACCTTGCAGCCCCTCTAGAGAGCGTCCATGGGACGGCTTGCGCTGGAGGTGGCGGATATCTTCCGCAGCCACGGACCCGCTTGGCGAGATGCTCAGCATGACCACTTAAGCCTGGGTCAACTGAAAGTCATGTCCGCCATCGAACAATGTCGTACTGCGACATTAGGGGGGCATGTACTGCACTGCCCAGCCTGTGAGCATGACGATGTCGCCTACAACTCCTGCCGTAACCGGCACTGCCCGAAATGCCAGGCCAGCGCGGCCAAACGCTGGCTCGAGGCCAGGCAGGCCGATCTGTTGCCTGTGG
>Ga0194062_1001160_pt1 | contig 11059 bp, 11 predicted proteins | sample SepL2225m_MetaG_FD_155481 | JGI IMG/M metagenome (GOLD analysis project Ga0194062, IMG submission 155481) | Anoxic zone freshwater microbial communities from boreal shield lake in IISD Experimental Lakes Area, Ontario, Canada - Sep2016-L224-25m | ecosystem: Environmental > Aquatic > Freshwater >... | reverse complement strand
CCGCAACATCCTCGAAAATGTGCGTTCGAGTGTCGGGGCCGATGTCGAAATCGCTGTTGATTTGCTCTACCGATGGAAAAATTTTTCCAATGCGAAAAAACAGGCTGAAAGGCTATACGGATTCGACTTAGCCTGGATTGAAGAACCCATACCCGCAGACGATCACGTTGGTCTGCGTCATTTATCAGAGTCGATAAAAATTGAAGTCTCGGGTGGAGAGTGTCTTGCAACTCATGCTGAGTTTGACGAGTTCATTCGAAATACAAGGCCCGCCATTGTGCAGCCAGATATTACACGTTGCGGAGGCTTTACAGAAATGCGGCGAATCTATGAGCTCGCAATGTGCCACAGCTCTCGGTTCGTACCACATGGCTTCAGCACCGGGATCTTGCTTTCGGCAACAACGCACTTCCTAGCCAGTGTTCCGAATGGCGATCTGATTGAGTATTCACAAAGTACGAGTCCTCTGGCCAGTGGCCTCGTTGCAAATCCAATCCAGCTTATCGACGGACGTGTCATCGTAAGCAATGAACCCGGTCTAGGTGTCATTTTGGATGAAGACTTTATTTCGCGCTATCGCGTCAACGTTGAATTCAATACCTGACAGCTTCAGACTGATTTGTTCTGCTGTAACAACAGTAGTAGCACTGGGGTCTACCGCGCTCGCTGGCCGCAAAAGCCCTACCTAGCTGACGATTCCAACCAGGCACGAATGCGCACGCCATGCAGTGCTGCAGACCGAAATTTTTTTGCTTCCTTTGCTTCTAGGAGAGCAAATTTTCCACGAAATTTAAACTTGCATTTCACAAGTTATAGGTTAAACTTGCAAGATGCAAGTCAATTGGACTTGCCTACTTGGAGGCGTCAGGATGGAAAAAGTATTGGTAACCGGTATCACCGGCTATATCGGGCAGCACTGCGCTGCAGAGCTATTGCGTCAAGGATATGAGGTCGTTGGCACAATTCGCTCTCGCTCAAAAGGACAAGCTACAAAAAGTGACATTTCTAAAGTAGCACCGATCAATAAGCTGAGCTTTGCTGTCGCTGACCTGCGGTCGGATAAAGGATGGACGGAAGCGGTATCCGGCTGTACGTTTGTGCTGCATATTGCGTCACCGTTTGTCCTAGCAGAGCCAGAAGACGAGAATGATTTGATTGCTCCGGCGGTAGAGGGTACCCACAGGGTCATTGCTGCAGCGCAACTCGCAGGAGTTAAGAGACTTGTACTGACTTCATCAACCTTCGCCATCATTGCCGGGAAAGAGACGGGGACATACAGTCCCAGCGACTGGTCAGACACCAACGCGAACATCGGCGCTTATGCAAAGAGTAAGACTTTGGCAGAGCGGGCTGCATGGGAGGCAGCCAGGCTTGGCACCATGGAGCTCACCGTCATCAATCCTGGCGCAGTATTTGGGCCTTCATTAGGCGCTGAATTAGACGGTCAAAGTGTGACGATGATGACCAAAATGATCGCTGGAAAAATGCCCATGCTCCCCGACATGGCGATGGGCATGGTTGATGTTCGAGATGTCGCCAAGCTTCATGTCGCAGCAATGACTGCTGAAGGTGCTGCCGGCAAGCGCTTCATTGCCTGCACTGCAAAACCTGTGGAAATGACGACTGTTGCCCAAGTGTTAAGAGAGGCTGGCTACAAAAAGGTCCCCTCTATCAAAGCACCCACTTTCATGCTTAAGTTCATCGGCAAGTTTGACCCCGAGGCTAAAGGCATGCTTCCTTTCATTGGCAGAAAAGCGTCCTATGAAAACAGCGCCACGTTTGACATTTTGAAATGGAAACCAACACCGATGGCCACCTCATTCATAGAGATGGCGGCTTCCATTGCGAAATAACGGCGACTTGCCAAACCAGAGCTCAAACTTTACTAACAACAGGAGTCAGAAATGTCCAATCTTGGAACCTCAAAGCCAGCCTACTTCATGGTTCAAGTTAAAGCAAAAAGCTTAGAAGAACTGTCCATCCGCTATGCGCGGGCAGCCATCGAAAGCCTCATGAAACTTGGTGGCCAAATGATTGCAGGTACGCCAACGCCAACTGTTTTGGAGGGACAATGGGATGGCAGTTGGGTCGCCATCTTGAAATTCCCCAGCATGGAGATGGCACAAACTTGGTATAACTCACCCGAATATCAGCCATTGAAGGAAATGAGAATCAAGGAGCTGACTGAGAATGGGCAAATTCTCTTGATTGAAGGAATGTAAACATTTCAAACTTGGCGAGCAAAGATTATAAAATCCCAGTCTGAAATTATTTTTTAACCTTGCGCTTTTGGAATGTATATGACTAGTAAAGAAAGTTTGATTAATAACGATACGACTTTTGATTGGCGGTCAGATTGCCCGATAAGCTCTGCACTGGACGTTCTAGGTGACAAATGGTCCTTGCTAATCATTCGAGATTTGATTATCCATGGCCCACGCACGTATTCAGATTTTCTTTCATCCCAAGAGCATATCTCAACCAATATTTTGGCATCTAGGTTAAGCCTGCTTACCCACCTAAAGCTGATTGAGCGAACTGCTCCTCACGCCACCCGTAACAATGCTTATCGCATAACAAAGAGCGGAGCTGAACTACGTCCAATATTACAAGCACTTGGGAAATGGGCTGGAAAACATCTCTCTGATTTTCATGAAAATATTATTAAGTAATTCTAAGAAATTAATCTTCGTAAAAATTATTAAAATTTATGACGATACATGTATTCTCTATTATTAATTTGAACTTCATGCTCAAGGGTTATCTGTCGCTAATTTATTAAATTACCAACTTGAACGCGAGATTCGTCTAAATAACCCAACAGAGGTCCAATGTGTTCGAACGCTTTACTAAACACAGTGCGCTGGAATCAGCACAGAAGACAGCCACAAGTCTAATATCCGAACGCGGTGAGGCCAATGCGCGAGGTGTGGCTAGCAAGCTGGTAAACCAATTTAAACTTCTGGATAAAGCAGAACAACTTAAGTTTTTTGAGTTTTTGGCCAAACAGTTCAGCCCAGATCCGGGTGCCGTGCTAGATGCCGCACAGCGGTACTCGGAAACAGCGGATGATGACAGTCTTATCCACCTTTTCAAGACCGTGGAGCCTCCACGTCAAGAGTTGTTGCGACGACTAAACCGGGCGCCCGACGGCACACAAACAATAGTGCGTATGCGTGAACGATTACTAGACCATGTTAAAACCAAACCAGGACTAAGGGCTGTTGATGCGGACATGCAACATCTGTTGGGTTCTTGGTTCAATCCGGGATTTTTGGAACTACACGAAATCACCTGGTCTTCACCCGCTCAATTATTGGAAAAGATCATTCACCACGAATCAGTGCACGCGATTGACGGCTGGGATGACCTTCGCCGCAGGCTTCAGCCTGACAGAAGGTGTTACGCATTCTTTCATCCGCAATTGCCTGGTGAACCGTTGATTTTTGTGGAAGTAGCGTTGGTTGGTGGCATCGCCAGGGAAGTAGGCCCTTTGCTGGACAAAAAGTCCGCGGCATTAGAGGAAAAGAAGTTCAAGACCGCCATTTTTTACTCAATTAGCAACTGCCAACCCGGTCTGAAGGGGGTCAATCTAGGCAACTTTTTGATCAAACGGGTAGCCGAGAAAATTTTGCAGGAAATCCCCAGCGTAAAGACTTTTTGTACCTTATCGCCTGTACCAGGTCTTAATCGCTGGTTGGACACACTGGCTGCCTCATTAACACCAGAACAATTAGCCGACAAAAAAAACAAGATCGCCGCATCTGTGAAGCTACTGACACCAGACGGTGAAATTTGGAGCAAACGCGCCGCAACAGGTTGGCAACCTTCAATGGCGACTGCTGAAGAAAAGGCTGCGCTGATGCGTCTTTGCTTTGTTTACCTCTCCAAACACGTTCACAGTGCGGCAGGTGACTCTGTGGCCAAGTTCCACCTCGCTAACGGCGCCGAGTTACACAATATCAATTGGGCTGCGGATTTGTCTAAAAAAGGACTCGCTCAATCGAGCGCAATTATGGTGAACTATCTTTATGAGCTAAATGACATTGAACCCAATCACGAAAAGTTTTTAAAGAAAATCGTTGTTTATTCAAAGAGCCTGGACCGGCTATTTTGATGAAAGTTTCCCAATCGTTTTAGGCCTAATTGATGCAGTGGAAAACCTGAACGGCCACTGGAACTTTGTTATGAAGGTGAAGTGCCCAAAGCCTGCTTTGATCTGAACCAAGATGCGACCAATCGCCAATATGTCAGAAGGATTAAATTGGTTTGTAAGCCGAATTGGAGTATGCAAGACAAATCATATTGACGTAGTCGCGTGCATAGGATCGGGGTCAGGTATTCAATATCTCGACCTCCAAGACACCCCTTCACCGGTCGCAGTAAATGTTTCAACTTGGGCTCCACTGCAAGAGTACTCATTTCAAATTCACGTTGGACTAATGAGAGCCCACAGGAGAGCTTGGATCGCATTGTATGGCCCCAATCAAACAATCGCGCCACGGCTCCAATGAATTGCTTGCAACATGAAAGTAATGATGTGATGTTTCGCCCTAGCATAAATTTTTTCCACGAACTTGTTGTGCAGTCTGCTTTTGCCGAATTATTTGAACCTTAAATATCTCCGATCCTGATGCGCAAACCAACGCTGAACTGAACGTTTATTAGATCGAATTTACGGCTTAACAATAGCAACTTTAAAAAAGCGCGCGCATGAACTATGCAAACAATTTAGACGCTTCGATCTTGTCTATAGTCATCTATAAAAATCCCAATGCACCGACCATCATGATTGAAGAATAGCTGAGCGACTCGATACTCGGACTAGCTCCATTGCCGCCCATCGTTCAGCATGTTTAGGAACATCCAAGCTTTAAATTCGAACAACGTAGATACCTTTTACGGGAATGGTTTATGAACAGTAATTTAGTGGATGAAAAGTTGAGTCATAAGGTCAACACGGCAAATGTCAATCTTTTTGGCAAATTAGCAGAAGCCTTTCCCTCTGAACTTGGAGCTTGCGCCATAGAAACCGATAGCGGATTACTATATTCTTGGCAGGACTTGCTAGACGCAACGGCGATGATGGCAAATATGTTGTGCTCGTTAAATTTGAGGCCCGGCGCTCGAGTGGTAGCACAAGTGGAAAAATCGGTTGAGGCGCTGATTTTGTACCTAGCAACCTTACGTGCCGGTCTAGTTTTTATACCTCTCAACACCGCCTATCAAATTGCCGAGATGGCCTACTTTATTGGAGACGCGCAACCTGCGGTTTTGGTGTGCAGTGAGCACAATTTCGGTTGGCTTTACAAGATTGCGATATCTACTGGCACTGTCCATATCTTTACACTAAATGACGACCGCACCGGATCCCTGCTAAATCGTACAGCCCAGTTCCCGCCGCATCACAGCGTGGCTCAACGTTCTGCCGACGATCTTGCGGCGATAATTTACACTAGTGGCACCACGGGACGCAGCAAGGGTGCAATGCTTTCACACGGCAACCTGCTAAGCAATGCCTTGGTACTCAATGAATATTGGGACTGGCGTCAGTTGCCATCCCGCAGCAACGTCCTTATTCACGCGTTACCGATCTTTCATGTGCACGGCTTATTCGTAGCCATTCACAGCGCTTTGATCAGTGGTAGCAAGATGATTTGGTTGGCAAAGTTCGACACAAAGACGGTCCTCCGTTTTTTGCCTAGCGCGACCGTCTTCATGGGGGTTCCCACCTACTATATGCGGTTGCTAAGTGAGCCCGATCTCACCCCAAAGTTGGTCTGCGACATGCGTCTATTTATATCTGGCTCAGCGCCAATGACGTTGGAGACTTTCAAAGACTGGAAGCAACGAACTGGCCACTTTATTCTGGAGCGTTATGGTATGTCGGAAACTATCATGATAGCCTCTAACCCATGCAGGCCCCAGGACGGCAAGCGTAAGGGCGGCACGGTAGGTAAAGTGCTTCCAGGCGTGAAACTTCGGTTACATGGGGATGATGAAAAACCAGTGCCAAAAGGTGTGCCCGGCCGTATAGAGGTAGCTGGACCTAACGTATTCTTAGGCTATTGGAATATGCCTGAAAAAACTGCTCATGAATTTACGGTCGACGGGTTTTTCAAGACCGGGGACCTTGGACAAATGGATGATCAAGGCTACCTCACGATAGTCGGACGTCACAAAGATTTGATCATTAGCGGCGGATACAACGTTTATCCGGCAGAGATTGAGGGCTACATCAACACCATACCCGGCGTAGCGGAGAGTGCTGTTGTGGGTATACCAGATGCCGACTTTGGAGAAGTTGGAGTTGCAGTGGTCACAGCCAAACCTGGAATCCAATTGGACCCTGGCGACATCATCAAACATCTCAAGGACATGCTAGCAAATTTTAAGATTCCCAAGCAATGCTACGTTGTGCAAGAATTGCCCCGAAACGCCATGGGGAAAGTTCAAAAGAACTTGCTCCGTGACAAATACCACTAGTGCATCAAGGAAACAACTGAAGCTTCTTATGGTAGTCGCGCGAAAGCGCCATTTGGTTTAGGAATTAAGTAGAACTGCTTTAGCGATCTAAGTTCAATAAATCTTAACAATTCAGAAAGCATTTTTTAAAAACAAGGCAACGACACCTTATTGCCTTTGTCACTTTACCGATCCTATGAGGTAGTCTATCTTTCCAAGATCTACTCCACCATTACGCAGCAGGTTGTAGGCAGTAACGATGTGGAAAAAGAAGTTGGGCAGCGCATAGTGCGTCAAATATGCTTCACCCGACATTGTTCTATTACTTTCCCGGCCAACGGGAAAAGTGATGTCCGAGGCCTCGCGCCCGTCAAAGGCGTCAAGCGGAACTGTTTCAAGCCAAGCTAATGCATTTTGAATGCGCGCTTGAAGTTGGACGAAAGTTGTTTCATCATCCGGAAATCGTGGCGCTTCCAGTCCGCCCAACCGTGCTGTCGAATTTTTTGCAGTGTCGCACGCGATACGGATCTGTGATGCAAACGATAGCATGTCAGGTGCCAGCCTAAGAGAAATAAAAGCGTCGGCGCTGACCCCCCGGATTGCGGCATTCGCGGCTGCTTTGTCTAAGCAATGCGACAAATTCCTCAAGCCTGCTTTGAAGAGTGGTAAGGCTGCGCCAGTAAGAGTGATGCTCATCAAAATTTCTCCTTATGTTCGTCGTCTAAGTCCCGAGACCAACTCGCCAGGCACCGAGGCGTATGGCTGCACCGGTCAGAAATCCCTGAGCAGCCAATCCCAATGAAATAACCCAGAAGAACTGCGCCGCGCTGGCGCTAGGCGCGCTCGCAACGGAAATACAACCCAGCACGATAACGATCACACGTAACACGCTGGCTATCACTGGCCACAATACACGCCCTGCTCCCTGGGAGGCGAAGTACAGACACAGGGAAACGCCATAAAAGGCATAGAACGGACCAACGATCTGCAGATAGCTTCGACATGCGTCACGTACTGTCTCGGCTTGGGTAAACAGATTAGCCCAGAGCCCTGGAAACAGGGCTACGGCGCCGCCAACGAGGCCGCATAAGACTGCGCTGTAAATAGCGGCAGTCCAACCGGCCAAGTGCCCTCGCTCGATAGCGTTGGCACCGAAATGCACCCCTACCAGTGCAGTAGCAGCGGCTCCAAAGCCAAAGATCATGGGTACCAACAGCAACTCGAGGCGCGCGCCAATGCCGTAGCCTGCAAGTACATCCACCCCAAGGTGAGCCACAAAACCGGTGATCACCATCACCGTCGCAGTGGTGCTGATGGGATTGACGGCTGCAAGCGAACCAAGTTTCAGTAATTTGACAATGGGCGCTGCTTCAAATCGCAAGCGGGTCATGCGCAGGCGAAGTTCGACGCATTGATTGACCAAGAAATTCAACAGCAAAACAGCTGCAATGGCATTGCCAAAAATAATACCTGCAGCAGCACCAGCGATGCCCATGTTAGGGAGTGGTCCCCAACCGAACACCAAACCGCCTGCAACAAAAACCTGTAGCAATGAGCCTGTTAACAGACATTTAGCGGCCACTGACATGTGCCCAGTTGCACGTACGATAGCCGCCAGAGCATTAGTTAGCCAGAGACTGACACAGCCTACGAAAAGCATATTTGAATAGGCCAAGGCCTGTTCAAGCACCGTTCCGCGACCACCAAGCAGGCTGTAAATCCCACGTCCTCCAAGGAGAAAGATTGCAGAGCACAGGCCAGCCAGCAATAACATCATCAGCACCGCGTGGTGGGCAAGTGCTTCAGCACCTTGGCGATCGCCCGCACCTAAGAGGCGCGCGACTGCCCCGGTAATCGTTCCGCCGAAGGAGCCCGCTGACAACATCATGACCAGCATCATCATTGGAAAACCCAGTGCAAGCCCTGCCAAGGCTTCTGTACCTAGTTGACCGACGTACCAAGCCTCAGCCATTAAGGTGGCCATGGTCACCAACATCGCGATCATGTTGGGCGCAGCCAATCGGATGATCGTTGGGCCGATCGGTTTTGTCAGCAGCGGCGACGTTACTCCGGTCAACATAGCTCGACCTTTGAGCGCAGATCGAGCTCGAATGGCCAAGCTTGAGGCCTCCGCAGATGCAGGTACCAGTACGCATCGGCTAGACCCTCTAAATAAATTAGACGCTCTTTTACAAAATTCTGTATCATTTAGAGTCGCCCCATTCGGAACTTGTCGTCGAGCACGTTCAGCACATCACTGATCGGGCATATGAAACGCCACGTCATAACTTCATTATTGTTCGGCCTCATTGAACCTCCAGGATATCTTTTATCTTGAAATATCATTGCGATCGCTTTGATCAAAGCACTTCTTTGCAGCGAATGTATCGAATGCAGTCTTATTTCCCCGGGACTGAAATTAATGCATTAATGCGCCAAGAAGTGAGTAATGGTTTGCCAGACATAGACCAACATCGAAACCTGCGCGACCGCGAATACCGCGGTTCGTAGATACGGAATACCTACGATGTAGACCACCGCGTGAAGTACGCGCGCGATCAGCAAAATAATGCCGGCAAACTGTGTAACGTCATTGGTAGAACCCGTCAAATAGGCCATCCCGATGACAACTGCGTACATCGCTAGATTGTCGGCAAGATTGCTGTGGGCTCTAACTGCCCTGCCGCCCCACGGGGCGACGCCCGCGAGTTCGGTGTCACGGTTGTAGAAGATCCACTTGATGCCACCAGGTGCAAAACCGCGCGCCACTAGGGGCGGCAACGTGAGAATTTCCGTCAGCAATGCGAGGCTCAAAAGTATCCAGAGATCAATAGTCATGATTTATATGCGTGGTTAAAGTAGAGGAAAAGTGAAATTTCAAAAAATTAGACGTTACCCGTTGCAGAGATGGCCTAAGCCATTTTCCTAAACGATGCCTCAAGCGGTGTGGATTGCCACGCAAGTACGTCGAATGTTGCTTGGATTTCGTACGCGACAGCTTTTGCGATGAATGTAAGCATCCCTCGCACTTCGGCGTCGAACAAGCCCAAAAATTTCAAAAGAATGTTAGGTACCCTACGCGAGGACACCTTGATGTAGCCGGCCTCCTTTAGTACTTTTGCGACTGTGGTAGTTTCTATGGGTTCGGCGCTAACGGCGATGAATCGCTTTCCCGCTGCGCCCACGGCGGCCATCGCCCTGACCTGCAGGTGCGAGAAGTCGCGGCCATCGACCATGCCCATGCCCATGCCCATATCCGAAAGCATTGGCAACTCTCTGCTGATCATGGCCGACATCCTTTTAACGCTCTGACCATCCATCGCCGCCCCGAGACAAGGCCCGAAAACCACGCCATGGTTGACGACGGTGAGTTCCATTGTGCTTCCTTTCACAGCTTCCCAGGCGGCGCTTGGCCAGGGTCTTGCTTATTGCATAGGCGCCTGTATTGGCATTAGTGTCGGACCAGACGTCGATGCCGTATCGGTCACTGTCATTGCCCGCGATGATCGAGAAGGTCGACGAAGTCAATACGAGGCGCTTCACGCGGGCCTGTTGCGCGGCCGCAATGACTCGCTTAGTTCCTTCGACCGGGGTGATGATCATCTCGTTTTCATCCATTAGCTGCGCCAGCACAAACGGAGATGCGATGTGCAAGATTAACGTGCAGCCTTCCGTCGCCTCGTCCCATCCAGTCTTGGACAGAAGGTCTACGTCGACAATGCTCACCCGATCAACCGGCGCCACCTTTTCAATGGCAATTCGAGTTGACTCGGCTACTGCGGGGTTACGGTTCGTCCCCGCCGCTTCATAGCCCTGCCTAGGCAGTTCGGCAGCACAGTGCTGCCCTACGTAGCCGATTGCGTCTGTTAGCAGTACGCGGACCATGTGATTAACTCCTAAGGAAATGGCATAGGAAAATACTTGCAAATTGCAAGTTTAAACACAAAACTTGCAAGATGCAAGTCATTTCCCCCAACACTGCCAACCGAGCCTGGCTTTCCATCAAAAAGGAAGTTCTAGAAGCAAATTTTGGGCGCTGTTTGGTACAGTTTTTTAGAGACCACATATGACAGGTTCCCCGCCATCCCTTTTAAGGGTAATGTGGCATATATGTTTGGCTAAACAGTCCGACTCGCACCGATCCTCGCGGTCACGCGCGCCGTTAAGTCGCCTAAAGTGAAATCACTCTGCCCCACTCGATTTTTGATCCGACCCGAATGAAAATGGGGCGAAAACCAGTTTGTTGCATAATGCAACAAAATTAAGTATTACACGATTTATTACACGGTCTATTTTTACCCGTATAAGCTATTGATTTATATAGGTATTTCAGAAGCCTAGTTTTCTGTTAATCCGTAGGTCCCTGGTTCGAGCCCAGGTTGAGGAGCCAAACTCTAAAACGCTGAGATTTTCAGTGCTTCCCCGGTTATCGCACTGCGCCACCCACAAAAACCTTGCGCATTGCAATCTCGCAATTCGAAGCTTTCAGCAAGATTTGGGTTTCAAGTGAGCCTACGGCCCCAGAGGAATAGCCAAAGGCAGTGTTTTGCTGGTGATATTTAACCTCGGCTTTTCAAACATCAAGCACCGACCC
>Ga0194062_1001159_pt1 | contig 11060 bp, 9 predicted proteins | sample SepL2225m_MetaG_FD_155481 | JGI IMG/M metagenome (GOLD analysis project Ga0194062, IMG submission 155481) | Anoxic zone freshwater microbial communities from boreal shield lake in IISD Experimental Lakes Area, Ontario, Canada - Sep2016-L224-25m | ecosystem: Environmental > Aquatic > Freshwater >... | reverse complement strand
AAAACCACGGGTAGCAATTATTAGCTTAACTTCCTGTGAAGGCTGTCAATTTGTTCTTTTGGATCTTGGCACTCGTTTTTTGGAATTTGCGGAAAAAGTGGAGCTAGTTGATTTTCGCTTAATCGAAGATCAAGCGGACGATGAAGGAGAGTTGGATTTAGTTTTAATTGAAGGTAATCCAGCGACAAAAGAAAATGAAAAAACATTACTTGTCGCAAGAAAAAGAGCAAAAATATTAGTTGCGCTGGGAAATTGCGCAGCAATGGGTGGAATCCCTGAGATTAAAAATTATCACGAAGGCGTCAACACAATTAAGCATGTTTATAAATATTTGCAAGGAATCAATAATCCAGAAATTCGAGAAATTGATAATTTCGTAAAAGTAGATTTTGTTTTTCCTGGCTGTCCAATTAATGGCGAAGAATTTTTAAAGTATATTCCAGATTTACTTAAGGGAAATATTCCAATCATTCCAGATCAGCCAGTTTGTATGGAATGTAAAAAAGCAGGAAATCGTTGTCTCTTACTAGATAAGAAGCCTTGTTTCGGGCCTATGATACTTGGCGGTTGTGGAGCAGTTTGCCCAAGTGCAAGAGCGCAATGTCAAGGTTGTCGAGGACTTCGCGAAACTGGTAATATCACAGCGATGCGTTCAATGTTAAAAAATATGATGACGGATGAGCAGTTCCAAAATATGACCGAAATTTTTGGTTTGCGTGATGAATTAGAAGCAAGAGAACATAAAATAATTAAGCAATAAAAAGATGAAAAAAATCTTTCAATATATCATTTTAATTATTCTTTTTTCCGCCAGTGGAATAATTTTAAAAAATAAAGCGGCTGTGCGGGAAACTGTTTTGGATGTACGAGAAAATATTTCCGATGTTACCGGAATTGGTTTGCCTTGCTCTGAACCTTTTCAATATGCTATTGGAACAGTTGATCCGAGATTTAAGTTAAGCACGAATGATTTCTTGGTTGTAGCTTCTGAAGCAGAGAAGCTTTGGGAAGATCAATCCGGTAAGAATTTATTTAAATATAATCCTGATGCACAGTTTAAAATCAATTTAATTTTTGATGAAAGACAGCAGGCCTCAATTGAATCAGATAAATTGACGCAAGATCTCAATCAGTTGGAAATTTCACGCAAGCAAATTACAACTCAATATGGAAATCTTAGTGAGGATTACACACAAAAAATGGCGAAATACAATGCTGATGTGGCTGTGTATGAAAAAAAAATGAAAAATTATAATAAAAAAGTGGAAAGTTTAAACAAGCAAGGAGGTGCAACTGAAAAGGATCTAGATGATCTAAAAAAAGAAAAAGAAAATTTAGCAGATTTACGAGATAAACTTGAAAAAGAACGACTGGAAATAAATAATCTAGCAGGAAAAACTAATGCGCTGGCTTCAAAAGAAAAAAAAGTCGTGAATGAATATAACGCAAATATTTCAACCTATAAAAATAATTATGGCGATGCAAAAGAGTTTGAAAAAGGATTATATGATGGCAAGGAAATTAATATTTATCAGTTCAAACAAATTGCTGATTTGCGTTTAACTATTATTCATGAAATGGGTCATAGCCTGGGCATTGGACACACAAATGATCCACAATCAATTATGTATTATTTACTTTCTGATCAGAGCATGGAGAATCCACAGTTGATGGCAGAAGATTTGAGTGAGTTAGCAACCGTTTGTAAATTTAAATAGCCAGATTATTAAAAATAAAGTATAATTAAATTATGAATATAAAAATCAATCACATTGCAAAAATGGAAGGACATACTGGCTTTATGGCGAGCGTGCTAAACGGTGATGTGAAATCAGCAAAATTGCAAGTGCAAGAAGGCATTCGACTTATTGAAGGCGTGCTTATTGGACGAGAATATAAGGACATGCCACTTATTGCTCAGCGAATTTGTGGAATTTGTCCCGTGGTGCATAATCTCACTTCAATCAAAGCACTGGAAAATGCAATGAATATTTCCGTCACACCGGAAACAAAAAAGTTGCGTTCACTTATGGAATATGCTCAAATTATTCATTCTCATGCTTTGCATCTGTTCTTTTTATCTTTGGCGGATTTTTTGGATATGGATAATGACATTGAATTGATCAATAAATATCCCGAAGAAGCAAAAAAAGCCATTAGAATTCGTGAATATGGAATGGAGATTGTGAAAGTGATTGGTGGTCGCGTGGTGCATCCATTGACTAATGAAGTGGGTGGATTCAAGAAAGCACCAGACAAAGAAGCCTTAAAAAAATTACTTAAAGATGCTGGAGAAATTTTGCAAATTGCACTGGAACTTGGTGCGTTTTTCCAGAAAATTAAAATTCCAAATTTTTCTCGTGAAACGGAATATGTTTGTCTTTCCAAAAAAGGTGAATATGCAATTTATGATGGAGATATAAGTTCTAATTTTGGTTTGCATATTCCTGTGGAAAAGTTTGAATTAAATTTTTTGGAATTGCAAAAACAAAATGAAATAATAAAAAGAGTTGAACATAATGGCAAAAGCTATATGGTGGGAGCGATTGCACGCGTAAATAATAATCGAGCTAAATTGCGCGAAAATGCTGTCAGATATTTGCGCGATTTGAATTTTGCTTTTCCCGATTACAACCCGTTTCATAATATTCTTTTTCAAATGGTAGAGGTGATTCATTCGATCGAAGAATCAAAAAGAATTTTACTGGAATTATTAAATAGTGATTTAGACGAAGTTGTTACAAAAGAATATGATATCAAAGCTGGTATTGGTGTTGCAGCCGTGGAAGCTCCGCGCGGAACATTATATTATCATATTGATGTAGATGACAAAGGTTATATAAAAAATGTAAATATTATTACGCCAACTGCTCAATTTTTGTCAAATCTGGAAGATGATATCGCCGCCTATATTCCACAGATACTAAAACTAAAAGATAAAAATAAAGAAAAAAAATTGCGAGCATTTATTCGTGCCTATGATCCATGTATTTCTTGTGCGGTGCATTAAATAATAAATAATTTTTTAAAATAAATTTATGACAGAATTAAATAAAATTTACAAGTGTAATGTGTGCGGAAATATTATTGAGTCGGTGCATAATGGTGTTGGTGAATTAGTTTGTTGTGGTGTTCCAATGGAGCAAAAAAATGAAGCAACAGAAGATAGCGCTGGCAATGAAAAACATTTGCCAGTAATTGAAAAAACCAGCACAAGTGTGATTGTCCGTGTGGGAGAAATTAATCATCCAATGGAAAGCGAGCATTATATTGAATGGATTGAAGTAATCACAGAGCACAGGACATATCGTAAATTTTTAAATCCAGGTGATGAGCCACAAGCAGAATTTTTTCTGGAAGCAGAAAATGTTACATCACGAGCTTATTGTAATATTCATGGACTTTGGAAAAAATAATATGCATGATTTTATATTAGCTAAAGAAATAATTGACGAACTGAAATTGCTCGTGAAAGAAAAAAAACTTCAGCAGATCAAAGAAGTCAAACTGGAAATTGGCATGATCAGTCTCTCCCATGATGGTCATCCGGAACACACAGAAGATATCAGTATCGAAAATTTGCAATTTGGTCTTGCAAGTATTACTAAAAATACAGAATTTGAAAAGATAAAATTTAGTATTAAGAAAGTGACGGGGGATCATTGGAAAATAACAGGAGTTGTAGTATAATCTGAATATATTAAAAAAATAATATTTAACATTTAATTTTATGACAAAAATCGCAATTAATGGTTTTGGTCGCATTGGCCGACCGAGTCTCAAAATCGCTTTTGAAAAAGAGGATTTGGAAGTGGTGGCAATCAATGATTTGACCGATCTCAAAACCGCCGCACATTTATTTAAATATGATTCTAGCTATGGTCGCTACAATCATGAGGTGAATATTGACGAAGAAAATTCAGAATTGATTATTGATGGAACGCGAATTAAATTTTTTTCACAGGCAGATCCGGAAAAATTGCCTTGGGGAGAACTGGGGATTGATATTGTTTTAGAATGCACGGGTATTTTTGAAAATCGTGAAAAAGCCGGAAAGCATATTACGGCGGGAGCAAAAAAAGTAATTCTTAGTGCGCCACCCAAGGATGATATTCCAATTTATCTTTTTGGTGTTAATGAAAATGAATATGATTCAAGCGAGGATATAATTTCTAATGGTTCTTGCACGACAAATTGTTTGGCGCCGATGATTAAAATTTTGGATGATAATTTCGGCGTGGAAAAAGGTTTTATGACGACAACGCATTCATACACAAACGATCAGCGAATTTTAGATTTGCCACATAAGGATTTGCGTCGAGCGAGAGCAGCAGCCTTGAGTATTATTCCCACCACAACCGGAGCAGCTAAGACTGTTGGAAAAGTCATAAAGCATTTAGCGGGAAAGTTAGATGGAATTTCCCTTCGTGTTCCAACGCCAGTAGTTTCAATTGTGGATTTTATTTGTAATTTAAAAAAGGAAGTAACAGTGGAAGAAATAAATATAGCCTTTAGTGAAGCAGCCCAAAACAATATGCGAGGAATTTTAGCAGTGAGTGATGAGGGCTTGGTTTCGATGGATTTCAAGGGAGATTCGCATAGCGCGATCGTTGATTTGCCACTTACAATGGCGAATGGTAATCTTGTGAAAGTTGTCGGTTGGTATGATAACGAATGGGCATATTCTAATCGGCTAGTGGAAATGGCGGAATATATTAGCAATAAATAAAAAAAATATGTACGATGTAATTATTAAAAATGCTAGTATTATTGACGGAACGGGAAAGCCGGCTTTTCGCGGTGATATTGGAATCAAAGAAGCTGAAATTGTTAAAATTGGCGATTTGATTGATGCACGCGCAAATGTGGAAATTAATGCACGAGGAAAAATAGTGTGTCCAGGATTTATTGATATCAATAATCATAGTGATACATATTGGCGAATATTTTCAAATCCGCATCTAGAAAGTTTGATTTATCAAGGCATTACAACAATTGTGGGCGGAAATTGTGGAACTTCTCTTGCTCCACTTGCTACGCCTGCAACAATTGATGCGATTCAAAAATGGGTGGATATTAAAAAAGTTAATGTCAATTGGTTGACAATCAGTGAATTATTTTCAATACTAGAAGCGAAAAAAATTTCACCTAATTTTGCCACACTCGTTGGACATGCTACACTACGGCGAGGAATTATTGGCGATGAAATTCGCAGTCTTTTGCCCAAAGAAATTGAAGCCTTAAAAAAAACATTAGAGAAAGCTATGAAAGAGGGTGCATTGGGAATGTCAACGGGTTTAATTTATTCACATGCACGAATTGCACCTTATGCTGAATTTTTAGCATTGGCCAAAATTGTTAAAAAATATAACGGGGTATACGCTACACATATTCGCTCGGAACAACAAGATATCGAAGATGCTATTGAAGAAGCAATCAGGCTTGCCAGAGAATCTGGAGTAAAATTGCAAATTTCACATCTAAAAATAATTGGTGAAAAAAATTGGCCAAAAATGACAGCCGTTTTGAATTTGATTGATAAAGCGAAAGAAGATGGTATAGATATAACATTTGATGTTTATCCATATACTGCAACCGGTTCGGTTTTGTATTCTTTTTTGCCAGCCTGGATTTCCGAAGGTGGAAAAAAAATGATGCTGCATAAATTAAAAGATCCAGTAATTCGTACAAAAATTATCGAGGAGATGCGTGAATCGGAATTTGATTATTCTAAAATTGAGATTGCAATTTCTCCTCTAAATAAAACATTGGCTCGTCATAGCATTATAGAAATTGCCAAAAGTCAAGAAAAATCTATTGAGGAAACAATTGTTAACATATTCATTGCTTCAGAAGGCATGGTTGTAACTTCCGTGGAAGTTTTAAGTGAAAAAAATATTAAACAAGCCATTTTGCACCCACTATCAATCATTGCAACAAATGGTGCTGGCTATGACATAGCTCATGTGGAAACAGGTGAACGAGTGCATCCGCGTAATTTCGGAGCGTTTACAAAAGTGCTTGAAAAATATGTTAAGAAAGAAAAATTGCTAACATGGGAATCAGCTATCAATAAAATGACACTAGCACCAGCCGAAAAATTTGGAATTAAAAAAAGAGGCAGTTTAAAAAAAGGTTATTTTGCCGACCTGTTAATTTTAGATAAAGATACAATTGCAAGTCCTGCCACAATCGAAAATCCCTATCAATACTCAAAGGGCATCAAATTGGTTATGATTAATGGTGAAATTGTTTTGGAAGATTCGGTCTATAACGGAAATCAGAATGGAAAAGTGCTTAAAAGATAACCTTGTGAAAAAACCAATCCCAAAAACTTTTGAATTTACGAAATATAAGTTGGAGCCAGAAAAAGCTCGAATTGTTTTTGAGTATGAAATAAAATTTGCTAATCGTGATTCTCTTAATTTTTCGGAAACAATTTCTTTTCCGGAAGTTTTTTCAGTCGTCAATATTCCAGCGGAACTTTTAGGGAATTTATTGACCAGCGTGCATTTAATCTTGGGAGTTAGTTATTATAAATTGTATTGTCCTCCAAAAATAAAAACTAATTTTGCACTTTCAAAAGAACAAGCTGAATTTTGGGATACGGTTTATCAAAAAGGTTTGGGGGAATTTTTTTATCACAACAAACTTGATGCGAAAAAATTAATTAAGTTTAATTATTCCAGAAAAGCAAATCCCTCATCCCAAAAATTTATTAGAAAAAATAGATCGCTGGTTGGGATTGGCGGTGGAAAGGATTCTATTGTTGCAGTAGAACTTTTAAAAAAACAAAAAGAACATATTACAGCGATGTTAATTGAGACAGAAAAAAAAGATCCGATAGCTCAAAATATTATTGATAAAATGCAAATAGAAAAACTTGCGATTTCGCGTCAGATGGATGCGAAAATTTTTGGACAACTTGAAGGAACATATAATGGTCATGTGCCAATTTCAGCGATTTTTGCTTTTCTGGGTTATTTATCGGCAGTTATTTATGATTATAATCAAATTATCGTTGGCAACGAATATAGTAGTAATTTTGGAAATATTAATTATCTTGGCGAAGAAGTCAATCATCAATGGAGCAAGTCGGCTGAATTTGAAAAACTTTTTCAGGACTATACTAAAAAGTTTATTTGTCCAGATATTTTATATTTTTCACTTTTGCGACCATATTATGAAATTCGGATTGCAGAAATGTTTGCTGAGCATAAAAAATATTTTTCGATTTTTTCCAGTTGCAATCGTAATTTTCGCATTCACAAAGAGCGACCAGAAACATTATGGTGTGGCGAATGTCCAAAATGTATTTTTGTCTGGACATTGCTTTCAGCTTTTCTTTCAAAAAAAGAACTGATGGAAATTTTTGGGAGAAATTTATATGCAGATGAAAAGTTATTGCCATTATTTTTGGATGTCTTAGGTTGGGGGAAAATGAAACCATTCGATTGTGTTGGTGTTTTTGATGAAGCGCAGGGTGCTTTATTTTTGGCTAAAAATAAATTTCCTGATGATTTTATTATAAAAAAACTAGCCAATAAAATTAAAAATCCAACTAAACTCTTGGAAAAAGTTTTTGCCACAAATAATGCTCCAACGCTACCCGCTAAATTTAAATTTTTTGGCATAAAAAATGTTTTAATTCTTGGTTATGGCAAAGAAGGCAGGATGACGGAAAAATATCTCAAACAATATTTTCCAGACTTGCAAGTTGATATTGCTGATCAAAAAACAGATAAAAATTATCTTAAAAAACAAGCTGGCTATGATTTGATTATAAAAACACCTGGCATTAAAAAAGAGTTAATGACGAATCACTACACCACAGCCACGAATATCTTTTTTTCACAAATAAAAAATAATATTACAATTGGAGTGACGGGAAGCAAAGGCAAGAGCACAACCGCTTCTTTAATTTATGCTATCTTGAAAGAAGCTGGAAAAAAAGTGTGCTTAGTGGGGAATATTGGCAATCCAATGTTGGAAATATTACTTAAACCAATTGATAAGGAGGAAATTTTTGTGGTAGAACTTTCCAGCTATCAACTAGATGATATTGATTATTCCCCGCATATTGCAGTTGTAACAAATCTTTTTCCGGAACATATGGATTATCATGGCAGTGTGGAAAAATATTATGAGGCGAAAAGAAATATTATTAAATTTCAAAATCCAACTGATTATGTAGTGTTTAATAAAAAAAATAAAGAGCTGAAAAAATGCTTAGCTAAAAATAGTCTAAAAGATTTTAGCAAAATCGATCTTGAAAATATCACCGTGCCACTCTTGGGAAAGCATAATTTGGAAAATGTTAAAGCGGCGATTGCAGTGGCAAATATTTTAAATATTTCAAAAAACTCAATCAAGCAGGGCATTGAAAATTTCAAAGGTCTTGCTCATCGTTTGGAATTTGTGGGTGAATTTAAAGGCATTAAATTTTATGATGATGCAATTTCAACAACACCAGAATCAACAATCGCCGCAATTTTAGCCCTTCCCAATACCGATACAATTTTTTTGGGCGGATTGAATCGTGGCTATGATTTTTCAAAATTAGCGCTTGCAATTGAGAAATCAAAAATAAAAAATATTGTTTTTTTTCCAGATAGTGGCCAAGATATTGAAAAAGAAATTTTCAAGAAGTCTCAGAATAAATATTTAATTCTGCATACAAAAAATATGGACGAGGCAGTGAAGTTTGCTTTTGAAAATACTAAAATTGGCAAGGTTTGTTTGCTCTCATCGGCGTCTCCGAGTTATAGCATCTGGAAAAATTTCGAAGAAAAGGGTGATAAATTTAAAGTAGCGATAAAAAACTTAATTAAAAATAATTATTCAAAAAAATAAATGAAAAGAAAAATATTTATTAGCATTAATCTTTCTGATAGAATTAAAAGACGATTGATTGCTAGTTGTGAGAAGTGGCAAGACTTGCCAGTAAAATGGACCAAAGAAGAAAATCTAAATATTAGTTTATTTTTCTTGGGCTATATCGACAATGATGTTGTGGCTGATGCTTGCCAAAAAGTTCGTGAAGCGGTTTGCGAGCTGGAACTTTTTGATCTGGAATTTGAAAAAATTTGCTTGGCACCAAATATTGAAAAACCGCAAGAATTTCGTGTAACAGGAATAGTTAGTGAAAAATTAAAAATTCTTTGCGAGGCAATTGAAAAAGAATTGGAAATTTTCGTTGCTTCTAAAAAAATATTCTCTCCCCATATTACGCTAGGGAAAATTAGAAAAGAAAAATGGGAAAAACTAAAAAACATACCAGAGATTGATGAAAAAGCTTCTTTCGCAGTCGGTGTTGAGTCAGTGGATATAATGGCCAGCCATTTTGGCGAAGGAAAAAATAATTTTGTTTTGATTGAGAGTTGTCCGTTGAAATAATTAACTTAGGAGCGACCGTTGACTATTTTGTTAATTTGTCTTAATATAATTACAAATAAGCGTAAATTTGTAATAATTATCATACATATATGAAAAAAAGGGCATTATTTAGCCAATTAACGGGCTATTTAGATAAAAAGGAGGCCATAATCATTACTGGAATGAGGCAGGTTGGCAAGACTACTTTAATGCGCCAACTGTATGATCGAATTTCCGATAAAGAAAAGCTGTGGTTTGATTTTGAAAATCCATTGGATGTGAAAGTTTTTGAGGATATCGACTATAATAATATCTATAAACGCTTAGTTATCCTAGTTGGAAATTCCAAGCTAAAAAAACTATTTGTCTGTATCGATGAAATTCAGATTTTTCCGGAAATCACGAAAATCATCAAGTACCTAATCGATCATTATCAAATAAAATTTATCGTTACGGGCTCATCGAATTATTATTTGAAGAATCTTTTCCCCGAATCTCTTTCAGGCAGAAAATTCCTTTTTCAACTTAATCCGCTGAGTTTTCAAGAATATCTCTATTTTCAAAACAAAATCAATGTCAATGAGTTGGAAACTGAGCAAATTTCTGGTGCAATTAAAAAAAGCACTTTATTTGTGCACAAAAAATTTCAAACTGATTATGAAGATTTTTTGCAATATGGAGGATTTCCAGCAGTGGTTTTAGAAAAAGATAAGGAAATGAAAAAACAAATCTTAAAAAATATTTTTGCTTCTTTTTTTGAAAAAGATCTTAAAATTCTTTCAGACTATAAGGATATTCAGGAATTACGCGACTTGCTGCTACTTTTGGTGCCACGAGTCGGATCACTTTTGGATGTGACCAGAGTTGCTAGTGAGTTAGGTATCAATCGAACCAAGATTTATAGTTACCTGGAGTTTTTACAAAGCACATTTATTATAAGATTATTACCCCGTTATGCCAAAGGTATTGATCGAGCAGTGGCGGGCGGAAAAAAAGTTTATTTTAGTGACACTGGGTTATTAAGAGTTATTGGTAACGTTAATGATGCACAGCTTTTTGAAAATGGCGTGGTGAATCAATTGAGCAAGTATGGAAAAATTAGTTGCTATAATAAGCGCAACACGGAAGAAATTGATTTAATTTGGGAAAATAGAATTGCTTTTGAAATAAAATTAAAAGGTGTAAGGCGAGATTATGTCAAGTTAGAAAAAATATCCGCAAAATTGGATATCCCAGAAAAGTATATTATTTCGAAAGAATTTGTTGAAAAAGAAGGTTTTATTTCTCCAATCGTGCTATAATTTTGTTTTGATTGAGAGTTGTCCGTTGAAATAGTTAAATAATTGCAATATATGAAAAAAGAAAAAACCATAATTTTTGATTTTGACGGCGTGATTCATGATACATATGAATTGGCGTTTCAAATAAATTTTGAAATTTCTGGAAAAAAATTAACTCGTGAACAGCACATGGATTTTTTTAATGGGAATGTTTTTGAAAGTACAAAAGTTAGTGAAGAGGATAATGAAAAATTTTTTAAATTACAAAACAAGGCATTTGAATATTTAAGAATAGACGAACATATTAGAAAAAACTTGGAAAAACTTTCTGCGCTTCATCCCTTATTTATAATTTCGTCTAATCAGGAAGACGCCTTGGATATTTATTTCAAGAATAATAAATTC
>Ga0194062_1001158_pt1 | contig 11078 bp, 9 predicted proteins | sample SepL2225m_MetaG_FD_155481 | JGI IMG/M metagenome (GOLD analysis project Ga0194062, IMG submission 155481) | Anoxic zone freshwater microbial communities from boreal shield lake in IISD Experimental Lakes Area, Ontario, Canada - Sep2016-L224-25m | ecosystem: Environmental > Aquatic > Freshwater >... | reverse complement strand
CGGTAAGCAGGCGACGTCCCACGATTTTTTCAGACAGATCGTTGTAGCGCCGGCTCAAGTCGAGCGCCCAAGCTTCGTCCGTGTACTGGAAGCGCCACCAATCCTGCGCCACCCCCAGTTCATCAAACACACATTCCCAGTTGCAGATCGCCCCGAGGGGAATCTGTGGGATGTCGGCGCCAAAGGGATCCTTATTCGCAACTTCCTGATCGGCCCAGAAACGCTCGATATCAACCGGGGCCAAACCGCCATTGGCCTTTGTATCGGCCAACAATTGATCGACCTGCTGCCGCTGTTCCGCCGTTGCCTGTTCGTATGCACCCATGACTGAATCCTCCTGCTTCAACTTATTAAGACGCATACTACCATGTCATAATACTGCTTGTTGACACCATAATCATGTCATATTAGGATTTAACCATGTCAATTAATGATATTTCCGCGACTGAGTCACGGTTCACGCCAACGTCGCAAAGTCAAGCGGCGCCAGCGTGCATGAGTTTTCCCGGGTGCGGACGCTTCTACCTCACCAATCTCACCCTGTTCGAGAAACACGAGGGTTCTACAAGGCAGCGCGAACATCGCCATGAGGTATTTCATCTCGTGCTGTTTTGTCAGGCGGACAACGAGATGATCCTGGAGGGGCGCAAGATTCCGACCCGTCGCGGGCTCTGCCTCCTCACGGCTCCCGGTGAGGCGCACTGCTTTCTCCCCCGCAGTAAAGGGATTACCCGTTATCATGCCATCACCTTCGCCTACGAAGGCATGGAATCGCCGCCATCGTGGCTCTCACTCCTGAACCATTACACAGGAATTCCCCTGCGGAACGCCCCTTCGGTGATCCAGATGCCCGAATCAGCCATGCTTACACTCCCGCCCCTTCTGGCCAGTCTTCGCGAGCCCCTGTCATCATCCGGCCCCATGCCGGTCCTGCATCTCCACCTTGGCGTCCTGCAGTTGTTCGCGTTTATTGCCGGTGTACTGGGCGACCAACAAGTATCGCGCACCCCGGCGATGCGATCCCCTGAAGTCAGCGCCCGCGGTTATCTTGACGCCAACTACGCCCGGGCGGGCGGGCTGGCGGCAGTAGCCGCCCAGGCAGGAGTGACCCCCGCACATCTCGGACGCCTGTTCAAACACCGTTACGGAGTTTCTCCCGGCCGCTACCGCGACGCGCTTCGTCTCGACGCCGCGCGCAATCTGCTGCGCCAGAGCGACCTCCTGGTGAAGGAGATCGCCTTCCAAACGGGATATCCCGACGCCTACACTTTTTCAAAGGCGTTCCGGCGCCACTGCCACTGCACCCCCCGCGCCTACCGTTCAAGCGGTTCCAAAGCATGACATGATCCACTCAAACCGGTCCTGACATCCTTTTCCGCCGGTAGCCAGGATGAAACAAGCGGCCCAGATGGTTTTCGCTGTAACTGATCACTGGATCGCACGGCTCAGATTCGCCTCCGGGGTCCGTATGATCCCATGCCAATGGTTTCCCATGCACACCTACGCCATCACCCCCACCCGGAACCGCTCACTCATCTCCTCCAACAGTTCCACAAAATGCCCGTGATCTCGATCATCACTAAAGATCTCCTGCCGATGATCCCCCCTCGCCGTCACGTGGTACCACCCATCCTCTATGTCCACTCTCAAAGGTCTTGCCATACTCCACACTCAATCACTTCGTTCGGCATCTTTCAAATGTTACTTGTTACGATGTGACCCTGGGGCCCCTACCCCGGCCTGCATGAGCAAAGAGGCGTGGATACTTTTAGAGCGAAAACAATGCCCCTATGTCAGGAGGTCTGACCCTGGGGCCCCCTGGGGCCCTGCATATTCGTACGAGTTCCACCAAAAAGTTATGAGTCTCATCTCTTGTCCGAGATGATCACGCCCAGGTTGTTGCCGACGGCGCGCTCCGTGCCGTCGGATGGGCGGTTGAGGACCCTTGGGACGCCGTCCTGGCCGTCGGCCATGACCATCGTGGCGGAGCCGCCGCCATCGAAGGCGATGGCGTCGACCGCGCCGAACTCCTTGAGGACTCCCGCCATTTCCTCGTAGGTCATCCCCTCGCTGAAGCCGGGCTGGCGGCCATCGGAGACGAAGAGGATCAGACGGTGGTCGACGGTGTGGCCAACCGCGGTCTGCGGATAGGTGGGGTTGCCGCCCTTGGCCAGGATCTTGCCGCTTTCGATCAGGCGCACATTGCCTGCGATGGCGTTGTAAAGTTTGACTTCGGGATTGGTGGCGGATCCGGTCTTGTCGTCCTGGGTGCGCCGGACGAAGGTGACGGCGTTGTCGGCCCCGATGTTGACGGCGTCATGCTGGTTGTTACCCCAGCCGCATACGAGCTTGCCGTCCGAGACGGCCAGCGAGCAGAGGTCGCCCTTGCCAGTCTCCACGGCCTTGCACGTGTAGCCGAAGAAGCCGCCGTTGACGCCGATATGCGTTCCGGTCCGCTTCACGAATTGGCGTGTGGTCTCGAAGTCGGTCTGAGTGTCGGGATCGTCGTTTGGGCCGGTCGTCTGGATCTTCACGCCCGGCCGGTTCAGGTCGACCAGCACGATGTGCATGTCGATCTCGCGAGGCTCGGCTGTGTGTCGGTGCACGTAGCGCACGCCGGTGAACGGCGTTGATTCAGTGTCGGCGGCGCAAAGCGCGAAACCGCATAACAGCGCCACGGCGGATATCATTGCCGCGGCGTTCATGGCGAATTTCCTCCCCAAAGGTATGGAACTCATCGTCCTGCCTTCCTTGCCGACGGCGTGATTTGGAATGCGCCGGCTGCAAGACCGTCGAACGCGCGGTCGCCGCGATTGACGGTCACCTCGGTACCATTGCTATAGCGCGTGCGGCTGACGCCCGGCGCCAGTTCCCAGCGGCCGTCGATGTCGAGCATGCCCAGGCGGGTCATGTACCCCTCCGCGCCGAAGGTGAAGCGGTAGGCTTCTGCCAGCATCTCGGCCTTGCCGGCATAGGCGGGAATGCCGAAGGCCGGGCTCGGGCGCATGCAGACCTCATATTGCGGCGCCAGCCCGAGGTCCAGCATCTCCAGCAGGCGTTCCCGGTTGCCTGCCCCCACGGATTCACAGCACAAATGGCTGCCGTGCAGCGCCACGCCCAGCATCGGCACGGGACGGTCAAGGAAGTAACGGCCGATGGCGCAGGTGCGCAGGAAGTTGCCCGGATTGCTGTGGCAGTGGAAGAACCCGCCCAGGGCAGGACGCCGCGCTCGGCCCGCAGGAACTTGCGGTACTGGACGCCGACGAACGCGTAGCCCTCGCCCTGGGGGCCATGGGCGGGCGCAAAGCGGTATTGCACTTCCGGGGCCCGGCGACCATGTCGTCCTCCTGCGCCCAGCGCCACACCAGGTATGGATGCGCGCTGTTGGCCTGCGCCTCCTCCCAGTGCCGGCGGCAGACGAGCTGTGCGTCCTCGTCCCCGGCCGACACCAGACCGCAGAGCGTGCCCTGGGCGCGGGTGATGCCGAAGACCGGCGCGTTACAGTTGTTCTCCCACGGTCGTTCGAGCTGTAGATCGTCTGCCACACCTCGCGCGGATAGGCCCTGTCAAAGAAGGTCTGGCAGCCGAACCAGTTCGGCAGCGTCAGATAGCCCAGCTCACCGGTGCGCGCCGCGCCGAACTCCGGCAGGACTTCCACGCCCAGAAGGCGGTAGAGCCGGGAATGTTCCTCGCGCACGCCCTCGGGTGCGACGGAAACGTCGAAACCCTCGCCCGCCGGATCCATCTCGATCCGCAGGGTCAAGCGCATATGGATCGTGTCGCAGACCACGTCCACTTCCGCCTTCCGCTCGTCGATCTGGCGGATCGCCAGCGTGCTGCGCGCGCTGAGCGACAGCGTGCCCATCGTGCCGAAGGCCCGGGTGTCATCCCAGGGCACGCGCACCTGCTGCGCACGGGGGTGCTGCCGGTCGTAGTAGTGTAGGACGCAAAGCGCGTCAGCCTGCCACTGGTGTTGGCCGTTGAGACGAAGGCTCAGGCGACCGTTGACGTCGAGCGTCAGCGTCGAGTTGCCGGCCTTGAGGACCATCCTATCCATTCCATTTGTCATATTCATATCAGTTCCACGCTGTTACCAGTTCCCGGCCTTCGGGCCGCAGCCGGAATCCGGCAGGACAGAGTTGCGGTTTCAGATGTCATGCCGGGCGCTGTCATTCCAAGGCCACCATCTGATGGCAGGTGAAGCGCTCGCATTCCAGTTCCAGACGGCCCTCGTCGATGCGAAATGGAATGGCTTTCCCCTGTGGTTCCAGCGTGACACGCCGAACCGGCTGATCAAGCCGCAACGACACGCGGACATCGCAGCACGGGGTCAGATCCTCGATCACTTCCATGACCATCTGGCCCATGTGCGTCTGCTGCAGGCCCCCACGCTGAACAAGGTTGGCGTGGAGGAGGTGCAGGACGTGGCGGTTCTGTTCAGGCTGCTCGGTCAGCGTCACCCGGGCTGTGGCCGGCAGGTTGGACCGCAGACCGATTGTGTCGCCCAGCAGACGGCGGAGGCAGGCCAGGAAGAACTGCTTGGTAGTCACCTGGCCGAACTTACGGTAGGCCAGGCAAAGATCCATCGGCAGCCACATGAGGCCGGCCTTCTCGACCCCGCAGGCCAAACCCGTCCCCTGCCGCTTCTGAGGCGCATGCTGATGCGAGCAGAAATGGTTCCAGGCCCTTTCAAAGTACGGCTCGATTACCTCGCCCAGCGCCGTGCCGCCAGTGACCTTAAGGCGAGGATACTGGCAGTACATGATCAACGGCGAATCGACAAAGGCCGGCCGCAGTTCCGGGATCGGCAGAATGTAGTCCAGCGAGAACTCGCTTTCCTTCGCGATCTCCGCGCCGAAGTCGAACAGGAGCTTGCCGTCCGAGCCGAGTGCGCCCCGGCCGATAACCAGGAGCTTGCCGCCCTTGGCAAGGTAGGCGTCGAGTTTCGCCTTCAAGGCGACAGCGATCCGGCCTTCGTCCGGCACCATGAGCAACTTGTAGGGACTGAAGTCCCTTTCAGCGTCAATCATGTCGAACAGAATCTGTCCCTCCAACAGCAGGCGCGTGGCGCCCACGTCGGAGTCCTCGCCCTTGGCATGGGCGGGGTCGAGGGCCTGGGCCGAAAGGACGCCCACATCGGCGACGTTGCGGGCACCCGCGCACCACGGTTCCTTGGCCTCGACCTCGGCATAGGCCGCACCGATGATGCCGTAGGTGGATTCGTCGAGCTTGCCGTCGGGATGGAGCTGGTCGCCGATCGAGCACTTGGCGCCGTAAGCCATCATCGCAGCGCACTCGTAGCGCAGGGCGTTCGGGTGTTTGAACCCGCCGAACTCGCCCCAAGTGGTGTGGAACTTGCCGGTCATGCCGAGGAACTCCAGGCCGGTCGTCTGCGCGTATTTCGCCCCCATCGGGAAATGGTCATAGCCCCAACCCCAGGTCGGCAGGCTTTCCAGTTCCAGATGCGTAACGTGCTGGAGGAAGCGCCGGTCGCCGCGGGTGACATTGCCGCTGTTCTGGGTCATCAGCATCGTCGGGTGCACCTCGCGCAACGCGGCGAGGGTCCGCCTGTAATAGTTCTGCAGGACGATGTCCGCGTGTTTGGCAACGTCCGCCTCCACCTTGGGATCCAGCCCCAGTTTCACCATGCTGGCCATACACCAGGGACAATAGCAATGGGGCTTATGGATGATATCGAGCCAGAGCCCGTCGGTGTCGGGGAACAACCGGGCGATCTCGCGGATCTCATCGCAGACGAAGTCGACGTACGGCGTGTTGAAGCAGAGCATGTGAAAGCCGGGCTCCGTTGGCCGCTGGCTCCAGCCCAGGTAGGTGCCCTTGGCATCAATACACCGCCACTCGGAGTGCTCGCGGGCGACGCGGTTGTTGACGCCGACCGTCAGATAGACCTGGGTGTGGATACCGGCCTCGGTACAGGCGTCGAGTTGGGCGCGGGTGAGGTCAAAGCCGTCGGCCAGATGGGGATGACGCTTGCCAACCTTGGTGCTGTAGTAACTCCAGCCGTGGTGACAGACGGCAAAGATGTTGATGCTGTTCACATGGCCGCGCTTGAGCGTCTCCTGCCAGTGCTTCTTGTCCCACGCCGCCCCGATTCCGGGGATGTGCTCGGAGGTATGAAAATCGAGATGGATTTGACGATATGGAATACTCATGGGGAGTGAAAGGTTAGGGGTTGAGGGTTGAGGATTCAAGACGGATCAGTGGCTTGACGAGTGTCCGGTTCTGAACGGCTTCGAAAGCCTTGCCGATATCGGCCAAGGCGAAGACCCGGCTCCGGTCGAGCCAGACAGACGGATTCAGCTTTCCAGCGCGGTAGAACTTCAGCACGGCCTCGTGCGCCTCAGCCTCGTTGTAGCCGCCGCTGTAGAAGGTGAAGGTCTTGCCGGGCGCAAGCGTCAGCTTGCCGGCCTCGTCGAGCTCGTTGATGGACCTGTCGGGGTCAGACTGTAAATTACAATTAATTCGAAACATGTGCCTGCTTCCTGGCGAGCGCGGCAAGTCGAGCCAATACCTCGGGTGGCACAAGGTCTTTCGCGCGTTTCCGCGCCGCGCTTACGGCCTGCAAACTGACTCCACCATAGTACTCGCCTATCTCTCTTTGCGTCATCCCACTCAACCGGCAGGCCAACTCTATCGCCGCCAGCTTTGCCGTCCCCGTCTTTTTCCTGCGACCATGCGCTTTCAACTCCCCGGCCACCGTCATAAACTCTCTCGCCACAATTTCATCAACACGTCCCCGCGAAATCCGGACTTCTGGATACGCCACATCCCGATCCCGCGACGATCCACTCTTACGCTCCCTTAATTCCTCTTCCAATCCCACGACTAGTAACATGGTACAGCGCTCCTGCAAATTGTTTTCGCAGCGGCCTTGGCATGCCCCCGCCTTCTCGACATACAACCACCCGTCAACCTATTTGTAATTTACCTATTTGTAATTTACAGTCTGACCCCGACTTCCTAGGATTTCTCTAGCTACAAAAGTCTTTGGAAGGGGGTTCGGGGGAGAACATTCTTCAGAAAGGTTCCCCCGACAAACCCTAAATTTGAACCATGCCTGCGGATGTTTCCGCTCTCATGCTTCACTCTCGTCAGCCACTCCCGGCGGGGTGAGCGTCGGGATAATTCGGAAAATCGAGCCCTCCAGCACGATCGTCGCCCGGCCGCGGATCTCGGCCGCGGAGGGAGGATGTCCCAGGGACACACAGATTGATGTCGTCCCTCAAGGATGTCCCAGGGAAGGATGTCCCAGGGACACACAGACTGATGTCGTCCCTCAAAGTTTCTATCGTTCGCTCCCATAATAATTAATCCATCAAGAGGCCAACTGGACCGTCAAACCGGAAAGTCATTCACCAACACGCCCTCAGTAGAGCAGGGACAGGTTAATTGTAAGTATTCCGATGAATTCCCAGTCATAATTCAATTTTGATTCAATAAAGCCAGTTACATGCTGCCGGAAGGTCAGACGCTCCCTCCGCACGACTTCCTTCTACAGGGGTTCGGTGTTGTTTTCAACCAATCAGCTATCAGGACTCAATACCGGATAAGGGTGGGCTTGATCGGCCACCAGGATTCATCCAGTTTTACTCCACTCTCTCTACCTTTACCCTCAAGCCGGCACACCACCCCCATACACATTCAACCGTAACTCACGGGCTGTGCACAAGGACCCAAAATCCGCCCCCTTCATCGGCCGGGCACCTGTTTCCCGTTTGGCACCGAAATTCTTGCGATATTTCAAAAAACGGTCCTCTACAAATGTCCGGCTCCCAAATATCACCCCGTCCGTGAAATACCTTACCCGGCACCGTAGAATCTCGTTTAGTGAAAGCTTACCCTTAACCGCCAGTACTTCCTCTACCTGGTCCTCACTATATCCCGGTCGCACCGGAGTCCCCTTCTCCGTTATGCCATGCGATTCCCCCTTCAAATACAACAACTGCCGGTATTCCCCTGACAACGCTCCCCAATCACCGATGCCGCCGCCTACCGCCTGACTCAATCCCTCCCGCGCCAGTTTCACGCCCCCCATCGCCTCCCCGTAGCCACTAAATCGGTAATCCTTCGGATCGGTTACCAACTTTGCCCGCACGGGATTCAGATCGATATAGGCCGCTACTGCCTTGAGCGAGCCAACCTCGCCATCCACCAGCAAACTCTTATACCGTTCCTCCCACAACGTCCCCACCCGGCAATGCCGCCGGTTATACGATATACTCACCCTCTGCTTCAGCGCCTTTACGAACTCAGCCAGGTTATACATCCGCTTCTCATACTGGCGCTTCATCCGGTCTGCCGTGTCGTTTTGGCCAACTTCCCGCAACGTCTTCAATTTCGCCATAAACTCTTCCACCTGTTCGCCGGGATAAAGAAAGAGCATCCTCCGCCCCAGCTCGCTATCGCTAACCTCTTCCCGCTCCGGAACATACAAAAGCACGTGGAAGTGATTAGACATGGCGACCCATGTCAGGATTTGTACCCCGCTGAACGCCTCAACCCGCCTCATGGTCAAACGGAACCGCTCTCGTTCCTCTTCCGGGCTAAACACAAACTCACGTCCAACTACCCGCGAGATCACATGATAATACGCGGCCGTCTCTTCAATAATCCTGGCTTTACGATACTAGTAGCCTGTCCCTATCGGCCTTATACTCCACACTCAATCACTTCGTTCGGCATCTTTCAAATGTTACTTGTTCCGATGTGACCCCGTCCATTACAGGCCCTCCTAGCGGATCGTGAACAACGTTCCTGCCACCTCCAACAGTTGAACGTTGTGATTCGCCGAGAAGGAGAAGTTCACGCTGGCCCCCATGTTCGTGCAGTTGTTGATGAAGTACTTCTCCCGCGGGAAAGCGTCGCCCGCGAAGTTGGTGGACACCGTATTGATGAGGCCCACGAATCCCGGGCCCAGGGTCAGCACGGCCGCCCGATTGGTCACGCTGCCGCCGATGTTCGAGGTTCCGGCCTGTTTGGTCTTGATCGTCCCGCGGAGGGTCAACGAATTGCTTCGCGTGTTGATCGGTTGCGTCGGATCGTACTGGGGCGGCTTGAGCGCCTTCAGAAGGATATTGCCGTTCGCGACGCCCGAGGAACGGTACGCCGCCGTGTCCGCGTTGAGCACGTCGATCTGGGCGGCACGGACGGTAATGTCCCCGCCGTTCCCTCCTCCTGTGGAGGGATCCGAGTTCTCGAGCATCTGAACCGTGACTTTGCCGCCGGCCACTACGGTCAGGGTTCCGCGCCCCGCGTCGTCCGCGCGGACGCTGAGGGTGCCGAGGGTCACGTCGGTCACATTCGTAATCAGCAGCGTCCGGGAACCAACCGCTGGGGTTGCATTCTTGATGTCGCCGGCACCGGCCGCCGCATCAGCAACATTCGCATCAGCAACAATGTTGCTGCCACCAAGATCCAGCGTCAGCGTCCGGGCGGTTGGGTAACGAACCCCGTTCACGCCGATGTCGAACAGGCCCCCGTTATCGATCTGCAGGTTCCCGCCCGTGAACCGGAACTCGAAGTTGCGGCTGTGGTCCGCCCCGACATCCACGCTACCGCCGTACGCGATCTCCATCGACTTGGGGATGGTGTAGACATAGGCGCCGGCGTTGGTGGTCAGAATAACCCCGTCGGTCGCATGCGGATTCTGGGTGCCGTCCCAGGGCTCCACCGTGCTTACATAAACGGGGTATGCGGGGTTCGGGTGTTCGACGTGGGAGACGATGTACTGCGGGGTGATGGAAACTGCGGAGTTATTCGTGAAGTGCTCAGTCCCGCCATAGCCGGTCCACAGAGAGAAGGAGCGGTTGGCGGGCACGTCGTTCGTGAACCCCGTCCCGAACGTCACGTTCACGGCTCTGAGCTTCACGAAGCCCCGCGTGCTGGAGGGATACCCTCCCCGCGTGCGGATGACGCCGTTCACCGTCAACGCGTTGTTGTGGTCGTTGGCCGCGGTCGCCCCCGCGTCATACCCCGGCGCGCCCAGCGCGGACAGCATCACATCGCCACTCGTCGAACCCGTACTATTGACCCTCGCCGCATACGAGTACACGTTGCTCACCACAATGGCCTCGGCGCGCACATCGATTGTGCCGCCCGACCCGCCGCCCGTATCGGTATCGTAGTTGCCGAGCAGTCCCACATTCACGGTGCCGGTGCTTCGGATGGCAAGCGTTCCCCTGATGGTTTGGCAGTCCTTGAGCGAAATGTCGATCGTGCTCAGCGTAATGTCAGCCACATTGGTAATGGTCAGCGCGCGGGTCCCGATCTCCTTGTTCGTGATGACGCCTCCGCCCGTGAGCGAGGCGCCGCCCAGATCAAGGGTCAACGGCGTATTACCGCTTTGGGTCACTTTTCGGCCGACATTGAATATCCCGCCCGGATCGATCTGGAGTTGGCCGCCGGTGAAGGCGAACACAAAGCCGTTACCGCTGGACCCCAGGTTCACGCTTCCGCCGCTGGAGATCGTCATCCCGTTCGGGATCGTGTAGGTGTAGGTCGTCCCATTGGTCGTCAGCACCACCCCATCCGCCGCATGCAGATTGGCCGCACCGTCCCACGTCTCGCTTACCGACACCGTCACGAGCGCCGCCTGGACTGTGCCCGCAGCCAGCATGAAACCGAGCACCACCCCTGATGTGAACAGCCATTTCATCGCCTGTTTCGCCGCATTTCGCATAGCATCCTCCTGTTTGTCGCCGGTTCCATGAAAGCCTATCTGCCCTGTTTGAACATGATTGTAAACCATGCCTATCTTTCTGGGAATGGCTTTTTGTGCTATCACTCATTTGGCATTTTGTGCTATTTTCTCGGCATGGACTGGACCGGTATCGACGTACGCATAGAGGGCTTCGTGGCTTCGTGGCTTGGCTTCGTGGCTTCGCCACATTAACTCATTGGGATGTCCCAGGGACACACAGACTGATGTCCACAGACTGATGTCGTCCCTCAAAGTTTCTATCGTTCGCTCCCATAATAATTAATCCATCAAGAGGCCAACTGGACCGTCAAACCGGAAAGTCATTCACCAACACGCCCTCAGCCGTTGATTTCCCAAT
>Ga0194062_1001156_pt1 | contig 11091 bp, 12 predicted proteins | sample SepL2225m_MetaG_FD_155481 | JGI IMG/M metagenome (GOLD analysis project Ga0194062, IMG submission 155481) | Anoxic zone freshwater microbial communities from boreal shield lake in IISD Experimental Lakes Area, Ontario, Canada - Sep2016-L224-25m | ecosystem: Environmental > Aquatic > Freshwater >... | reverse complement strand
GATCTTCGGCTCTGAATATATATAAAGGAACTGCAGATCTTAGCCGGAGAGCAATCGTATATCATTTGCAGGGTCTGTCGTTCAGGGAGTTTATTCTTTTCAAATACAAGCATTCATTTCCTTTGCTCAGCCTTGGTGATCTGGTTGAAAATCCTTCCAGGCATGTCAGCAGGGTTTTGAAAGAAATTAAGCCGATTAAATTGTTCGAAGAATATTTACGATCAGGGTATTATCCTTTTTTCATTGAAGATGAAAGCACGTTTAACATACGATTGAAACAGACAGTAAACCATGTTCTTGATGTAGACCTGCCTTCGGTCGAGCATATCGATTTCAATGCAGTTCATCATTTGCGGATTTTGTTGTCAGTGATTTCAGAAATTGTTCCTTTCAGACCAAACATTTTAAATCTCAGCCGTCAGGTAGGTGTCAGCAGAGAAACACTGCTGAAGTACCTTTATCTTCTTTCGAGGGCAGATCTTCTTATGTTGTTGCAAACCAACAAACATAGCATCAGCAAACTAAATAAACCTGATAAGATTTACCTTAACAATTCCAATCTGATGTTTGCGCTTTCGCAATCACAGGTAAATCAGGGATCCCTGAGAGAGACATTTCTGTTTAATCAACTCAAAGAGCAATACACGGTATCATATACAGAAAACGGAGATTTCCTTGTTTCAGGTAAGTACACATTTGAGGTCGGAGGAAAGAATAAAACACGAAAACAGATTGCCGGCATCAAAGATTCTTTCGTTGTTGCCGACAACATTGAACACCCATATCAAAATGTAATCCCATTGTGGCTTTTTGGATTCCTATATTAAGCAGATTACTGAACGTTTAAAATTCAAACCAGCTTGATCACAACAAAAAAAATCATCAGCGACACCGAAGCCTTTTGCAAGGCCAATGCCGATCCGGAAATCGTCAAAAAGTATTCGAAGTACTTCAGGGAAGGATTCGATGCCTATGGAGTGGGTCTTGGGAAAATCAACGAAAGAGTGGATGAGATCCTTGCCATTCCCGGGATGACTAATGAGAAGATCAACGAAATTTGCGTTTTACTGGTAGGATCGCCAAAGTACGAGATGACTTCGATTGCTTCGGTTTTACTGCGGATGATTAAAAAGCAATGGGACGCCGATACCGTTTCGGCCCTCGAAAACATGTTCGCCGTGGGCATCAACAACTGGGCGCATACCGACTGGATTTGCGGGGAACTGATCCCCGAGATGATCAAAAAGAAGCTGATGGACATGAACACCCTGAAGCCCTGGAGGAAGGCTGAAAACAAATTCCAGCGCAGGGCTGCCGTCGTAGGACTGATCAAACCCATGAAAAAATCCGCAGATTTCAAACCATATTTTGAGTTCATTGATCCTATGATGGCGGATGGCGAAAGGGTGGTTCACCAGGGTTTGGGATGGTTTTTGAGGGAGGCCTGGAAAAAGCAGCATGAACCCGTTGAGGAATTCCTGCTGAAATGGAAGGATACCGCAGCCCGGCTGACCTTCCAGTATGCGACAGAAAAAATGACGGCAGAACAAAAGCTGAGGTTCAAAAAAGAAAAAACTCTGAAAAAATAAGGCCGCCCGGAATCTGCTTACATCAGATGCCGGGCTTCGTTTGTGAAGAACAGGCCCGAAACGGTTTACATCAGCAAACGAGCCTCGTCTTTGATGTAATTCAGGGCTGCTGCAGTGGCCCTGTTTTCGTTTTCAAGACTGAGGTCGAAGATGGCTCTGACCAGCTCCCCTGATGAAGCCTGAGGGTTTAATTGTGAGGAAGCGCGGTTGATGACCGAAACGGATTCTTCACGGGAGCTTTTTATCATTTCCCAGGCCGTTGTCGAAATGTAAACCTGCTGGCTGATGTTATAATCGAATTCTTCCCTTATCGTCCGGACAAGAGCCCATTGTAATTCCTGAACGCTCATCTCGGATTTCTGGATACGAAGTACAAGGTTGACCGGCTGAATCCGTTCAAGATACATGACTATTCTTTCGTAAGCCTGAAGCCTCAACGGAAGGATGATCCTTTTTGACTCGGTAATATCAGCACTGACAGGGGCTGCCGCTTTCCTGAAGCGATTCTTCTGTCTGAAATAATAAGACACAAGCAGCCAGGCGGCCAGAGAGCCCAGTACGATGATCATGAAAGCGTGGATGATATCGGTAATGAGGGTGGTCCAGAAGAAATTATCCATGGGGGGGGTAGGGGTTTTGTGCAAAGGTAAGAGTTTTATTATTGACGGATTGACTGATTGACTGATTGACGGATTGACTGAGTGACTGATTGACGGAGTGACTGAGTGACGGAGTGACTGATTGACTGATTGACGGAGTGACGGAATGATTGAGTGATTGAATTTTGGTTTTGCAAAACGTTGGCTGTTTTTTCATTTTTATTTAGAACTTTTTTTATTATTTTTGCTCTTTCCCAAAATCTCATAATCCCTCCCTTATGACAGCACTTGCCAACAGGATCAATAACCTGGCTGAATCAGAGACATTGGCCATGTCGCGTAAAAGCCGCGAGCTCCGCGCTGAAGGTAAAGATGTGATCAATCTGAGCCTGGGGGAACCCGATTTCAACACTCCCGGTTACATAAAAAATGCCGCGAAGGAGGCCATTGATCAGAACTTCTCTTTCTATTCTCCGGTCCCGGGTTATGAAGATCTGCGCAAGGCGATCTGCACAAAACTGAAAAGGGATAACAACCTGACCTATGAACCTTCGCAGATCGTGGTCAGCACAGGAGCCAAGCAGTCCATAGCCAATGTAGTTCTGAGCCTTGTAAATCCCGGCGATGAGGTTCTTGTGCCCTCGCCATACTGGGTTTCGTACAGGGAGATCATCAAGGTAGCTGAAGGCAAAGCGGTGTATGTCCCTGCAACCATTGAAAATGAATTTAAAGTAAATCCGGAACAGATCGAAGCAGCCATCAGCCCGAAAACAAAACTGATGATGTTCAGCTCTCCCTGTAATCCAACAGGTTCGGTTTATACCAAAGACGAGCTTGAAGGAATTGCCAGGGTTTTTGCAAAACACCCGGGAATATTTATTATGGCTGATGAGATTTACGAGCACATCAATTTTGTGGGCAAACACGAAAGCATTGCCCAGTTTGACTCTATCAGAGACAGGGTGATCATTGTCAACGGCGTTTCCAAAGCCTTTGCCATGACCGGTTGGCGTATAGGTTATATTGCAGCCCCCTTGGATATTGCGAAAGCCTGTGACAAGTTGCAGGGGCAATTTACTTCGGGGGCCAGTTCAATCGCTCAGAGGGCGGCTTTGATGGCCGTGATCACGCCTCCCGACACCCCAGAGATCCGAGAAATGCAGCAAGCTTTCCGTGAACGCCGCGATCTGATGCTGAAAATGCTTGCCGAAGTCCCGGGATTTAAACTTAATCACCCCGAAGGTGCCTTCTATATTTTTCCCGACGTTTCATATTATTTCGGAAAATCGGATGGAACTGTAAAGGTGGACAATTCAAATGATTTTTGCATGTACCTGCTCAATAAGGTATTTGTGGCGCTTGTACCAGGCGATGCATTCGGAGATCCAAATTGTATCCGTTTCAGCTATGCCACATCTAAGGAGAAGCTTACAGAGGCGGTGAGAAGGATTAAGGAAGCATTGGGGCAACTTAAGTAGCGATTTCATTCCGTCATTCCGTCATTCAGTCAATCAGTCAATAACGAAATAAAAACCAAAATAAAATATGACAACGAACAGCAAATTAAATAAATGGGTTGAAGATTGGGCAGCGATCTGCCAACCTCAGAATGTATACTGGTGCGACGGTTCTGAAGAAGAGAACAACCGCCTGCTCGACCTGATGGTGAGCACAGGAATGGCCGTTAAGCTGGATGAGAAAAAAAGGCCGAACTCATACTATTTTCAGAGCGACCCAAGCGATGTTGCCAGGGTTGAGAACCGTACCTACATTTGTTCTGCGAAGCAGGAAGATGCAGGCCCGACAAACAACTGGATGGCTCCGGCCGAAATGAAAACATTGCTGATGGGAATGTATACGGGATGTATGCGTGGCCGCACGATGTACGTGATCCCCTTCAGCATGGGCCCTCTGGGTTCAAAGATCGCCCATATAGGCATCCAGATCACCGATTCTCCTTATGTCGTGGTGAATATGCGCACTATGACCAGGATGGGATCGGCTGTACTTGATATTCTTGGCAACGGTGACTTCGTACCCTGTCTTCATTCCGTGGGAGCTCCCCTTGAACCAGGCCAGAAGGATGTAAAATGGCCCTGCGCCCCTATTGAGAAGAAATACATCACCCATTTCCCCGACACCAACGAGATCTTGTCATTTGGCAGCGGTTACGGCGGGAATGCACTTCTTGGCAAAAAATGTTTCGCTCTTAGAATTGCCACGAATATGGCACGGAGGCAGGGATGGCTGGCCGAACATATGCTTATCCTGGGGATCACTAACCCAGCGGGAGTTAAGAAATATTTTGCGGCTGCATTCCCAAGTGCATGCGGCAAGACGAACCTGGCAATGCTTATACCCACGATTCCGGGTTGGAAAGTCGAGACGGTAGGTGATGACATTGCCTGGATGAAATTCGGTGAAGACGGCAGGTTGTATGCTATCAATCCCGAAGCCGGTTTCTTCGGAGTTGCCCCGTTCACTTCGATGGAGACCAACCCGAACGCCATGCTTGCATGCGCATCCAACACTATTTTTACAAATACTGCTCTCACTCCCGACCGTGATGTTTGGTGGGAAGGCATAGGAACTGATATTCCTGCAGGCTCCATCACCTGGGACAATAAAGTGTGGGATTCTTCGGTGACTACCCCGGCGGCCCACCCCAACGCCAGGTTTACCGCTCCTGCAAAGCAGTGCCCTGTCATTGATCCCGACTGGGAAAATCCCAAAGGCGTACCTATCTCGGCATTTCTTTTCGGAGGCCGCCGTCCCGGCACAGTTCCTCTGGTATACCAAAGCTTCGACTGGAACCATGGCGTGTTCCTTGGATCCATCGTAGGTTCGGAAGTCACAGCTGCTGCTATCGGCCTGAAGGCCGGCGTGCGTCGTGATCCTTTTGCCATGCTGCCTTTCTGCGGATATCATATGGGTGACTACTTCGGCCATTGGGTCAGCATCGGAAAGAATGCTCCGGATTCAACCAAACTGCCGAAGATCTTCAACGTGAACTGGTTCCGTAAAGGTGCAGATAATAAATTCCTGTGGCCGGGTTATGGCGACAATATCCGCGTCCTGAAATGGATCTTTGAAATTCTGGAAGGCACTGCCGACGTTGTGGAAACACCGATTGGTTATGTCCCCGGAAAAACCGCAATTGATGTTAGCGGATTACCTGATGTTGCTGCAAAAATGGATAAGATCCTCGAGGTGAATACCCAGGAATGGCTTGGCGAATGTGATCTGATTGCCGAACACCAGGCAATCTTTGGCAACAGGCTCCCTGCCGAAATGGCGAACGAGTACGAAAAACTGAAAGCAAGGCTTCAAAAAGCATGAGCTAGACCGGCCCGATGACAGGCAAAAGCAAAATCTATACCAAAGGCGGAGATAAAGGCGAGACTTCGCTTCTTGGCGGTACCCGTGTGAAGAAAAGCCATGAAAGGGTTGAAGCATACGGCAATCTGGATGAACTGAACAGCTTTATCGGACTTATCCGTGACCAGGAAATCGACCCGCATTACAGGGATGTTCTGGGCCGTGTGCAGGAAGTCCTTTTCATTTCCGAGGCGCTTGTTGCCCGCGATCCGGAAAAAGAAACAGGCAGTCTGCCCGTGTTTGGCGATAACGATATCCTCGTACTTGAAAAGGAAATAGATTCAATGAACGAGGTACTTCCCGAACTCAGAAACTTCATCCTGCCGGGTGGCCATACCACAGCTTCATACTGCCATATCGCCAGAACCGTTTGCCGAAGGGCTGAACGATCGCTGATACGCTTGAACGAAAACAAAACGGTTGATGAGATAATAATACGTTTCATCAACCGTTTATCGGATTACCTGTTTGTGCTTGCAAGGAAAACCTGCCAGGATCTCGGTGCAGATGAACGGCTTTGGATTACCCACAGGTAAAAAAAAATGTATTTGTTTTTCTGATCTTATTTTTTATACTTTTGCAGCTCTTTTAAAACGCTTTTAGAAATGTACTGGACCCTTGAACTGGCCTCTAAACTTGAAGACGCTCCGTGGCCTGCCACGAAAGATGAGCTGATCGATTGGGCTATACGCTCAGGCGCTCCCCAGGAAGTGGTAGAGAACCTGAAAGAAATTGAAGATGAAGGGGAAACCTATGAGCGTATTGAAGATATCTGGCCCGATTATCCCACCAAGGACGATTTTTTCTTTCACGAAGACGAGTATTAAGTAGCGAAATAGCGAAGTAGCGAAAAATAATTTCGCTATTTTTTCATTTTTTTGTAAAAAAAGTGAAATTGACTTCCCCGTAATTCCTTTGCTGATCAAAACCGGGAACTTCGCTGAAATCATATTTTTTGGGATGCTCGAGGATGAACAATCCACCATGTATAAGCATTTCACCGCTTAACACCAGTTCCGGCAGCTGAGGCAGCTGCGGCAGATCATAGGGAGGATCGGCAAAAACCAGGTCCCATACATCGAGTGCCTGCCTGATGAAAGTAAAGGCATTAGCTCTGACAGGATACAGATTTACCATATTCAGCTCCAAACCTGTACGATGAATAAAGCTCAGGCTGCGTGGATCCTTTTCAACGGCAGTGACTCTTTTGGTTCCTCTTGAAATAAATTCGTACGAAATACTTCCTGTCCCTGCAAACAAGTCCAGTACATTCAGCGATTCATACTCAACCATATTGCCCAGTACATTGAACAATGCCTCCTTGGCAAAATCAGTTGTCGGACGCAGCGGCAGATTGCCAGGCGGATGCAGCTTCCGTCCTTTATATGTGCCGCTTATGATCCGCATGTGTTAAAATTCAGCAAAGGATAAAACGATTGCGGTGCAATGATGTCAAATACAGGACTGTATTTATAGGTTTCGTTCCTACGGCCGAATTCCATGTTTTTCACATAGCGGTGAATCAGCTCGAACAGGTTAGACCCCCGGTCAATATTCCCAAGAAGTACCACCGTTGCCTGTTCCGGGTTCATGCCTAACTGCTCCAGAACGAAAATGAGAAAATACACCACATCTTCGGCAACCATCCAGGTGAATGTGTTAAAGAACCTGATCTGCTTTCCGTCGTAAATGAGTATATCGAAACTCTTATCCTTGATATGCAGGAATATACGGTTGGCATTGATGCGGGTTTTGAAGTTCATACAAACAGTCTGTAACAGTACCGTTGAAAGGCATGATATACGAGCCGTAGGGAACAAACGTTTTGCCGATTCTTCAAGAGCCTTGGGAATGGAGTAAACATTGTAATTGTCAAATTGCTGAATATGGTCGGCCAAGACATGCTCATCGGCACCCAATTGGTAATTAAGTTTCAGGAAATTCTCTGCTTCCTGGGAATCGAAAAGCGGCCCGGGAATAAGGGTACATTTCTTGCCTTCATATGCGATGCGTACCGATTTAAAAGGGTTCTTCAGCCACTGATTGGCGACAAGAACACTTTTAAGAAAATCATCAAATGATAATTTGAAGCCCGGTTTTGCCTTAGGGATAAAATCATTACGACGGAATTCCTGGAGTAGAATATATTTGTTCAGACGGGTATCGAGAACGCAATATGCGATATGTGACTCATTAAATTGCACTGACAGCTGGTAATTCCGTGTTTCCTGACCGGAGAATGCAGCATCGGTGCGGTTTACAACAACGGTATAAAATTCAGGCATAGGATCAGGCAATCAGTACAAATACGATATTGATTGCAATAATAATTATAAATCCTGAAACGAGGATGATCCATGACTTCCGCCCAGAAAAGAAACAGCCGTATAAGAGTTTCAATACATTATTGCTTACGATGGCTTGCAGGGTGGCCATTGCTATAGCATCGAGACTCACACTGAACTTGCCCTGGAACAGGTTGATCAGGAATGGATCTATATCGGTAAGGCCTACGATGTACGACAGAATGTTCAAGCCTGTAGTTCCGAAGCGGGTCACTACTGCATAAGTAATCAGTGAAAAGGCAATATATAAAGCCGTAAATATAAGTGCAACCTTGAACTCCAGGGGGTTCTTATCTTCGGAAAGACTTTCATTGATGCTTTTTTCTGCCTTATCCCTGAAAAAAACAAAAAGCGCTATTCCGGAAGAAATAACAGCCAGTGATACAAAATAAATCCAGGTCCGGAGAAACAACTCATAGTTAAAGATCAGGATGATCAGGAGAATCCTCAGATACATCATGGCTGTTGCAAAAATAATGCCGGCCATGTATTGTTTCAGATGAGCCTGGTCATCATGGCTTTTTCTGGCTAATATGATGGTCGTGGCAGTGCTGCTGTATAAACCTCCGAGTATGCCCGAGATGATGATGCTCCCTTCTTTGAATACAAATTTTTTCAGCAAATATGATATATAGGAGATCGAGGAGATTACAACCACGGCAAGCCAGATCTTGTATGGTGTGAGGCTGATCCCGGTAATGAATGGTTCATCGGGGACAATAGGCAGAATTATTCCGGCGATGATAAGGAACTTCCCCAGAGTAAGGAATTCATTCCGGTTGAATTTATTTGAAATATTGATGAACATCTCCTTGAGCTCTGAAAAAATGAGTACGGTCACTACGATAAGCAATACCATCCATTTTGGTTGTGTGAGGATGACAGGCCCCAGGCTGTATGTGATCAGGGCGATCAGGATCGTTGTGGTGCCATAATCACTGTGATTTTTAATATGAAAGTAATACGTTATAGCAAATACTATAATCAGAGCAAAGAAGCCCCCCATGAACAATCTGTATTCCGACCGATCGAGTAAAGCAAGCATATAACCCAGTATCCCTATAAATGTGAATGTTCGGTCGGTGCCGAAAGTAAGCCTTGCATCATCTTTCTGCTGATGAAGCTGACGTTGGGAAAGGCCGATGAGTAATGAAAAAACCGTGATAATTAAAAAATCGATCATGGTTTGCGGAAGATGTTTAAAATATTCCATCGTGCTAATCATTAAATTTGAAACTGCTCGTGAAGTTCAGAATACGCAGGGAACTCTTCAAGAAAAGAATATGTTCCATTCCCGGAGTCCATCCGGCAGATATAATGCTGTAAACCGTTGGTCAGCGCAAGGTATGAGACCTTCAGCGTATAATTGTACATCGCCAGCTGGTCTAAGGTTTTTTGGGTGACATCCACCGTTGGAGCTTTGCATTCGACTGCCATCAGTGGCCGGCCTTCACGGCCATAGATAACGATATCACTTCGTTTTGCCAGACGGTTGTATGTAAGTGCAGCTTCGACATGAATGAGGGAGGCAGGATAGCTATGAAAATGCGTCAGAAAATTAATAAAATGCTGCCTCACCCATTCCTCGGGGGTAAGGCGGACAAATCTCTTGCGTACCGGGTCAAAGATTTCCTGTTTGCCGTTTTTTAGAACGCGTATCCTGTAAGGGTATTCCGGAAGGTTAAGTCTGGGCATCATCTTACTACAAATATAAGTATAAAGATGATAATTGGCTATCTTTGTGAAGCAGGAAAACATTTAAACCAGCTTACGCATATGGCCAGGGATAGCGGTTTTGAGAACATCTTATCTGATCTGAAAAACAAAATATACTACCCGGTTTATCTTTTATTCGGTGAGGAAGCATATTTCATTGATCAGATTTCCGATTATATCGAGGAACATGTTCTGAGCGAACAGGAAAAAGAATTCAACCAGACCATAGTTTATGGAAAGGATGTAGATGCGGCTACGGTGATGGGTTATGCAAAGCGTTACCCGATGATGTCGAATTACCAGGTTCTGATAGTCAAGGAAGCTCAATACATCGACGATCCGGAGGCATTTCTTCCTTATGTTCAAAATCCGGTACGCTCGACCATCCTGGTGTTATGCATTAAATACGGAAAAGTCGATGGACGGAAAACGTTTTATAAAACTATAGAAAAGATCGGCGTCGTATTTGAGGCAAAAAAAATATATGATGATAAAATCCCTGACTGGATCAACAGCTATCTGAATCATAAACATATTCAGATTACTGAGAAAGCAGCGATCCTGCTTACCGAGTTCGTCGGAAATGATCTGTCGAAAGTAGTCAATGAGATTAATAAATTACTGATACTGCTTCCCGAAGGTTCCAGAATTACTGAAGAAACCATTGAAAAAAATATCGGGATAAGTAAAGATTTTAACATTTTCGAACTACAGAAAGCCTTGGGCCGGAAGGATATTTATAAGTCGAATCAGATCATAAATTATTTTGCATCCAACGAAAAAGAAAATCCATTACCTAAGGTACTGCCTATGTTATATGGCTACTTTACGAAAATTCTAAAATACCATTATCTCACCGACAAATCCCAGAATAATGCAGCTGCCGAGTTGTCGATCAAACCCTTTTTTGTAAGAGATTTCGAAACAGCCTCAAAGAAATACGCGGTCCCGAAACTGGTTTCGATAATAGCTTTTCTGAGGGAATACGACCTCAAGGCGAAAGGCCTCGACAACGCTTCTGCTTCAGACGGGGAACTGATGAAGGAACTTATGTTTAAGATATTGCATTAAAGCTATCCTAACCTTCCGACACTTTGTAATTATATTCCTGAGAGCGGTAGGTATCTTCGATAAGGTCGGTGTATTTTTCCTGGATAAAATTTCTTCTTAATTTAAGGGTCGGTGATAATTCACCCGATTCGGTACTCCATTCATCGTGAAGAAGTCTGAACTTTTTGATCTTCTCGGTTTGACCGAGTTCATGGTTTATACGCTCAACCTCTTCACGAAAACGTTTGACGACCAAGGTGTTTCTGACAGCTTTTTTTGGACTTATAAATGGGATCTGCTTTACTTTACACCAGGCTATCAGGTATTCCATGTTCGGGACGATCAGTGCAGCGGCATATTTACGATTCTCGCCGATCACAATAATATGTTCTACAAACGCAGACTCTTTGAATT
>Ga0194062_1001155_pt1 | contig 11092 bp, 12 predicted proteins | sample SepL2225m_MetaG_FD_155481 | JGI IMG/M metagenome (GOLD analysis project Ga0194062, IMG submission 155481) | Anoxic zone freshwater microbial communities from boreal shield lake in IISD Experimental Lakes Area, Ontario, Canada - Sep2016-L224-25m | ecosystem: Environmental > Aquatic > Freshwater >... | reverse complement strand
CCTTGCAAGGGTCCCGTCAAGAAAATCAAAAACGGCTGCTATGAATATAAAAGCAGCGGCCCACACAACATTGCCCGACATCACGGCGGTTATCGAAAGTACACCGCTGACCAGGTTAAGGAGTGTTACAAAATTGGGAATATAATATTTGAACTTCATAGATGCAAAAATACATTTATTTTGGTGTAACCGATGTGCATGGGTTTGCCAATCGACCTTGTTTTTTTCCTACTTTTGCACCCATATAAATAAATCGGCATTAACCCCAGGGCCGAGCCCTGCACCCTGGTTCCGCCCCAAGGGGCGTGGAATTTACCTGGAGTGATTAAACAAAGATACCATGAAAACTCTTTCCAAACTACTTTCTCTCACTATCGTTTTGTTTTTTTTTATCGAATCTGCCAAGGCTCAGTTTACTGTTTCGGGTGAATTCAGGCCCAGAGCCGAATACCGTGACGGGTATATCAGGCTTCGCGATTCAACGCAAACCGGCTATGGTGATATCTTAGGCCGGGAAAGGATTATCTTCGATTATCAAAATGAGAAATTTACCACCCGCTTTTCATTACAGCATGCCTTTGTTTTCGGGGAAAATAATTTTTATAACAGCGACACCATCAGGAATAATACGGTAAATATTTTTGAAGCCTGGTTTAAGTATAATTTTATCAGCGCATTTTCGATCCGTGTTGGCAGGATCACCCTTTCATATGATGATCAGCGACTGATCGGCTACAATAACTGGAGACCCCAGGGATCGGCCCATGATCTGGTCGGACTTCAATGGGCAGTGTCGAAAGCTGCCTACCAGGGCGATTTCAGCTTTGCCATCAACAATACCGACCCGGCAGGTGCATTCCTGTCAAATTATAATATGAGAAATTATAAATACATGTCGTACCTATGGAACCAGAAAACGTTTTTCAAGGAAATGTTAAAGGTTTCGGTGATGGGAATAATTGATGCATACCAGTTTCCGACCCAATACCAGAAGCTTTCATCAACTCAGACTCTGTGGGTAGTGAACGGGAGTGACACTGTTGGCCATACAACACTTACCACCACATCACTGGTTCCCTTTACCGATCCGAACCTAATCTATGCAAGGTTCACCATTGGAGGTAATGTATGGTTTACGTGGAAAAACCTCAGTCTTTGGGCCGGGGCATATTACCAGGGCGGCCACATCCAGGACGGGCGACAGGTATCGGCGAATTTCTATGGCGGCAATGTAAGCTACCAGATCGTGAAGCCATTCAAACTTATGGCAGGCTATGAACATCTCAGCGGGACAAACAACGACCCGGCCAATAAAGCTGAGGTTGCAAAGAAGGTCAGCAGCTTTAATGTTCTATACGGAACCAATCATCAGCTATATGGTTATATGGATCTTTTTAACAGCATGCTGACTACAACCCCCAATTATCCGGGTCTGAACCAGATTTATGCCCGGGGTACGGTGAATTTCAGCAAAGTCACTTCGCTCGAAGCCACCTGGAGGTATTTCAGCTTTAGCAAAGGGTATCTTACCGACGGCACCAAAGTAAGCAAGAACCTCGGATCGGAACTTGACCTGATGTTCCTTTACAAGCCGCTTCCAAATGTCGAGTTAAATGCCGCGTACTGTTATTTCTTCCCAACATCCACGATGGAATTATTCAATGGATTGAAAAGTTCGGTAAAGGGTTCACAGTACGCCTATGTGATGATCACCTATAAACCCAAATTCTTTACTACCGACAAGAAATAGTGAATATCGGGGAATACAATTATGAGTTGCCTGCGGACCGCATTGCCCAAAGGCCACTCAGGCAGCGGGACGCCTCACGCCTGCTGGTTTACCAGGATGGCCAGATCACCGATGAATATTTCTCGGGAATTGACAAGCTGATCCCTGAAGGCAGCCTGCTGGTGTTCAACGATACGAAAGTAGTCCGCGCCAGGCTGAAGTTTGCCAAATCGACAGGGGGGGCTATCGAGATCTTCTGCCTTGAGCCGGTGGCCCCTTCGACCGACCTGCAGCTGGCCTTTCAGCAGCAATCAAACTGCCACTGGTCCTGCCTCGTCGGCAATTCAAAAAAATGGAAAAACGAAGTCCTTTACAGGCCGCTCGATAAACCCGGCACCTGGCTTAAAGCCGAACGCATTGCAAGCCTTGGTGATGGCTGTTTTGAGATCAGGTTCAGCTGGACACCTGAGTCTGATTCTTTTTCGGAAATCCTCGCCATTGCAGGCCAGGTGCCCCTTCCTCCTTATATAGAAAGGGAATCTGATGATGAAGACAACCTACGTTACCAGACTGTTTACGCCCGGTATGAAGGATCCGTGGCTGCTCCGACCGCCGGACTGCATTTCACTGAGGACATCCTGGAGCGTCTTCGCAAACGAAATTGCCATGAAGAGACCGTGACCCTGCATGTGGGACTGGGAACATTCAGGCCGGTGAGTGTGCCCGACATCAGCCAGCACATCATGCACAGTGAGCATTTCATTGTAAAGCGTTCAAGCCTGATAACCCTTAGAAGTTGGCTCGAAAGACCGGTAATCGCCGTAGGCACAACTTCTGCAAGGACACTTGAAAGCCTCTACTGGCTGGGAGCCAGGGTAATCGCTGATCCTAAAACAGAACTATTGCAGGTAAACCAGTGGGAGCCTTATGAGCCGCAAGGCAAGCCTTTTCCGGCACCTGAGGAATCATTGGATGCACTGATCAGGTACCTGGAACGCAAAAACCTCAATGAATGCCATGGCAGTACAAGCCTGATCATTATGCCTGGCTATCACTTCCGCATCATTAGCTCCCTCATAACAAACTTCCACATGCCGAAAAGCACCCTCCTGCTGCTCATCGCTGCCTTTACAGGGGACGGATGGAGAAAAGCCTATTCCCACGCACTGGCAAATGGCTATCGTTTCCTTAGTTATGGCGACGCCTGCCTTTTTTTATAAAAATAAAATGTACAACAATTCATTCCTTTACTTACTTTTGTTATCTAATTCAGGAAATCATGACCCTAAGTATTCTGTTAATATTTGGCCTGGGCACCCAGGAAATAATGCTGATCGCTCTGATCGTTCTCTTGCTTTTCGGCGGATCAAAGATCCCTGAACTTATGAAAGGCATCGGGAAAGGAGTTAAAAGCTTTAAAGACGGCATGTCAGGCATAGAAGAAGAGCTGAAGGCAGAGCCAAAAAAAGACCAGGCAACAAGCCCGGCTGAAGAGAAAAAATAAATTACGCGGATTACCGCTTCTGAAAAGCATCTATAGGTGTAGTCTCACTGCAAACCCTGGATGCTTTTTTTATGTCTTTTTTTTATTTGTGAATCTATTAACAGTATTTAGAAACAGTCTGAATATAAATTTTTAATGTATCTGTAATTCCTTTTGGGCTCCCCAAATTAATATATATATCTTTGTAGATATCTGCACAGAACCCTTCTTATTCCTTTAAACGATGAAAAAATTACTGATCCTTGGCGCGGGTACCGGCGGTACTATTATGGCCAACAAGATGCGAAAAATTCTTGAACGCGACGAATGGGACATCACCATCGTTGACCAGTTCAAAACCCACTATTACCAGCCTGGTTTTCTGTTCATGCCCTTTGGTTATTACACAAAGCATGATGTTGTGAAACCAAAAACAAATTTCCTCCCATTCGGGGTCAATATGATCTTTCAACAGATCGAGCTCATTGATGCTCCCAACAACTCAGTCCTTTTAAAAGACGGCACCAATCTCCGTTACGATTTTCTGATCATCGCCACCGGCACACGCACCGCTCCTGAAGAGACTCCCGGACTGAAAGGCCCGCTATGGCACAAACAGATCTTTGACTTTTATACTTACGAAGGAGCTTCGGCGCTTGCCGATTTCTTTAAAACCTGGAAAGGCAGGGAACTTGTACTGAATATAGCCGATATGCCGATCAAATGTCCTGTAGCTCCGCTCGAATTTGTTATGTTCGCCGATGCGTTCTTTGTTGAAAGAGGCTTGAGGAACGATATCAACATTACTTATGTGACGCCACTTTCAGGAGCATTCACTAAACCCAGGGCATCGAAAGTGCTGGGAGAATTATTGGTTCAGAAAAACATTAACATTGTACCGGACTTCTACATGGAGAGGGTCGATAATGAAAAGAAAGCCATTGTATCGTATGATGAAAAGGAAATTCCTTTTGACTGCCTGATTACTGTTCCGGTCCACAAAGGCGATCCCCTGATCGGACGCAGCGGTCTGGGCGATGAAATGGACTTTGTGAAAGCCGATAAATATACTCTTCAGCAGGTTCAGTTCACTAACATCTTCGTGATTGGCGATGCCGGCAATTTCCCGACATCCAAAGCCGGATCAGTAGTTCACTTCCAGGCTGATGTCCTCACCGAGAACCTGATGTGCGCGATCGAGGACAGGCCCCTGACCGACAAGTTTGACGGGCATTCGAACTGTTACATCGAAACCGGCTTCGGCAAAGGCGCCCTTATTGACTTCAATTACGATACGGAACCTCTCCCCGGCTCCTTCCCCTTTCCCGGCATCGGCCCGTTTGGCCTCCTGAAGGAAACCCGCACCAATCATTACGGCAAACTGATGTTCCGTTGGATCTACTGGCATATCCTGTTAAAAGGAAAAGAAATGCCGATCGATTCGAAAATGACAATGGCAGGTAAAAAAATGTAAATCCGGAACCATGGCTGAAAAAGAAATACAGGAGCAGCTCAATGAGCTCCGTCAGAAAATGGACATAGTCCTCGAATATGTTTCCATACAGAATCAGAAACGAGAGGAAATTGACGACCTGGTTGAGGATGCCGGCATTATTGTGAAAGATGTGGTACGGCAGACTTCCATTATGCTCGACAAGGCACAGGTTGAATTCGACCATTGCGGTCTGACCTGTCTGCTGATTAAAGTCCTCCAGAACATCAGCACCTTTCATGAGATGTTCGAAATGATGGAAAGCGCTAAGGATTTTATGAAGGATGTCACTCCCATTCTGCACCAGGTCGGACTTGATGCGGTAAATAAGATGAATGAGCTCGACAGTAAAGGGTATTTTGAATATATCGCCGAACTTGGTAATTTCGCAGACAAGTGGATACAGGTGTTCACGAAAGACGACCTGATAAGGCTGCAGAACAATCTTGAAAATATTGCCGGGATCGTTCGTAATCTTTCAGACCCCTCAGTAATGAAAGGCTTGAATCATATGACGCTTGCACTCGCCGAAGTAAAATTCGATGAGAAACTTGATAACAAATCGCTCTTTGGATTATTTAAACAACTGAATTCTTTAGAGGTCAGGAAATCGTTGTCGTACACCCTCAGATTGGTGCAATCTATAAGTAAATAATGATCAGTCAATCAATCAGTCAATCAGTCAATCAGTCAATAAGGAAAAATAATAACTTAAACATCACAACATGGCACAGAAAATTTTAGCTGGAATCAGCGTAGATGTTAATGACGAAGGGTACATGACGAACCGTTCCCAATGGACCAAAGATGTTGCGGCAGCTATCGCAAAGGAAGAAGGGGTCGAACTTACCGAGAAACATTACCCGGTAATCGAATACCTCCGCGACCGTAGTGCAAAAGGAGAAAGCCTTACTATCAGGTCGGTCGGCACCAGCGGACTGATAGATATCAAGGGTTTTTATCAGCTTTTCCCGGGAGCTCCGATGAAAAAAGCAGCCAAAATCGCGGGTATTCCCAAGCCGGCTTCATGCGTTTAATCTATTATCTCCAATAAATAGTATTAACCCAGGGCAGAGCCCTGGACCCGGGTTCCGCCCTGGAGGGGCGGGGAATTTACCGGGAGTGATTAAAAATTAAAAAAAACATCATGGCAAAAGAAGAATTTCCCCTGAAAAAAGTCTGCATCATCTGCGCAAAAGGGACTATTGAAGATGTTTATGCAGCCCTGGTTATGGGCAACGGAGCCGTAATGGAAGGTATTGAAACCAAAATGTTCTTTACTTTTTTCGGCCTGGATGCAATCACAAAAAAAACCATGAACTGCCTGCATACCGGCACAACGGGTAATCCCGCGATGAGGATGCCGGGCGGACTTCCGTTCCCGACTCTGCTTGGTGTTTTGCCTGGCGTTGAAGCCGGCGTATCATCGATGATGAGAAGCCAGATGGAAAAACTCGACATCCCTCCCGTAAAAGAGTTTCTTGAAATGATAGAAGCCGGCGGAGGTGAGGTTTTCGCCTGTAAACTGGCTATGGACATGTTCAAACTGAAGAAAGAAGACCTCTGGGACGGAGTCAAAGCGGTACTTACCGTTGGTGACTTCTACGAACTCTGCGGCGGACTACAAACCCAGATCATCTTTACGTAAATCGTACATCGTACATCAGTATATCGTACATCCCTTCACCCGTTCCTGCTGATCTGCTGAAGCAGTTCCGGATCTTTGATCACAACAAGCCTGTCTTCCACCGACAGGATACCGTCTTCTTTTAATTTTAGCAATACCCGTGTCGCGCTTTCTCTTGATATCCCGATAAGGTCGGCTAACTCCTGCCTGGTAAAAGGAATCTCAAATTCAAGGTTCTCATAAATGATCCGCGAAAAATACAGTATCGCATCGGCTACTTTTCCATAAGTCTTCTTTTGCGACTGACTCATAAAACGATGAAAATTGTTCAGGCTGTCGCGGGAAACCGAAACGAGTATTTCATAGGCAAACTTGCCGTTCTCCTTGATCAGCTTATTAAACATCGCGATGTCAATATAGCATACCTTAATGTCCTCAAGAGCTGCATAAGAATAATGATTGACCCTGTCGCCGAAAAGTGATGGAAGTCCCAGATAACTGTATTTCTTAACGATCTGCAGTATCTGTTCCTTATCGCTGCTTGTTCTCACGTATTCCTTGACAAGTCCCGATCGGAGATAAATTATATTGGAGTTCAGTGATCCTTCATGGATGATGATATCCCCCTTCTTGAACGCAGCTTCACGGCTGTTTTCATTCACCTGGTCCAGCTCACCGGGGGCAAGCACAGCTGCTGCACAGGATTTTTCCCTGCAATCACGGCAGGGCGTTTTAATTGGCAACGGATCGGGAAACATGGTGAAATTCTTTTAAATTACAATTTGCTCCAAAGATGAGGATTTTTTTGGTTGTCATCTGTGATATTTGTCACTTTTATACGTGTTACTCATCACTTGTTTCAATGTTGGTTGTTACTGTTTTTCGTTGTCATCTTAACAGTATATAGTAACCAATATCACGGTTCGGCATTCTCAAACTGCACATGATCATGGTAATTTTGACCCTATGATCCCGGTCCGGATTTTATTTACAAAAGCAAACAGCCGGCCTGACAAAAAGAATGCACTATGAAAGCAGCAATTCCTACCAACGACGGCATTATGATGGCTTCCTCATTTGAAAAGGCCAGTGGGTTTCTGATGATGGATATTGAATTAGGACAAATTGTAAAAGAAGAACTGGCCTTGAATAAAACAGCTTATGATGCCCATTCGCCGGAAACATATTTAAATCCCCTGAACGACTGTACTGCAGTTTTCGTTAAGACGATCCCGGATTCTTTAATGGCTCTGCTGATCAAAAAAGGTATATCCCTGATATACAGCAATGACCAGATAATCAATAATATTATGTTCAACTACATAGAACATGAAGTCCGCAAAGCGGCTGATTATTGTTGTTGCCCCTGATGAGACGCTGATTGTATGAACCCCGAAAATTATTTTAAGCAGTTTCGCGATCAGACCATAGGTCACAACCAGACCTATGAGACGCCATATGGCCTTCAGCGGATGGTCTATGCCGACTGGATCGCGAGTGGCCGGTTATACAAACCTATTGAAAAGATACTTGCCGAAGAAATAGGCCCGTTCATCGGTAACACCCATACCGAGACCAGCGAGACCGGTAAGCTGATGACCAGGGCCTATCAGCAGTCACATAAAAACATAAAAAAACATGTCAATGCCGGACCCAAGGATGTGATTTTAACAAGCGGGTATGGTATGACCGGGGCTGTTGTGAAGTTCCAAAGGATAATGGGTTTGAAGCAATGCGGTTTACTTTCTGACGGGAAATGCATGAAAGACAAAGACAAACCTGTCGTCTTCATCACGCATATGGAACATCACTCAAATCACACTTCATGGTATGAGACGGTGGCGGATGTGGTTGTAGTTAAACCCGGAAAGGATTTGAAATTTGATCTGAATCACCTCGAAGATGCCCTTAAATTGTATAGCAAAGAAAAAACCCTGATCGGTTCTTTCTCGGCCTGTTCAAACGTTACCGGAGTGCGAAACCCTGTTCATGAGATGGCGGCGCTGATGCATCAATACGGAGGCAAGGTCTTCGTGGATTACGCGGCCTCGGCTCCTTATGATGAGATCAACATGCACCCGGGCGATCCAATGCAGGATCTGGATGCAATTTTCTTTTCACCCCATAAATTCCTGGGTGGACCGGGTTCTTCAGGAGTTCTCATCTTTAACTCGGAACTTTATAATAACCGCGTTCCTGATCAGCCCGGAGGAGGGACCGTCGACTGGACTAACCGCTGGGGAGAATACAAGTTCATCGATAATATCGAGCTTCGTGAAGACGGTGGAACCCCAGGCTTTCTCCAGGCTATGCGGGCCGCGCTGAGCATGGATTTAAAAAACCGCATGGGTGTTGCAAACATTCATGAACGTGAAAATCATCTGCTGAAGATAGCATTCGGGGAACTCGAATCAATCCCCAGTTTACAGATACTGGCCGACAATGTAAGGGAACGGCTGGGAGTCATTTCCTTTTATCTGGAACATATTCATTACAACCTCGTTGTTTCACTCCTGAGCGACCGTTTTGGCATTCAGGTAAGGGGCGGATGTGCCTGTGCCGGTACTTACGGGCATTACCTTCTCGATGTGAGTTATGAAAAGTCGAGGAAGATCACCGACAGCATCTCCAATGGAGACCTTTCTGCAAAACCAGGCTGGGTCAGGCTCTCACTTCATCCTACCATGACCGATCAGGAAGTTGTTTATATCGCCGACGCCTTAAGGCAGGTAGCCGGGAACCACAAAGAATGGAGCAGCGATTACACGTACAACAAGCATACCAATGAATTCAGTCTCAACATGAAACATCCCGAGGGCCCGGATGTGAATCGCTGGCTGACTCTTTCCTAACAATTAAATGTGATATAAATCACATTCGCCTGTACCATATTTCACCTCTCTTCATCGATTTCCTGTTATAACGGGTTCTATCTTTGCACATATCTATTTATCTACATCCTTCCCAGCATAGTGTTCGAATATACTTTTTTTTGACTATATTTGTCAAAACGAATTATTGCCAGATGCAATCCTTTTCTGATCAAACACGTGAACTTCGGAAGCAAAAAGGCGACACTTTACGTGAGGTGGCTGCTTTCTTAAATATTGACCAGGCAATATTAAGTAAAATTGAGCGGGGGCAGCGTAAGGCATCACGTGACATTGTTGTTAAACTGGCAGAATATTATAAGGTAAATGTGAGTGATCTCACAAAAGCATGGTTAACTGATAAGATTGTTTTTGAAATTGAAAACGAGGACCAGGCGTTAGCAGTGTTGAAAGTTGCTGAGGAAGAAGTAGCATATAAATCCATCCCCACTTAAAAAAATTTCCTGAAGTTTAAATCGCTTAATTATCACTACTTCGATTTTATTCCTATCTTTGCGGCTTAAATTATTCTTGTATGTGGATTACGATAATTGTTGTTGTAGCGCTGGCGGGTCTTGTGGGACTGCTGATCCTGAATACCAGGCAAAAGATGAAAAGCCTTAAGGATGTCAAGGAAAGCGATAAAATCAAGGTTCTGACCGATCAGAACTTCCAGAATAAAATCAAAACCGGTATGGTTCTGGTCGATTTCTGGGCTGCGTGGTGCATGCCCTGCAAAATGATGATTCCTGTTCTGAATGAAGTTGCGGAAGAAGCCGGTGATAAAGTGACTATCGCAAAAGTCAATGTAGATGAGCAGAAAGCCACAGCGGCGAAATTCGGGATCCGCAGTATCCCAACAATGATCCTCTTTCAGAATGGCAAAGAAGTCAAGCGGATCGTAGGTGTTAAAACCAAAGATTATTTACTGAAAGAATTTGACCGCAGGGTCAGTCTGTAAAGAGATCAGGCCGGGTGAGCAGTGATTAATACACGTGCGACTCTGACTTCAGCTCTTCGGTAGTGATCTTCTTTTTATCAATCGCTCTCCAGACATACCAGATATAGGCCAGTACAAATGGCACAAGGAGTGACACATAACTCATGGCAGTAAGCGTGTAATGGCTCGATGAGCTGTTCTCTATCGTAAGTGAGCTTTGAAGGTCCCATGTAGATGGATAGTACGCAGTGTGATTTAATCCTGCCAGCATCAAAAGTGCCCAAACGGTAAGAACAGTACCGGTCCCGCTCAGCCATATCCCTTTGGTATGACATCTCTCAAAACAGGTAATCGACCAGAATATCCCTAATAATACAGCTACAACACCGACAACAAATATCACTGCTACTGCAGGAAGAGCGATCAGGTTGTGCAGGTACTTATACCGCTCCATCCTGATTATCCCGCTCCCGGGCTCAACAGAAAAACCGCTTGTAAGCAAAAGCCATCCCGCAAAGGCAAGAAAAAACACAAGAAAGGGAACCGCATTGTAAAGAAGCTGTTTTTTCAAACGTTCCATAATTGCTGCATGGCCCAGGCGGTTCATGAAATAAAGAATAGCAAGTACCCTGGTAAGGAAGAATACAGCAAGCCCCAGGCTGAGGTTTATGGGATTTAGCGCGGCTTCAAGTCCGTGAGCCATGCCCTTCCATTCAGAAATGACAGGCATGTTTCCCGAAGTCAGATCCAGAAGGTTCATTTTATTTACCGAAAAAGCCGAGCCAGTGAAAAAGGTCGCTACTGCAGTTCCTATCAAAAGCGTACCCAGGAACCCGTTCAGGAACAGGAAAATCTCAAAAGTACCTTGCCCTAAAAAATTACCCGGTCTTCTACGGTATTCATACGACACCGCCTGGATTACGAATGCAAAAAGGATGGCCATCCACACCC
>Ga0194062_1001154_pt1 | contig 11096 bp, 3 predicted proteins | sample SepL2225m_MetaG_FD_155481 | JGI IMG/M metagenome (GOLD analysis project Ga0194062, IMG submission 155481) | Anoxic zone freshwater microbial communities from boreal shield lake in IISD Experimental Lakes Area, Ontario, Canada - Sep2016-L224-25m | ecosystem: Environmental > Aquatic > Freshwater >... | reverse complement strand
TGTTGCCGGCAGACGGACATTTGCCGCATCCCGACCGGTTCGTGAATCTGGTGGTCAGCGAGCTCGACCGGCCAGACACCGCAGAAATTCAGCGAGTCCTCGCCGTGCAAGGCGCGGCGTACCTGCAACGGCAAGGTCAATGGCAAACAGTGATCAAATCCAAAGACGACAAGATCGATGGGTGGTATCAGCATTGGTATGACGCCACCGGCAATTGTGTCAGCCGTGATCGCGTGGCTGGTTATCCCGAAGCGGTGCAATGGCAACACGGTCCCGCCATGGAGGATGTCTGTGGCGGGGGCAAAATTGTACGGATCGCCGATGGATACTGGGTGGTGGTGGATGCTGCGACGAGCGACCTCGTTTGTCGCGACGCGGGCAATGGAATGCTCCGGTGGCGTATGCCAGGATACTTTTCAGACAGTGATGACATGGCCCTGCACGGCGGGCGTATTTACTGTTATTACGATGCCAATTCGAAAGTGGTGATAAACCTCAAACAACCACCGCGCAACTTACCGTTGGTAGCGATTGATCTGGCCACTGGCAAAGTGCTGCAGACCTACGATCAGGCGAAACGCACGGGCTTGGAAAAGGCGGTGGAGGTCCCGGAAGGCGGGGCGATGAAGCGGGTTGCCCCGGTCCCGTGGTTTGTTGTCAACGATCAAGTAATCGTGCAGTCGTATGGGCCGGACTTGATCGTGCTGGATCGCCAGACCGGTCAGCGGCGCTGGCAACAGACCCTCATCGGCGCGACCTGGTTTTCACCGACGGTCGCCGGTGATCTGGTGTTGGCCGCCGAGGCTGTCACTCCTGGTCAAACCGAACGCTACAACCGGGCGGATGAGGTGCGGGCCGTCACCGCGTATAATCTGGCCGATGGCAAACTCCGCTGGCGAAACGAGAGCGTTCATCCACTCCGGGAGATGACCAGCAAGCTAGGCGCGCTCAAGGCCCGGGCTAGTTTCAAGCCGTTGGCAGTGGCGGAAGGTTTGGTGGTAATTCATACTGCCAGTTATCAAGCCCGGACCGGCCACACCATTACGGTGTTGGACGCGGCCACTGGTCGGGAACTTTGGAAGCGCGAATATCAACCCGGCGAACTATACGACAACGCTTCGCAACGGGTGGTGGTTCGGGCGGGCGAAGTGATCCTGCTGGACGGCATGGGGGTTCACCGGTTTGAGGCGCGGACGGGTAAGCCGATTGGCGAGATCCTCACCGCCGGCGCACGTGCGGCCCGCAGCAACGGTGCCTGCACTTCGTCGCGCGCCACGCTCGATTGCCTGATTGCCAATGCCTGGTTGTATATCGGGACGAACGGCCAACCGCGCGCGAACTTCGGTGCACGCTCAGCCTGCGGTCAAGGTCTCGTACCCGCGAACGGGCTGGTGTACGTCCTGCCGACCGCCTGTGATTGCGGAGATTACACGCGGGGGTATCAGGCGCTCGCTCCGAAAGTGCCGGGCCAACCGATTGCCGACGCCCAGCGGCTGACAACCGGCGTTGCGGCCACTCCGCAAGCGATTCTGCCGGGAGGTTGGGAAACTTATCTCGGAAATCCCGAACGCCAGTCGGTCGGCACAGCGGTGGCGGCCGGCGAACTCAAGGAGAAGTGGCGCACCAGGGTCGGAAAACTGCGGCTCGACGATGTCGATGCCGACCGTCGCAATAGCGAACGATACCTCGGAGCGTTAAGCGCCCCGGTCATGGCCGGTGGCTTGGTCGTGGTGGCGGCGCCGGAAACGCATGAGGTGCTGGCCTTTGACGCGACCACGGGGAAACCGAGTTGGCGTTTCAATACCGGCGGCAAAGTGGACAGCCCGCCCACACTGATCCCGGCGCGCGGGCTGGCTATTTTTGGTTGTGACGACGGGGCGGTGTACGCCGTGCGACTGACCGATGGCAAACTCGTGTGGCGTTTTCTGGCCGCGCCGACGGACGGAATCGCGATGCTGCACGGCCACCTCGCGTCGGCGTTCCCGCTCCCGGGCAGCGCGCTGATCCTCGGCGACACCGTCATCGCAGTGGCCGGTCTGCACTCGGATATTGGTGGATTGCATTGTTGGGCGTTGGACGTGGCGACCGGCAAGCCGCGCGCGCAACGCGCCATCCAGACCGGACAAAGGGCGGTGATCACCACCGGCCTCGCCATCGCGGATTCAGACGGAAAGGGGTTCTGGATCGGCAGACAGTTGCACCTCTCGACGGACCTGAAGGATTTGACCGGCGGCAGCCCGGCGCTGGCAATCGACCGCAACGGCGATCGGATCCGGTTCCGTACCGACCGTGGACGTGGTGGTTCGACCCATAATTGGGGCGGGGCGATGCGGACCGGCGCACAGAGTGCGCATCGGATTGCGACGGATGGAGTCCAGAGCTACCTGCTGATGGATCCGACCAGTCCCGGCAGTCTCACGCCGGTCCTCCGCTGCGGCCAGATTGGTAAGGGGCCGCAGGACTTGGTGTGGAAAGCTCTCAGCAAGGAATTGGGCTTGAAAGACTCCTACAGTGCGTTGATCAAGGCGGGTGACCGGTTGTATGCTGGCGGCGGGAAGCGGGACGGTACCGCTGGTTTTGTGCAGATTCTCTCGACAACCGACGGCAAGCTGCTCAGTGAACTTGCACTGCCGGCGCGCGTTACCGAATGTGGACTGGCCACGGCTCAGGGACAACTCATTGTCTGTTGTGAAGATGGTTCGGTGGTCGCGTTTGGTAAATGAAGTACTGGATTTACTCAGCTTCTGGCATGCCGAACACATGCGGCGGGCAGACATGGCCGGCCCGTGGTTGCGGATCGAGGCGGCGTTACCGGCGGACATGGGCGTGATATGGGCAGACCGATGTCTCTGTTCCTAAATACTCGCCGCTAAAAACGGCAAAAGTCAAGTTTAGGAGCGACTATGAATGCGTTTTTCCACGCCGCACGGCCAGTATGGCTTCGGGGATGGCATGAGCAGATGAACATCACAGCGGGCTTGCGGCGCGTTCTGGACCTGCCTGCGCCGGTCCGCGCGGTGCTGCGCCTTACGGCGCGCACCGCGTACCGCGCATGGGTGGATGGTGCCTTTGCCGGATGCGGCCCAGCGCGGAGTGCCCACGGCACGGCCCGGGTGGATGAGTGGCAACTGGAATTGACCGCGGGCCGACACGTGGTGGCCATCGAGATCAACGCGGCCAACATCCCCGCCTACGCGTTGACGGACGAGCGGCCCTTCGTGCAGGCCGAACTGCTGGTAAATGGTGCCATTGTTGCCGCAACGGGCAGTCTGGAGGCGCCTTGGGAAGCGCTGCTCCCGGGCGAGCGGGTCGAGCGGGTGCAGCGGTTGAGCCGCCAGCGCGGCTTTGCGGAAGCCTGGAAGCTCACACCTGCGTCACGCGACTGGCGCTGCAATACCGAGGCGCCGCGCGGACGCGAAACGCTGGAAGTCGTGGCGCCGCCCGAGTTGCTCCCGCGGCGCGTCGGGTATCCGCGCTTCCACTGCGTGCGCCCCTCGCGGTTCGTCGCCGGCGGAATGGTCGATCAGGCGGCTGCGCCAGTGGAGCGCTCCGGAGAAGCGTGGCTGTGCCAGAACTCGGGGCTCGAACTGGCGGGCTTTCTGCGGGCGGATTGGCAGGTTGACCTGTCGGCGGAGGCCGCGCAGTGGCGGAGCCGCTTCGATGCCGCGCCAGTGCCCCTGGACTCGAGCGCCTTTGCACTGGGACAGGGGCGCTTCGCTATCTTCGACTTTGCCGTCAATCGCAGTGGTTTCCTGCGCGCCCGCGTCCGCTGTGACCAGCCTGCCGTGCTGTATATCACGGGCGATGAGTACCTATCCGACGGCGACGTGAACTGCCGCCGGCTGGAGTATTTCTGCGGCGTACGCTACGAGCTTGCCGCCGGCGAGTACGATCTGGAGTCGTTTGAGGTGTTCACGCTGCGGTATGTGAAGATCCTCGCCCTGACCGGCGATGTGCATGTCGAGAACCTCTGCCTGCGCGAGTACGCCCGGCCGACGGCATGCACCTTCACCTCGCCTGACGCGGGGCTCAACGCCATCTTTGAATCGGGCGTGCGCACCTTTGCGCAGAATGCGGTGGATGTGTTTCTCGACTGCCCCTCACGCGAACGCGCGGGGTGGCTGTGCGACAGCTTCTTCACCGCGCGGGTGGAGCCGTGGCTGACGGGCGCAATCTCCGGCGACGCCCTCTTCATCGAGAACTATGCCCTGTGCCCGACGCTGCCGGACTACCCGCCCGGGATGCTGCCCAAGTGCTACCCCGCCGACGGGCTACCGCGGCGAAACTCCCCCCCGGGAACCCTGGCCAACTACATCCCGAACTGGCCGCTGTGGCTGGTGCTGCAACTGACCGAGCATCAAACACGCGGCGGCGACGAGGCGCTGCTCGCGGCGATGTGGCCGAAGGTGCAAGCCCTCTTTGCGTTCTTCCAGAAGTATCTCAACGACGACGGCCTGCTGGAGCGGCTCGACAAGTGGGTGTTCGTCGACTGGTCAGATGCCAACCAGTACACGCAGGCCGTGAACTACCCAACGAACATGCTCTACGCGGCGGCCCTGGAGGCGGCCTGCACCCTCTACCGGCGGCCCGCGTGGGGCCAACAGGCTGCCGCTATCCGCCAGACGGTGCTGGCGCAGTCTTACGACGGCCGCTACTTCGTGGATAACGCGGTGCGCGAAGGTGGCCAGCTCAAGCGCACCGCAAACCGGACGGAAGCCTGCCAGTATTACGCGTTCTGGTTCGATATAGCTTCGCCACAATCGCATCCGGCTTTGTGGGAGGAATTGCTTACGCAGTGCAGCGCGGACCCGACAGTCCTTCATTCCGGCCTGAACCAGGCCGGGGCGCTGCCCGCGCAGCATCTGCGGTTAATGCTGCTGGCCCGGCATGGGCAGACGCAGCGGCTGGTGAACGAACTGCGCGCGGCGTTCTTGCCGCAGGCGGAACTCACGGGCACGCTGTGGGAACACACCCACGCGCGCAATTCCTGTAACCATGCGTTTGCGAGCCACGTAATCCACCTGCTGCTGGCCCACCTTCTGGGCGTGCGCGTGGACCGGCCGCAGCGGACGCTGACATTTCGGCCGCCGACGGATGTCGACCTGCCATGGTGCCGCGCGCGACTTCCGGTAAGCGAGGCGGAGTTCGTAACCCTGGGCTGGAAACGCCAAGACGGCAAGCTAGTCACGGATGTCGAAGAACTGCCCGCAGGCTGGCGCATGACGACGTGACCTCACGGCACTTTGGGTCCACCAACAGCCCATGAAAATATAGCGATCTGATATGTCCACAGTTATGTTCATCTTCGCCGCTTGTGCAAGGTCTATTTTCAAAGCAGTCATATTTAGCGGGTATTGGCCCCATTGTTTGCCTCCGCGTTCGAACCGGGGACGGGATCCCAGCCTATCGTTGGCCTTGATCTCCGGCTGGGCCAATCTTGAATTTGTAGCTTCCCGAACCAACGGTCAAACGCACCCACAACTTCGTATCGTTGACAGAAAGAACGCCAGGCGTCCCCTCTTTGAAACGGCTACCATCCCAAACAACCGCATTTCCTTCGCTGACCATTACGCGGTTCAATCCCTGCTTTGGCAGCCAGACCTCGGCTAACGTGTTGGCAGGAATCGTCGCCATCAGGTCAAGGCCGCTTCCCCCTGAGTCTTTGCCGGAACCGGCCGGGCCAGTTGCGGCTACCGGTTTTTGCCATGCAACGGTGACCATCCCCTTGACGGTCGGCACCTGCACTTTGGCCCATGCCAGACCATCCACCGTCGGTTTGATGTCGAAGGTGGAAAAGCCCGGACTGGTCGGTCGCACGCCGCCGACATAGCGCGGAAGCATGGTACCGGGCGAGTTCGGCAGCACGGCCAAGGGGATGCCGCCGCCATCGACGTGTTCGGTGGTGCAGTAATTCGGGATCATCTTCAGCCAGCGATTGGGATGATGGAGGAACTCCATCAATTTCCCCCCCTCGGTCCCCAGCGGATACATGGTGTCGAAGAACACGCACTGGCCGATGGAAGCCAGTTCCAACCCGTACCCCGGATAATTGCGGATGTAGCGCAGCACCGCCTCGCGTTTATCGGCTGGGACCAGATCGTTGTGGATGGCCCACACGGCGGGCAGCAGGTGGAACTTGTCGACGCCGAGGCCATCGCGGTATTTCTCCACCCCATCGAACAGGGCGGTATTGATGCCGTTCTTGACCTCGGCGGCGATGGCGTCGAATTCCGCGATGTCGGCCTTGCGCCCGAGATCGCTGGCAAGCCGGGACATGACCCGCAGCGCGTTGTAATACAGCATGTTGTGGACGGTCAGGGCCTTGCCGCTGGCATCGATGTAATCCGGATTCCAGTCCGAGGTCGAGTAACCACCACCCCAGCTCTTGCCCTTCACAGTGGACAGCCGGGTGGTCGGATCCCGTCGGGTTCCGATGAAATCCACCAGGAATTTCCGGAGTCCCGGATAGGTCGTCTCGATCAAGGTCAGGTCATTGGTGAAGAGATGGTAATCCCAGGTCGATTGGTAGAGATTGAGCGAGAAGTCGGGCAGGTGGTATTTCTGGGCCGGACTGCAGGCGTAGATCATCCCGTTCGCCGCCTGTTCGGCGATATAGTCGCGCAGGGTCTTGTGCTGCACCCGGTAGTTGCGGATCGAATAGAACAGGTTCTCACCCCCGGTGTAACTATCGCAGGCCCAGGAAGACTGCTCGGTGGAGTCGTCATCGTAGAACCCGCCTTCCTGGGTCGCCATCCGGCTGGTCCATTCGCACAGTCCATAGATGGAATTCAGCTGCGTATCCGAGGAGGTGAAATCTCCCTGCTTATCGCCTTCGGAATAGCGCACCAGGGCCTTGACGTTGTCGGCGGTCAGGGTGCCCCGGTATCCTTTGACCGACATGCTGCGGATGCCGCCCCAGCCGTTCCACTTCTCATAGGTTTCGCGACCGCCGCCCCGACAGGTGTACTGGTCCCAGCCGTCCGAGACGCTTATCTTGCAGACGCCATCGTCGAAATAGGTGCAGGTGATGACATCGCCTGGTTCATTGGCGATCATGGTCAGCCGGGGCACGGCATACATGTTCTTGCCGAAATCGACCTTCCACAATTCCCCGTCCTGGGTGATCGTGACCGGATCGACCACGTGCTGGATCCGTGATCTCGGCGTGACCTGGGCGAACAGGTTGAAGGCGCGCTTCACCTCGCTGGCGCTGGCCCAGGAACCATCGTCGAATCCCGACTTCAGCCAGCCGAGGGGTTCCTTGCGGGCATCGAAGCGTTCGGCGGACCGGTTGTTCACGCCGCCATTTTTGCCGAACAGGACTGGATTGTCCTCGTCAAAGGGGGTGGCTGCGAGGGTCTTCCAGGTCGGATCGGTGGCCACCGTCAGCTTGGTTCCGTCAGTGAAGACCAGGCGCAATTCCGCGATGAAGGCCGGGGCGGCGTTGACCCCGGAATCCCCCCATGTGCCCATCCAGTGGCAACGCGCCGCCAGGGCATGCTTGCCGGCACCAAGCTGGTCGGTCAGGTCATAAACATTGTACTGGCCATACAGGAAAGGATTGCTCCGAGCCGGACCATAACCCAGTTCCGTACCGTTCAGGAAGAGCTGGTAGACGTTGTGGGCCGAGGCGAATAGCTTAGCCGAGCGTAGTTTCCGTCCCGCCGGAATGGTGAATTCCTTGCGGAAATAGGCGTAATTATTCTTGTTCTCGGTGCCGTCCCAGATGAACTTCGCGGTCCAGGCGGCTTCGCCGGTCATGCCGATGCCGGTATCGAAACGGGCCGGTTCGCTGTAGGGGCTGGCCTTGCCATCCTTGTCCCAGGTGCGGACCTTCCACCAGGATCGCTGGTCGGGTTTGAGTTCCTGTCCCCCATACAGTACCGCCGTTGACTGTGTGGATGCGACCCGGCCGCTATCCCAGCGGTCCCCTCGGTCTGCCGCAAGGATATCGCGGTCCGATGCGACCAGAATCTGGTAGGCGGTCTGCCGTTCGCCCCGGTCAGGGTCCTGCACTTGCCAGGCCAAACGCGGTTTCAATTGATCGATCGCCAGGGGTTCGACCTGAAACTCGGTGAGCAGACCGGTGGGCCGCCCGGGCGGATTTCCGACCGTGGGTACATCAGCCGTGAAACCGGCGTAGTTGGTCAGGCACGCCGAGATAATCATAGCAATGGAGAGTGAAATCCGTTCCCTCCCCGACCGGAAAAGGCTTAGACTCGTGCGGAAAAGGATGTGTTTCATCTCGGACACTCCAGTTTCACTTCTTGCATTTCGCGTCTTCCCGCCATGGTACTCGAACAATCCGGTATTTCCCGGTTGGCTTTTGGCCGACGACCATCGCGGCGTTGATAAATTGCCCGAAGTCGTTTGAGGCGCAGGTGCCGGACGGGAAGTAGCCGTACGCGTAGTCGCTTCAGGGCCGAGAAACTCTCTTATCGCGGAAATCATGAATTTAGCAAGAATCTCGGCCCCTTCCGGAGTCGGGTGAATACCATCCGAGGTCTTGATGCGCACCCCGGATGTGTCGATTACCTTGATCTTCGATTCCGTCGGATGTTGGGATATGTAATCGGCGACACCTTTGACGATGGCGGTCTTCCCGCGACCGCTGAACGGCACCATGACGAATATCCACATCTTCGCGTTTGCCCCACGAAGGCTGCCCATCATGGCACTGACGATGGCCTCGGACCCGGCATCGTTGTACCCGTGGTAAATGGTGACGAAATCGTGCTGCGAGAGGTCTCGCGTGACTTTGGCCTTCTTATAGTTCCAACTATCGCGAAACCCCGGAAATCCGCCTACGCCCCCCTTGGTCCATCCATCGGCGCCGCAGCCGGCCTGGTCATATTCTGCATTCAAGCCATTGCCCAGAAAGTACGCATAGCTGGACGTGGCGCCGTTAATATGATTGTCGGCGCACGCTACACCAGGGGGCGCTCCGCAGGCCAGGCCTGCGGTGATGGAATCCCCATACAGAATCCCCTTCAAGGGTCGCGGAGCAGAAGGAAGAATCCCGCGCCCGCCTGAAATGCTTAAGCCCATCACGCGGAATTTTTGTGCGTCGGCCCAAGTATCCTTTTGATTGTAGTTATTCCGTGCGTGGTAATACACGAACAGTGAATGATCGGCAGCAGCCAGTCCGCCAATCTTAATGACCTTTTGATCTGCGGTCAATTGGCTGATGGTATCTTTGCCGTCGTCAATACGATAGCCGACCCAGGGGTACTCCGAGAGTCCGGCGGTATCCACGTGGATGTCGATCCCCGTCCCGTTAAACTTAATGCGAAAATAGGATCCGACGAAAACGGCTTCCATCGCCATGGAACCCGCTGTTCCGGTCATGCTCCAATTCGATGGACTCTTGACGATGTGGACATCATCCATGAACACCGTTGGCGCATCGGGAGGCTTGGGGATCCCGGGATCCGCGAGGATGCCATTGGCCACCATGGAGGTCAGGGCAAGGCTTAAACCGATGGCAAATATGAGAAGCATCTTCATCGAGTTATCCCTTCGGACTTGAGCACAATTCTTACCACCGGATCACGATACCGCCGGGCGAATGTGGAATGGCACATAGTCCGGTATTTCCCGGTTGGCTTTTGGCCGACGACCATCGCCGACCATCTTGCGTAGCATAACTTCGCCGAACTCGGCCCGTCAAGCCTTTTCGTTTCTCAGCGCTACCTTTTGACGAGCGCCGTGGCGTGTTTGTGGCGTTTTTTCGACCATCAAAGGCGGTTTGGGCGTGACATGGGCAGACCGCTGGCCCTGTTCGGTATCGCGTGCGAGGTTTTCAACGCCTGTGGAAGTTATGTGGGTGCCGGAGCCCGTAAACCGCCCTGCCCCCGCACCGTCGGCGCGCCCTTGCCGGCGTGCAACGCTTCGTAAATCGCCTGTGGGTCTTGAGGCGAAGCAACTTCCGCCAGACAGTCCACGTTCAGTTTCCCATCGCGCAACCATTCCAACGCGGCAGCGTAATTGGCCAGGTGGCTCCCGACCTGGAACTCCGTCGCCGGGGTTGGCACTTCCCCTTCCCAGCCGCTGCGCAGGACAACGTAGCGGTGGAACACCTCTTTCAAAATCTCGAACGCCTGTAAATCGCACCGCGCCCGCCACGGCACGCCGACAAGCGCGACTTCGCCTCCCTTGACCATCGCCCGGCAGGCGTCGAGCGCGGCCTGTTCGACGCCGGAACATTCGAGCGCGAGATGGAACGTCGCGGCTGCCGGCACGCTCGCCTGCACATCGCGGATGCCGCACTTCGCCGCCAGCGACCGCCCTTCCCCCAACAGCACGCTGCGGTACCGTTCCTCCCACAATGTTCCTTTACGACCATGACGCCGCTTATACGACAAACTTACCCGCGGTTTGGGTATCCCGTATGCCTGTCCCCGGTCTCCCCATGTTCATTTCCGTCCTTTCCCGATTCGGGCCATGGCCCGCAGTTCCTCCAACTCGCGGGGAGCAAGCGCGAGACAGGCGATGAGGTTGAGGCTGACGGTTGCCGCCATGTTCGTGCCGATATCGCCGTCGCGGAGCGGTTCGGCGGATAGATGCAGGGGGGCGTCCTGCATCGGATGCGGGATTGCCCACGCATGTGGTTCGCGCGGATCGTTGTCGCCTTCCAGCAACAATTCCCACGCCCGGCGTTTCAGTTTCGCGTCGTTGCGCTCGACACCCGCCCACGCCACCAGTCGCGCGTTCTCCATGAACAGCGCCAGGCGTTCGTAAATCCCCGGCGGGAACTGGTCGCGTTCCTTGACCGGGTCTATGCCATGCATCGCGCCAAACTCCGCCAACACCGCGCGGAACCCGTCCAATCCCAGTGTTTCCGCCATGTCCATGAACGCCTCGGCGCCGCCCATAATGAATGCCAGACGGTTGTTAAAGACCGCATACTCCTGATTGTGGGTCATCACGCCCGACGCCGGGTCGTAATCGAACGGATCGCCCTGCAACAGCCGGTGCGGCGCGGCGAGGATACCGGCCAGTCCGGTCTCGATCTTCTTGAGCCACTTCGGATCGCCGGTGCGCTCCCATGCGCAATGCCAGTTGGCCGCCCACGACGACCACGTCGGCCCGATCCG